>Ga0213878_10000873_pt1 | contig 10830 bp, 11 predicted proteins | sample VelepicoBEBS_R02_FD_161053 | JGI IMG/M metagenome (GOLD analysis project Ga0213878, IMG submission 161053) | Vellozia epidendroides bulk soil microbial communities from rupestrian grasslands, the National Park of Serra do Cipo, Brazil - BS_R02 | ecosystem: Environmental > Terrestrial > Soil >... | reverse complement strand
ATCATCGACCCATGAGCGAGATCCTTAAACTCAGAAACATATCGAAGACCTTTCCTGGCGTGTTGGCACTCCAGAACATCTCTTTCGACTTGAGCGAAGGTGAGGTGCATTGCTTGTGCGGTGAAAACGGAGCCGGCAAGTCCACCCTGATCAAAATTCTTTCGGGAGCCTATCAGCCGGATGAAGGCGGGGAGATCATCTTTGACGGGAGAAAGGTAGTTCTGAACCCGCATCTTGCCATCAGAATGGGTATTCAGACGATATACCAGGAGCACGTTGTTTTCGAGAATCTGAATATCGTGGAGAACATTTTTACCGGATCAGAAATAGCTAGACGAGGGTTGCTGCAGAAAAGGGAAATGAGGAAACAGACTGTTGAAGTGCTGAAATACCTCAAGAGCGATCTGAACCCGGATATGAAGATGGGCGAGCTCAGCAGCGGCGAGCAAAAGACTGTCGAGATTGCCAAAGGCCTTGTGTTCAAGAGGAGAGTGATCATCCTTGACGAACCGACGGCGTCATTCTCCTCAGTGGAAATAGACAACCTGCTCGACATCATTCAGACGGTTAAGAGCAGCGGCCTGGGAATCATCTACATTTCCCATCATCTGGAAGAGGTCTTCAAGGTCGGAGATCGCGTCACAGTATTGCGGGATGGGCGCAAAGTAAGCATGTACGACCTTGATGGCTTAACCAAAACCACACTGATCAAAGACATGGTGGGCCGCGATCCATCCACTTTCTATCAACGGGAAAGCGTGCCGATCGGCAACGTCGTCTTTGAAACCAGAAACGTGACCGGTAACGGCGCCAAGAACATCTCTTTTATTCTGCGAAGAGGAGAAATACTCGGAATCGCCGGAATGACAGGTTCCGGCCGCTCAGAGCTCATGAACGTCCTGTTCGGTAGCGCGCCCTTGGATTTCGGCGAAATCCTGATTCATGGAAAAATCGTCAAGCATTCAAGTCCGAAGGCGGCGATCAAAAACAAGATGTGCTTCATCACCGAAGATCGGCAGAACACCGGTCTTTTTCTGCCGCAGACCATCGCGCAAAACGTGACCGTCGCGAACCTGGTGAACACCAGAGAATTTGTGGTTCGGGAGGCCGACGATTCACGTATCGGCGATAGGTTCGTAAAGCTGCTCAAGATCAAGACAAATGATTCCCGAAGCCGCGTCGTAAATCTCTCCGGCGGCAATCAGCAGAAGGTAGTACTTGCAAAATGGTTCAATACAAATGGGGACATATTCATTTTTGACGAGCCGACGCTCGGCATCGACGTGGGATCAAAGCAGGAGATCTACAAAGTAATGGTTGATCTACTCAAGCAGGGTAAGGCCATCATCATGGTGTCCTCCGACATGCCGGAAGTCATCTCGATGAGTGACAGGGTCATTATCATGAAGAGCGGAGAAAAAGTGGCCGAGCTCAGCGCCGACGAGGTTTCGGAAGAGAATATCCTGACCTATTCGATAGGAGACAAGGCAATATGACCGGTGACGAAGCTGCTGATCAGAAAAAACTAGCGAGGGGATCTCTCTTCAAGCGGCACGAGAATTTGACCGTGTTAGCGATCTTTATCGGGTTTGTGGTCATCATCGTTCTGTTGCAATTGATCATGTGGGGCGGACACAAGTTTCCCACCTTCATCACCCCCGTGAACTTACTAAACATCCTGCAGCAAGTCGGTGTGCCGGGAATCGTCGCCGTCGGCATGACAATCGTGATGATTTCGGGCGGGATCGATCTCTCTGTCGGAATGCTGGCGTCGCTCGTCTCCATCGTGACCGCGCTGGGAATCTCGAAATGGCACCTCGGGATTGGGCTTTCCATACTAGCAGGGGTCATGTCAGCTGTCGTACTCGAGTCGCTCATGGGTTACATCATTTCTCGGACCAAGGTGGAGCCCTTTCTTGTCACGCTTGGCGGCATGATCACTTTTCAGGGAATAGCACTCCTTCTTTGCAATTCACGCGAGGTGATTATGAAAGGAGAACTAGATTTTTTTAAGCTTAACCTGATACAGGGAGCTAAGGATCCCGTCACAGGTCTCAACCTGATCATTCCACCTTATGTCCTCATTTTCTTCGTGATCGCGTTGCTGGCCGGCCTGCTTCTGAACTATACAAAGTACGGTCGAAGGATCTATGCCGTCGGGACCAACCCGCATGCAGCCTACCTGGCAGGGATCAACGTGAAGAACATGAAGCTCTCCGTGTACATCATCATGGGCTTTCTGGTCGGTATTGGCGGAGTCATGCTGCTATCGCGCATCAACACCGGTATTATCACGTTGGGGCAGGGTCTGGAGATTGACAGCATTGCCATGGTTGTCATAGGCGGAACGGCATTAAAAGGGGGCAAGGGTAATATCGTGGGCACTTTAATCGGCGTCTTCTTCCTGGGTTCGATCGGCAACGCCATGAATATGCTCCGTCTACCCTCAGAAGTGCAGTTCGTTGCAAAGGGCCTCGTGGTAATAATCGCGGTGTCCGCCGGCGACGTTTCCGCCAGAGTTTCAGGGTTCATCTCAAGGAGGAAAGAGCTGCGCTGGCGCGCGGCACAACCGGTGGCGAAAGCAGGGTAACAACGGATTGTAAAAAAGTCATAAACAAGAAACAGAAAGTGTTACATACAAGATCAAAGGAGAGGCAGATGAAACATCTGGCAATATGGTTAGCAGGTTTAGCTTTTCTGGGAGTTGTGACCTTCCCAGGCAACAAGACGCAGGCAGCGAGTGGCGGCAAGGCGAAGGTTATTGGATATTACATGGATGCCTCCGATGACTACTACAAGGCAGGCTTCCAGGTATTCAAGGCTCTGGCCACTAAGGACGGCTGGCAGGTCCTTGATGTCGTAGGACAGGGGACCGCGCCCGAACAAATCGACGCGGTTGAAAACTTTATCACCCAGAAGGTCGATGCACTTGTCGTCGTTCAGAACTCACCGGAAACCACTTCCGAGACGTTGAAAAAAGCGCATGCCGCGGGGATTCCGGAGTTTCACCTCACGCATAATCCCCCGAACGAACCCGGGCTTGCGGGCTTCGCCGGATTCGACTGGGTGTACGACGGAGAGCTTGCTGCTAAGTCGGCCCTTGACCACAAGGTCACAAAACTGATCATGATCGAAGGAAAGCTCGGTCAGGGCACGGCCGCGGGTCAAACTCAAGGCTTCCTCCAGGGATACAAAAAAGCGGGCAAGGATATCGGCAACCTGCTTGATAGTGTCGGTGTGAAGGGCGCCGGCGGCAAGGATCTTCAGGTCGTGTTCTGGGGTTCTGGGGGCTGGTTTGCAGATCCCGCTAAAAAGGTGATGCAGGACGCCATCACCGCTCTCGGACAGGATGGATTTGACGGTGCGTACGTTCAGAACGATGAAATGATGACCGGCGCGCTCCAGGCCATGCAGGAAGCTGGACTCGATCCCGGTAAATACTGGCTCGGTGCGAGCAACGGCAAAGAGAAGTCCTGGGACTGGGTGGCCAAGGGCTTGACGACCATGGATGTCAATCAGTGCCCGACCCTCGAAGCGGATATCGCGTATCAACAGATCAAAGCCTACTTCGAAGGAAAGCCCTATAAGAAAGCCGTATTCGTGAACTTTCAGCCCTATGAGAAAGACACGCTAGACAAGTCCAAGATGATTCCGTGGATCCTGGATGACTACATGGCGAAGAGGGCGGCGAACGCTTTCAAGTACGACATCAACGATCCAGTCTTTAGAGCGAATCCGGCTTACTAAACAGAGCCCGGTTAACCGTTAGGGCCAGATCGGTTGTTGCGATCTGACCCTAATATCAGCAGCGAAGCTGCCCTGCCGCGAAGCGGTTAGAGACAATAGCCCAGGCCTTCCAGGCCTGGGTTTTTGCCACAAGGAACTCGCCCTGAAAGGGCGTCCGAATGCGATGGTCTTTCGACATGGATCGTAAGGTATTCATTTTCACCCGTCCCATCGGTCGCCCTTTCAGGGCGGATTTCGATGGGGCTTTCCCAGGCCTCAAGGCCTGGGCTGTTCTGTTAAACCGCTGCGCGGTTCGGTCTGGAGTTTGGCGCTAGGGATTCGTCTCCCCACGATGCAGCGTAGCAGGCGGAACCAACAATAACCATCGACAATTGGTGCAGGCGAGGCAGGAGAAAGCTAGGCCAATGCTTTTAATATTCGCCCGTGCTAAGGTTATTTGTTGATTGTGACCCTAACCCCTGAGGAGCAAAAAATGAGCGTGCGCGTGTACGGATGCAATCATGTAGCAATCGGCGTAACCGACATGGAACAAGCCAAGGCATTTTATCAGGATGTTTTCAACCTTGAGTTTCAATCGGGGGGAGAACGCAACGCATTTTTTAAACTCGGGGAACATCAGTTCCTCGCCATGTTTAAAGTGGACGAGGTGCCCAAAGATAACAGACACTTCGGATTGATCGTGCGGGATGAGACGCAGCTGGCCGAAGTTCGTGAAAAGGTGACTAAAAAATATGGCCTTGAGCTCATAGAAGGCTTTCGATGCGTTATTCGTGATCCTTTCGGCAACCGGATCGATGTGGTTGACCTACACGACGAGTCTTTAGTTTGGTTGCTGCCTTACCAGGAAGTGCAGAAAGCCGGGATCCGCTTTGACTAAATCTGAATCCCGAATTTTGAAATCGTGCTTGTGCTCGTATTCGAGAAAACAGGCCGCTCCGCTTCCGCGCTGGCCGGAACAGAACAGTTGCGGAAAGATCGGGTCCTCGTCTCGGCGCGGATGGCCAACAGATCGAGGCCGAGCACGAGCAGGAGCACGAGCACGATTTCCTAACTTCGGAGTTTAAATCGGTAGGGTCGCGCGACCCTACCATGCCGCTTGTAAGATTTCCGTCAGTTCTTCGTTCGTCAACGCGATCGGATTTGCCTTCATGCTGCTGGCTTGGGCAGCCTTTTCGACAAGAGTTGCGAAATCGTTTTCGGTCACACCGTACGTGCGCAACCCCGGGACCCGGAGTGCGTCACAAAGCGCGGTCACCCAGTTGATCCCGTCGCGGGCGCCCACTTCTCTTTTCCCGGTTAAGAGAGCGGCGACTCTATCGTATCGGAGTAAAGCGTCGCCGGCAGTCATACGTTCCCTGAGGGCGCGGACGTTCATCTTCATCACATGAGGAAGGAGCGCGGCACAGATCGCGCCGTGGGGCGCAGCAAACATCCCACCAATCGGCGCCGCGAAACCATGCACCGCCCCGAGTCCGGAATTGGCAAGTGCGAGTCCGCCTAGCAAGCTCGCCAGCGCCATGCCTTCCCGGGCAGCGCGATCCTCTCCGTGGTCGAATGCGCGTTGCAGCGACTTGGCCGCCCGGCTCATACCTTCGACACAAAATGCGTCAGTGATTGGATTGGCTCGAATTGAAACATAGGGTTCTATGAGCTGCGTAAGCGCGTCCAGACCGGTTGAAGCGGTCAATGCCGGTGGCAACTCATAGGTCAGCTCCGGATCAACAACCGCAACACGCGGCAGCAGGAATGGACTCCGCAAGCTGACCTTGACGTGGTGGTCCGGCGACGCCAGGACAGCATTGCGGGTGACCTCAGCTCCGGTTCCGGCGGTCGTCGGAATTGCAACGCAGGTTAGCGCGGGAATGGTCAGCGGCTTTCCTTTTCCAATGACCTCTAAATAGTTGAGTATGTCGCCCGGATTCGTTGCCAGGCCGGCGATTGCTTTCGCCGAATCGATCACGCTGCCTCCGCCAAAGCCAATCACAACGTCGCAGCCGAATTCTCGCACCCGGTTTACTCCGTTCGTGATGTGCGCGATCGTAGGCTCGCCGGACGTCTCGAAGACATGGCATTTGAGGCCGGCGGCTTCCACCGCAGACAACAGCGGTTCGGCTCGGCTTGAATTGCTGCCGCAGACGACCAGCGCGCGCTGCCCAAGCCCGTTGGCCATCGCGCCCACATCTCGGAGGCTCCCAGGTCCAAATAAAATGCGTCCAGCGGTAGCAAACTCGAATCGCATCGCTACCAATCCTTGCTTTCGGGAAACAGGTTCGTGAATTTGATGCTCGTGCGCGTTTCGGCCATCATCGGCGCAACCGTGTCCCGCCACTTCGCGTAATGCGGAGTCTCCTTGTGCGCCTTAGTAGCGGCTTCGTCGTGGTAGGCCTCAACCAAGACGAACTGGGTTGGATTATCGGTCTGTTGAACCACATCAAATCTGGCAATGCCCGGTTCCTGAATACTATTCCGCGCATTTTCGATCGTCGCTTGGCAAAATTCCTGGACACACTCAGACCTGACATGGACGTGAACGTGGACGATGAGCATGGGGGAACTTTTGATGTGAATGGATTTGGAAGCAAGCGGAAGGCTAATATAGTGGAAACCGGCTAAGCAGGCCGGCGCTGCTGGTGCTGACTATGGCGACACTCGTATACATTTTGAACGGACCAAACCTTAATCTTCTCGGAACACGGGAGCCGGAAGTGTACGGACGAACTACCCTCGGTGAAATCGAGAGTGCTTGTCGTTCAGTCGCCGCCGATCACGGAATGGAAATTAAATTCCTCCAATCAAATCACGAGGGAGAATTGATTGACTGGATTCAGGAAGCACATAGCCAGGGCGCCGGCATCCTGATAAATCCGGCGGCATTTACGCACACATCCATCGCCATCCGGGATGCCTTGAGCGCCGGTAGCGCGCCCATTGTCGAAGTGCATCTTTCGAACATTCATCGACGGGAAGCATTTCGGCATCTTTCTTATGTGTCTCAGGTAGCGACCGGAGTGATCTGCGGCTTTGGCTCGCAGGGCTACTTGCTTGGGCTTCAGGCCCTGGCTCGGCTGCTGCATGGCCAGTAGGGCCGCGCTACATAAGCGCTAACTTGATTGTTATCGCCCGGCGACTAGGTGCTGGAGGGCTACGCTCCGTCGTAGCAGCCACCGCTGAAAAGCTTTGCTTCACCCATTGTTTTGGCCAGACTTTCTTGCTGTTCCAGCCGGTTGCGCGGTGGCTGCTACGACGGAGCGTAGCCCTCCAGAAGGAAACCGCGATTAGCGCCTATGGGGTCGCGCGCCCCGCGCGACCGTTGTGACACGGGCGTCTCGCCCGTGCATCGGCGAAGATCACGGGCGGGACGCTCATGCCACGCTTGGATGACGCGAGAGTTCGCCTACATAAAAAGCCGGGCCCAGAACCGGCTTGACAAGCCGAACCGGGCTTGTTTAGTTCGTACATTAGTGCGATAAACGCGCAAATCCGTTCGGTTTCTTTATATGAGTCCGGTCGCTGCTCCCCCAGGCCAGTTCGTTTATCGAATGTTTCAGGAGGGCGTGCTCCCACCCAATTTTTGTCCGGCTTATATTTCCTCCGTCAAACGGGCTCCGCGCCAACCGTTGGTCCCTCTTCCCCAAACCATTTCCGAACTGACCGGTCCTACATTTGCTCCGCCGGAAAGCGTTCAACCGGTCGACCTGACCAAAGGTGCCCACGGGGCCGCGTTGGGGGAACGGATCCTGGTCGGTGGACGGGTGCTCGATGAGGACGGGCGCGCCGTGGCCGGTACCCTGGTTGAGATCTGGCAAGCTAACGCCGCAGGTCGTTACCTGCATGCCAGCGATCAGCATAACGCCCCGTTGGATCCCAACTTCACCGGAGGCGCTTCGTTTGTGACTGACGCAAAAGGCCGGTTTCGTTTCGAGACGATCCGCCCAGGCGCATACCCGTGGCGCAATCACCCTAATGCCTGGCGTCCTGCGCATATCCACTTCTCGGTTTTCGGGCCGGCGTTCGCTACCCGTCTGATTACCCAAATGTATTTCCCCGGCGATCCCTTGCTTCCATTTGATCCGATCTTCAACAGCATCAGAATCCAGGCAGTCCGGGAACGACTCATTGCCGTCTTCGATTGGGACACGACCGTTCCGGAATACGGCCTGGGGTACCGATTTGACATTGTCCTGCGAGGCCGGCACGAAACACCAATGGAGAACAGGCCGTGACCGAGGCGCCAGAACCTGGACCGCTGGCTGTTTCGCCGAGCCTCCTGGTCACCAGCTACCAAACAGTCGGCCCTTACTTCAAGATTGGCCTCGAAGCACTTTACCGGAACGATTTGACGAATCCGAATACCCCGGGTCGGATTGTCGAAGTCGCGGGAGCTGTACTCGACGCGGATCGCGCGCCCGTGCCGGACGCGGTTCTTGAGATCTGGCACGCGGATAGCTCCGGCCGGTATATCGTTCAGCCTCAAGCTAACCCGTTCGACGATCCTTTTATTGGATTTGGTCGCGTTCCGACAAATGAGGCCGGCCAATTTCATTTTCGAACGATCAAGCCGGGCAAGATTCAGGCAAATGGGCCTGAACTTCAGGCGCCTCACATTCTGGTTTCGGTTTTCATGCGCGGGCTCCTCTATCGCCTTATTACCCGTATTTACTTTAGCGACGAACCCGGAAACGCGGAGGATCCGGTGCTTCGGTCTGTGGAGCAGCACCGGCGGGGCTCACTCATCGCCCAGGCGGTCCAGGGTCGCCCTGACCGCTACGAGTGGAACATTTACCTGCAGGGAGAAAACGAAACGGTGTTCTTCGAGCTTTGACGGTATTTTCGAAAAAGCCGCTCCTATGTTTGACTGTCTATTTACTGCTCCCGCCATCGATGCGCTGTTTTCGGACGAGGCTCTGCTTGAAGGGATGTTAAAGTTTGAATCGGCTCTGGCAGCGGCGCAGGCCGACCTGGGCGTGATCCCCGAGAAGGCCGCCACTGTTATCGGGGAATGCTGTTCGTTACGGAGATTTGCCATCAAAGAGTTGCTGCACTCAGCCGAGCAAGATGGGAACCCCGCGATTCCCTTGGTTAGGGCGCTAAGCAAATCGGTGGCGGCAACGGACTTAGAGGCGGCAAAATACGTGCATATGGGTGCGACCAGCCAGGATGCAATCGATACGGGTCTAATGCTTTGCACGAAGAAAGCCCTGGCATTGATAATCGCCGACCTGGTTAGCCTGGAGGAACAGCTCATTGGTTTAGTCAAGCGGCATCGGCGGACGTTTTTGCCAGGCCGAACGCTGCTGCAACATGCCCGACCTGTTTCCTTCGGCCTCAAAGCAGCCGGCTGGCTGGACGGAATCACTCGCTGCCGCAAGATGCTGCAGGAAGATACGGCCAGAGACCTCGCCGTTCAGTTCGGGGGTGCGGTTGGGAGCCTGGCCGCCAGTGGCCCGAAAGGGTTGGAAATCCTTGATTTGTTGGCGCGAAGGCTGGAGCTGGGAGCGCCAGAGATTCCCTGGCACACCCAACGTAGTCGCCTTGGCCGCATCGGCATGGACCTGGCGCTCGCTGGAACGGCCCTGGCAAAGATTGCCCTGGACGTCGTTCTTTTGATGCAAACCGAAGTCGCTGAACTGGCGGAAGAACTTGGGCCGGCTGGTGGTGGTTCTTCAAGCCTTCCCCATAAACAAAACCCAGTTGCGTCGACAAAAATTCTGGCAAACGCGAAACGAATCCCGGCACTGGCTGCGTCGTTGCTTGCGTCAATGCTGCACGAGCATGAAAGATCGGTCGGTGGATGGCACGCGGAGTGGGTTGTTTTTCCAGAGATGGTCCGTGCGGTGGGAGGATCTGCGGCTCACACACTGAATCTCATTACGGGATTGCAAGTCTTTTCAGAACGCATGCGAGCGAATATCGAGTTGAGTAAGGGATTGATTTTCGCTGAAAACGTTTCCACAGAGCTGTCAAAATCATTGGGAAAATCCGGCGCTCACAGCTTGATGACGCGTGCGAGCCAAGCAGTACGCCAAACCGGCTTGCATTTGCGGGAGGTACTGGAAAAGGACCCCGCGGTGGGAAATCTACTGGATTCCAGTGCGCTGGATCGCCTCTTTTCTCCGGAGCACGGTACCGATCTGACGGATGAGCTGATCAACCGTGTGCTGGCCGAGAGCTCGTCCAAGAAAACTGCCCTAATGCAGACCGAATGAGTAAATCGATCCATTACGAACTGTGCGGCCCGGCCGACTCACCGGTGTTAGTGTTATCGCACGCGTTGGGAACTAACCTGAATCTCTGGGATGAGCAGGTTAAGGCGCTCCGGGGATCGTTCCGCATTTTACGTTATGATTCGCGTGGACACGGCAGATCACTCGCTGATCCGGGCCCTTACACGATTTCGCTGTTGGCTGCAGACGTCCTCAACTTGCTCGACGAGCTGGGTGTCACCAGCGCGCATTTCTGCGGCATATCGCTGGGGGGCCTGGTTGGCCAATATTTGGCAATCTATCATCCAGAACGCATTTCCAGCCTGGTCTTGAGCAATACTGCTACGAGAATCGGAACCCGCGAGAAATGGGACCGGCGGATCCAGGAAGTGATGAAGGGAGGGATGCCCGCGGTGCTGGGCGAAGTCTTGGCTGGCTGGTTCAGTGCCCGGTTTCGCAGTCTGCACGGTTCGATCGCCGACTCCTTGGTTGACGCCTTGAAAACGACGTCCCCGGAAGGGTATATCGGTTGTTGTGAGGCGCTCCGGGACGCGGATCTTAGCCAACTCATTGGAAGGGTGAATGCGCCTGCATTGATCATCGCTGGTACCGAAGATCAAGCCACGACGTTGGTCGCTTCGCGATTCCTGCACCAGGAGATCCTGGGTTCCCAATTGGTGGCCTTGAACTGCGCTCACCTTGCCTGCGTTGAGGCCTCGGCAGAATTTACCGATCACCTGACCAGATTTCTCACGACAAAAGCGGCTTTTCGACCATGAACGAATCTGAACGGTATGCTCTAGGAGAAAAGATGAGAAGGACAGTGCTCGGAGATGAGCATGTCGATCGCGCTCAGGCGCGTCTCACCGAATTCAACGAT
>Ga0213878_10000872_pt1 | contig 10839 bp, 8 predicted proteins | sample VelepicoBEBS_R02_FD_161053 | JGI IMG/M metagenome (GOLD analysis project Ga0213878, IMG submission 161053) | Vellozia epidendroides bulk soil microbial communities from rupestrian grasslands, the National Park of Serra do Cipo, Brazil - BS_R02 | ecosystem: Environmental > Terrestrial > Soil >... | reverse complement strand
CTGCCGTGGTGCGCGAAATCTATCATCAACTCCGCCGGATCGAACACCGGCAACGCGAAATGGCGCAGCTGGTGGCAGACGAAGATCTGAGCCTCCGGGCGATTCTAGGGAGCATGAGTGAAGGCGTGTTGGTCGCGAATTCGGATCTCACCGTCCGTTTGGTTAACGAGCGCCTGCAGCGGATGTTCTCCTTCTCGCGGGTTCCGGTGGGGCGGACGATTTTAGAGGTCTTTCGCAATCATCTCTTGCACCAAATGGCGCAGAGGACTGTCGAGACGAACCAACCTCAAGAGTACGAAATCCCGGTTGATATCCGAGAAGGGGACAAGTTTGTGCCGAAGCATTTTCAGGTCACTTCGGTTAGTTTGCGCCGGCCGAAACAAGAAGGTTCTGCCGGCATCCTGGTTGTTTTCCACGATGTCACCCAGATTCGATCCCTGGAGGCTGTCCGAAAGGATTTTGTGGCCAACGTCTCCCACGAACTTCGCACCCCCCTTTCCATTCTGACGGGATACTTGGAGACGCTAATCGAGTCCAGCCCGGACGCAGCCACTCGCCGCCGCTTTTTGGCAATCATGCACAAACACGCCCAGCGCCTCAATCTACTCGTGGACGACCTGTTGGAGCTGGCCCGCTTGGAGTCACGGGAACCGCACCTGAACTGGGAGCGTTTCCAGCTTCAATCCTGCATTGAAAAAGTACTAGAAAAGTCCGAGCCGATGATCCAGGCGTCACGGGCCGTGGTCGAGACCAGGATCGCGCCGGACCTGCCCCCCATCGAAGCAGACCAAGTCAAAATGGAGCAGGCTATTTTTAATCTGCTTGATAACGCTTTGAAATATGGTGGCAAAGCGGAGCCGAGGGTGCTGATTGAGGTCGATTTTACGCCTTTGGAGGTCGTCCTGAAGGTAAAGGACAATGGACCAGGCATCCCGCTCAGCGATCAGCCTCATATCTTCGAGAGATTTTATCGAGTACACAAAGATCGCTCTCGAGACGCCGGCGGCACCGGCCTCGGCCTATCCATTGTGAAGCACACGGCTCAATCCCACGGCGGAAACGTTGAGCTAGCGAGTTCTCCAGGCGAGGGCGCGACTTTTATCATCCGGCTGCCGAGGGTGGATGGGGAGCGGTAGAGGCGACACGGCGAAAGGGCGAATGGGCGAATGGGTGATTCTTAGGCGCGAAGCGGCGGCTAAGAATAGCCTAGGGCGAAGCCCCGGGCGAAGCCCTCGGTAACTGAACAAACGACAATCAGCGCTGAAAGCGCGCCCCAGTGCGAACGACCAATCGGGTTACACGACTTCTTTCGCGCCTTCAGCGCTAGCTGATGTTTTTTCTCGTTACCTAGGGCTTCGCCCTCTAGGCTACTTTGAACCGCCGCTTCGCGGCTTAGTGCGCTTCGCGCCCATTCGCCCATTCGCCCTTTCGCCGTGTCGCCACTACCCCCCTCGCCGTTTCTCGGCCTCTGACATGGCTCGGTCGATCAATAGCGTGGCGAGATGTTGCGTGCCTTGGTCTAACGCCGCGTTCGCCGATTTCAAGCGGTGGATGTCTTTGTTGTCCAATGCCTCGTTTACCGCCTTAACCAAGGCCTCGATTTCTTGCCTGTTTTCCTGAGTCAATTGGTCTCCGACCAGGGTCAAAGCGCTTTTAACGGCGGGTAGGAGCTCATTGCTCTTAATGGAGGTTTCAGTCCAGACACGCTCGGACATATCCTCGAACGCATGATCCACCGATTCCGCGATCATCTGTTCGACGGCCTCGTCGGAGACGTCGACGGCGCTGGCTAGATCCAGGAGCGTTTGCTGTCCCGTGCTGATATCGCGCGCTAACACGTGAAGAATCCCGTTAGCGTCGATCTCAAACTGGATGCCGACACGAGCAACCCCCTTAGGAACGGGCGCAAATTCAATCTCAAAGCTCCCTAGTTCCCAGTTATCTTTGGCTAGTTCGCGCTCTCCCTGCAGGACTTTGATTCGCATCGACCTCTGGTAGGCGACCGCGTTGGTGAACATCTCGCCGGCCTTGCAGGGAATGGTTGTGTTTCTTGGGATGATCACGTTCATGAGTCCCCCAAAGGTCTCGACCCCTAGTGACAGAGGAGTGACATCGAGCAGCACGACACTCTGAATCTCGCCAGAAATGATGCCGGCCTGGATCGTCGCGCCGATGGCGACCGCTTCATCCGGATTTTGAGAGGTGTTCGGCAGCCGCTGAAAGATCTCCGCGACCAACTGGCGGACAATCGGCATCCGGGTAACTCCACCGACGAGGATAACCTCATCCAGATCGCGGGGGACAACCTTTGCGTCATCCATCGACCTCAGACAGTGAGACCGGGTCCGCCGGATGATCGGCCGGGTAATCGCCTCCAATTCCTGCCGGCTAAGTAAATAGTTGAACCGGCGATTGCCGGAAAGAAACGGGATCTCGATTTGAACTCCATTTTCCTCTGACAATCTCAGCTTGGCATCATGTGCCAGCTCGCGGAGACGCGCCGAAAACAAAGGGTCTTTTAGCTCATGCCGGATCTCCGGATAGCGGGCAGTGATCCGCTCTTCGAGAAGACGAACCAGATCTCGATCGATATCGTCCCCTCCTAAACGCGTGTTGCCATTGGTCGAGAGAACCCGAAAAACGCCCTCATTGAGCTCGAGGATCGAAATGTCAAAAGTGCCGCCGCCGAGATCGTACACAGCAATCTTGGCCCGGTCCTTTAACCGGTCGAGTCCGTAAGCCAATGCAGCAGCGGTCGGTTCATTGATGATCCGCTCCACGGTGAATCCGGCGGCCTCCCCGGCTCGCTTGGTGGCTTGGCGTTGTAAATCATTGAAGTACGCGGGGACCGTGATCACGGCCCGGTCAATCGAGGAGCCCAGAGATTTCTCCGCGTCCGCCTTGAGCTTCCGGAGAATAATGGTGGAGACTTCCTCCGGGGTGACGGTGCAGTCCCCAATAACGATGGTTGTCTTTCCCTGAGCATCGGCGACTCGAAACGGAAAATTGTCTTTGCCGGTCTCACCCGGACGAACCCCCATCAGTCGCTTAACAGAAAAAACCGTTCGCTCGGGCGAGATTGCTCTCATCCGCCCGGCTGGCCGCCCTACCAGCGGTTCACCAGAGACCGGGAAATGAACGGTCGACGGCGTCAAACGGAACCCCTCGGAATCGGCCAGCAGGATTGGAAACCCTGAGTCCATGATTCCGATCAAGGAATTAGTTGTGCCTAAATCGATACCGACGATTTGACTCATAAGCCTGCGCTTTAGGGGGCGATGCTGGCTAACCGAAGTCGCCTTTCGCTAATCTGCGCAAGCCATTTTTCCAAAAATCGCAAATCGCATGCAATCTGCGCCAGCGAATCCAGGTCTGCTGCGCGATCACTTGGCCATTCAGCGTCGATCTCGGCCATCGCCTTAAGCAATCCGTCTTTTTCGTAAGTAAGCCCTTCGGATATTTTCTCTAAATCTGCCAAAATGGATTGAGCTTCTCGGATCTTAATGGCGCGGAGTAGTGAGCTGGTTTCTTGGGAAAGCGGTTGGAACATACGATCAAATTGCTGCAAACCGGTTGCCACCTCCCCGAACCAAGCGCTGACTCCAGCGCTCGCCGCCTTCGGCTGAGGCTCCTCGCCGGAAAGGGCCAACAGATGGAAGATTCTGGACGCCGGGTCACGCAGCGTATTGAACGCCTTGTTCAAAGTCGCAAAATCGCCATCGACCGCGCGATCCGGATGGCTGGTTTTGCTTTTGTTGGCAAATAAATCGCCCAGACCATCTACATCGATCACCGGTCGCGGTTCTAGACCAAACACCGCAAAGAAATCGATCATGCCGAGAAACTCTCGCCACAAGAGCAATGAGCCACAGCGTTAGGATTGGTCACTTTGAACCCCCCCTTCTGCAGATCATCGCTGAAATCGACAAGCGAACCGCTGACAAACAATGCGCTCTTTGGATCAACGACCACTCGAACCTGATTTGATTCCACTAGAATGTCACGATTCACCGGGCCGTCGACGAGGTCCATTTTATATTGTAACCCTGAACAGCCCCCTCCGATCACCGCTACCCTGAGCGCTCCAGTAGGTCGACCCTGACGTTCCAGAAGCTGGGCTAACTTGGCAGCCGCCTTGTGGGTGACCTTAACCAAGCGCTCATTACCTATCTTGTACCTAACCTCGACTCCTGGATTCACCAGAGAATATGAAGTCGGGCCGCCGAAAATCAAACAGCCTGCATTGCTAGCCAAACCCGGGGATTAAAGACGAAATCTCACGCAAAGCAGACTCCGCCCCATCTCCCCCTTTAGCTACGTCGGCCAAGGGCGCAAAGACGCAAACGTACAGATGGGTGAGAAGTGAGAGGTGATTGGTCGATGATCGCCCGCAGATCTGAGGAGCGCTGGTTTTTCGTGAGGGTAGCGGCCCTCGACGCCGGAGTGGTTGGCAACTAATGCGTTCCCAGTAGGCGCAGGCGTTTTTCACTTTTCTGAACCTTTGCGCCTTTGCGACTTTGCGTGAGATTTGTCTTTATCCCTTGCGGATGACGATTTCGACTCGGCGATTTAGTTGCTGTTCTTCGACTGAGCGATCCCCCGGAACTAACAGCCGAGTCTTCCCGTATCCCTGGGTTTGAATCTTGCCAGGGTCTATGCCCATGTTCTGCACTAGCCAATCCTTGACCGTCTCAGCGCGTCGTTCGCTCAACTCCATGTTGTATTCGTCACTGCCGAAGGAATCGGTATGCCCTTCCACTTTGAATACCGCTTGTGGGTTCCTTTGAATAAGCCGGCCGAGTTTTTGCAGGCTAGCCGTGGCGCCTTCCCGAAGATTGGCCGAGTCATAGTCGAACAGCAGGTCCGTCGGCATCAAGATCGGAGCGGTCCCGCTACCGACCCGGGCGGATCCTGACAAAAGTTCATCCAGGTTGCTGAACCCCGATGGAATACCCGACTCGCCTGAGACATTGCCGTCGCCCGACTCATCGTTAGCTGCTCTTCCAAGGTTTTTCTTGTTGCCACTCGCTATCTTAGGCCGGGGACCGGTGACACCCGGCTTCTCATTAATCAGCTTTTGCCTGGAATCACTGAGCTCCTTGTCCATTACCAAGGCGCTCTCTGCTTCGGCTTTCGTTGCGGCATTTCGGGCCGCTTGCGTATCGACAGTCGGCTTTTCTTTGAAGTCCGGAGCTTGAGGCGTGCTGACCTGAGGCGCCGCGCGAATCTCTTTCATGTCCTGCTCGAAAGACCCGTCAAACTGAGTAACTCCCTTCGCGCTTCCGCCAGCCGCTCCGTCGTTTGTGAGCGAATTACTTTTCTGACCCTGAGGCTCCAGCAATTTCTCATCGACTTGCACTCGATTAACGCTGAAGGCCCGTGGCACCAGCCGAGGAGTATTTGGGGTTTCGAAACTGTGCAGAATCTTCCTGCTAAAACCGAAGAAGAGGGCGCCGTGCAGGATCAGGGAAAGCGCCGCCGCCGGCAACAACCAGCGCATTAGCGAGACCGAACTGTCCGCTACATTATCATCCAAAGAGTACGACATAGTCGCTCGGCGAAGATAACATTTCGCACGGCGGACGCCAGTTGAGTGATTGGGCGGCCTGCAGGGGTGGCTGCGAAAGTAAGCGGTAAGCGGTAAGCGGTAGCAGTAAGCAGTAAGCGGTAAGCAGTAAGCGGTAAGCAGTGTGCAGTAATCAGTAAGCGTTGCTTTTTCCTGCGGCTTGTCTGCCGCAGACTGCTTACTGTTTACCGCTTGCTGCTTACTTTCTTAAGTGATCTGCTCGCGCAAAAACGCCGGTATATCCGCGATTGCCAATCGCTTTTGCTCCATCGAGTCGCGATAGCGGACCGTGACGGTGTCCCGGTTCGCGGGACCGTTTTCTCCAATTGTGTCGAAATCAACGGTGATCCCGAAAGGCGTTCCGGCCTCATCTTGCCGGCGGTAACGGCGGCCGATTGCACCGGTCTCATCGTAGAAGACCGACATTTCACCGCGCAACATCTCGACCACCTCTTTCGCCTTCTTTACCAACTCTTCGTTGTTCTTCAGCAACGGAAATACACCGCACTTGATCGGCGCCATCCGGGGGTGCAGCCGCAGGACTGTTCTAGTCTCAGATTTACCTTTCTCGTCCGTAACTGTCTCCTCGTCGTAGGCTGCGCAGAGAAGCGCCAACATTGCCCGATCGACCCCGACGCTGGGCTCAACCACATGCGGAATCAGGTGGCTCTTTGTCTCCTCATCGAAATAGTCGAGCGGTTTACCACTGAATTTTTGATGTTGGCTCAGGTCAAAATCTGTTCGGTAAGCGATTCCTTCTAGTTCCTGGATCCCGAATGGGAACTCGAACTCGATGTCGTAGGTCCCTTGGGAGTAATGAGCGCGCTCCTCGGCGGGGATCGAATGGACGTGCAGCTTATCGGAAGATAGGCCGATATCGTTGAAAAACCTGAGCCGTTCTTTGAGCCAGTACTCAAGCAGTTCAAGTCCCTGATGAGGGAAGCAGAAATATTCTAACTCCATCATCTCGAACTCGCGCGATCTGAAAATGAAGTTTCGCGGATTAATCTCGTTTCGAAATGCCTTGCCGATTTGGGCGATGCCGAACGGAAGTTTCTTTCGTGAGACTTCGAGCACGTTTCGAAATTGAACAAAGATGGCTTGGGCAGTTTCCGGCCGGAGATAAGCAATCGAAGAATCATCCTCCGTTGCGCCCACAAAAGTTTTAAACATCAGGTTGAATGCTCTCGGCTCCGTCAGATCGAAGCTGCCGCAAACCGGACACTGTTTTTGACCGTTCTTCTCCGGCAGTTGATCCGCTCTAAGTCGAGACTTGCAGTTGCGGCAATCCACCATCGGGTCGCTGAAGGTGCTTTCATGGCCACTAGCGACCCACACCTGGCGGTTCATTAGGATCGATCCATCCAGGCCAACGATATCGTCTCTTTCTCTCACCATCCGGCGCCACCAAAAGTCCTTGAGATTCCTTCTTAACTCGACTCCGAGCGGGCCGTAATCCCAGCAGCCGTTTAATCCACCGTAAATTTCGCTCGATTGAAAAACAAAGCCTCGCCGCTTGCACAAGCTGACTATCTTTTCCATTCGGTCTGAAGCGGCCTTCTTTTGGCTCATAAGAGAGGTGAAAATGGCACAGCCTGCGCCTCCCGCAAATGCAATAGGCGTTTGCAATTGCCTGTCTTGCAGACAAATGCCTGGTGCATTTGTTTGCGAGAAAGGCTAAACTCGACCAGAGAATGCCCAAAGAGCCCATTGATCCCGCCGAGCAGTCCATAGGCGATGGCTTTCAAAAGTTAGTTCAACCGAAGAAGAAGACGCCGTCGGGTGTGTGGGTGATCGTCGGGCTGGCGATTTTGTTTGCCCTGATCGCGTTTGGGATTGCGGGCTTTATTGTACTGGAAGCGGTAATGGCAAAACGACACGGGGGAGAGGCTTCGCCTGTGGTCGCCAGCGCTTCACCGTCAGCTTCCGCGAAGGTCAACCCCACCGTCACTGCAGCAGCAGAGACTCCCAAAAAGACGGAATCGCCAGCCGCTCAGTCGAGCGCGACCGCCGCTTCCGAGAACTCGCCTGGCGTAAGCTCGGATGCAAAGGAAGAAGCGGACACTCGCCAGCAAGTGCTGACTCGGGTCGATCTCATGCACAACCTCTCTCAGAAAGAGAAAGATCAGCTCTATGCTCAGATAGTGCGGGCTCATGGGTTCACTAAGATCGCGCTTATTCCGTTCCAAAGCGGCCGCACCGCACCCGGTCCGGCCCAGATCGATGATCTGGTCAAGCATATCCAAGATGCAGACGTTCAAAAACTGCTCAGTGATCCAACCGTTGTTCTGATCTTCGTCGGATACGCGGATACTCAGGGCAACGAAGACACCAACCTCGAGATCTCGCGGACTCGTGCGGAATCCGTACAAAAAATGGTTTCGGCTCGATTGAAATTATCCAATCTGATGCATTCGGTCGGGATGGGCGGTCAGGAGCTCTTCGACAAAGAGAACCGGGAAAAGAACCGGGTTGTTGAGGTCTGGGCGGTCCAGCCGTGACGCCATAAAGGGCCTTCGTCCTTGTCCTTGTCCTTGTCCTCGATTCTAGCTGTGCGGAGTGAGGGAGTGGCGGAGTACTGTGCCCGTTCCAAATTCCGCCCGGTGCGTGCGCGAGCCTAAGTGCCGCGTCAGCGCCGGGCAATTTTCCGCGTTGCTCACTCGGGACCTATCCATTTAGATATGCTCGTCGTTCCCGCCTCTCACATGGATGCTCTAACTTATGCCGGACCCAAATCGTAAGGACACGGAACCGAAAATTGCGTTGTCACCACCGGCGCTGTTTGCCCTTGCCGCCGTTATTTTCTTCTTAGCCGGTGGAATCTTCGCCTACGTTCAGTTGATCGGCAGAGGTCTTCAGAAGACGAGTGCCTCTTCAAGTTCGTATCTAACTCAAGGGCAAACTACTCCCGTTAGCACCCCATCGCCGACGCCGCTAGAGACGCCGGCGGCGACACCGAATCCGACCGCGACCCCGGCGGCTACGCCGACACCAGTCCCGACAGCGACTCCGACTCCCGTGGCGACACCGGAGACGCCGGCGGCCACTCCTGAGGCGACAGCGACTCCCGCGGAGACCCCGGTTCAGCCCTCTGAAAGTCCCAACGCCTCACCGAGCGCGTCGTCAAATGCTGAGGCGCAGGCTTCGGCTAGCGCTCAAGCCTTTCCAACGGTGCAATACAATGCTGCTGAGGAAGCAGAGGTCCGAAAAGAGGTATTGGCCCGGATCGACTTGCTTAAGGAACTTTCTCCAAAGGAGCGCGACTATCTCTACGCCCAAGTTGATCGGGCCCGGGGTTTTACCAAACTCGCAATTATCCCGTTCCCCTCAGGTAAGACTCGGCCCGAACAGTTTCAGATCGACCATCTCATAAGCTATTTGCAGAAGCCCGAGTATCAGAAGCTTTACGAAGATCCGACCGTTGTGTTTGTGGTTGCTGGCTACGCGGATAAGCAGGGGAACGAAGAGCAAAACCTGGAGATCTCGAAGCAACGTGCTCAGCTTGTCGCTAAGATTTTGGAGACCCAGGCCAAAATCGCGAACACCATTCGTGCCGTTGGTATGGGAGGGTCAGAGTTTTTCGGCCACGGAACCCCTGACAAGAATCGGGTCGTAGAGATCTGGTTGGCGGCACCGTAAAATTCCCTAAAAAACTTGTTGAATAGGAATCAATTTTTCATAGCGTTTATTTGCTGGCTCGATTGGCCCCCAGAACCCGTTCCCCCTCTGATCGAGCCAGCTTTTTCTTTTTCTCTCGGCCCTGCGGGGAGGGATCGCTGCCTGTCCGACATAGCTTTCCCCGGTTGGGTTGCTCTTGCACAGCGCCGACGACGTCGGATCCTCGCGATCCGAGGTTCTAAGATCCCCGCCTGCTTAATCAATCAAGGGATGAGATAGCTCTTTGGGCGTGGCCCATCTTCCCGGCGCGCGAGGACGCGTGCCCTCCGAAATCTACTCCAGCGGCACAACCGGCTCTTTCGCCTCGATGAACAAACCGTGAAGCAACCGGACCGCCTCTTCGACTTTCTCTCGGTCCACGAGCCAGGTGACTCGGAAGGACGAGGTCGCTAGTCCGTAATACCGGATCCCGGCTTGCTCCAGGGCCTGCGAGCCGGCGCGGACCTTGTTGTGGGAAGCGTTGATCCCGGCTCCGATGATACTGATAGCTCCGATAGCGTCGTTCCAGACTGTATTTGGGTCATGCTGGGTTAAGTGCGCTTTCAGCTTCGAGCTCTGATGCAGATTCTCTTTTGAGATCACCAAGGTAAGGCCGTCTTGATCCCCACCCATCGAGGAGACATGAAGCTGCTTACCTGGACAGCCAAAGTCGTCCATTATCCCCAACAGACTGCTAACCATTCGGGATTGGATTAAGAGCACCTCTTTTTCGCTGGCCACGCCGACTACGGACCCTGGTAGTCTTGGAGCCAGTTTTCGGACAATCGTGCCATCGAGGGAAGGATCCCTACCGGGAATAGCACCGGCCGTGGCGCGAGCGTAAATCGCGATCCCTTTTTCCTTCGCAAACTCGACCGCCTGAGCGTTCAAAACTTTAGCGCCGGATTCGGCAAGCTCCTGGGTTTCCTCATAGGAGAGAACACCGATCCTCTTGGCCGACGGGACCAGGCGCGGATCAGCCGTATAGACTCCGTCAACGTCCGAACAAATCTCGCACCACTCCGCTCCCAAGGCGGCGGCCATGGCCACCGCGGTAGTATCACTGCCACCGCGCCCAAGAGTTGTAATCTCTTTGCGATAGGAGACGCCCTGATAACCCGCGACCACGACGATCTTTCCTCGGGCTAGCTCATCCTGGACGCGGAATGGGCGCACCTCGATGATTCGAGCATCGATATGCCGGTCATTCGTAATAATTCCGGACTGGCTTCCGGTGAAACTGATAGCGTCTCCGCCCAACTCGCGGATCGCCATCGAAAGCAAAGCCATAGAAATCCGCTCACCGGCCGACAACAACATATCGAGCTCGCGCCGGTCGGGATTCGCGGAGATCTGTTTGGCCAAGGCGAGCAGGTCGTCCGTGGTGTCACCCATTGCGGAGACCACGACCACCACATCGTGTCCCTCATTCTTCGTTCGCATAATACGATCAGCCACCAAACGAAGCTTGCCGGCATCAGCCACACTGCTGCCGCCGTATTTTTGAACGACAATGGACATTGGTGGGATTCTTCGGGGAGAGCGTCGCAGTTATCAAGCCCGGAATGACGGTTCGCGGTTAGCAGCATGTCGTCCTCGTACTCGTCGTCGTCCTC
>Ga0213878_10000870_pt1 | contig 10849 bp, 10 predicted proteins | sample VelepicoBEBS_R02_FD_161053 | JGI IMG/M metagenome (GOLD analysis project Ga0213878, IMG submission 161053) | Vellozia epidendroides bulk soil microbial communities from rupestrian grasslands, the National Park of Serra do Cipo, Brazil - BS_R02 | ecosystem: Environmental > Terrestrial > Soil >... | reverse complement strand
TAGCGCGTCGACGGGGTGATTAGTGATTGGTGAGAGGTGGTCGTAGGCCGAGAAACAATCGTTCCCGTCCTCGATTGTGATGTGGAGTCGAAAATGTGGACAGGGTGTCGAAGTGGTTTGTTCTTGGCGAGTTTCGCAAATTGATCCCGCTTTGACGATTTGCGGCTCTACACCATCGGAATATTGGTATTCCCACTGTTTATCCGGCGATACCCGCTCCTGGGCATGGACACTAATTGTCTCGACTACTAGGCCGAACGATGCACAGAAAACCGTGATCGCAGCCGAGGCGCGCTTTAAATGCATGCGCGGAGGGTAACAAGTCCCGCTCTAAAAAGGAAGTGGCTCGCCCATACGCAAAAGTACGTATCCTCAGTCAATTCCCTGAGTGGTACATATCAGACTAGAATGTTTCGCTAAGAGGTATTCAGATATGGGCCTCACAAACCGAAGGCAGTTCATTCAACGAGGAGCGTTTGCCGCAGCGGCGCTTTGCACCAACCGGATTAAAGCGGTTGCTGACCTGTCGCAGACCGGCAGGGCGCCGGAACAGGGTTTAAATTCGCTTGACCCGTCGGAGATCCATAGGCTTGGCGCCCAAATCTCCGGCCTGATAATTACTCCCGAGTCAGCTGAGTACGAGTCAGCCCGCTTGGTCTTCAACCGCGCATTTGATCGGCATCCCGCGCTGATTGTGCGGTGCGCAGACGCGTCCGACGTAGCGCGAACGCTCGATTTTGTCCAAAAACAAAATTTGAGGGTGGCAGTACGCGGCGGAGGCCATAACCGCGCTGGATTCGGCGTGTGTGATGGCGGTGCCGTCATCGATCTTTCCAGGATGAACCGGGTCGAGGTGGACCCGGGCAAAGGAGTGGCTAGAGCACAGGCGGGTGCACTAGTGCGCGACCTTGACCAAGCGACCCAACAATATGGCCTGGCCACCACTTCGGGTGGTTGCCCGACTGTAGGAATTGCGGGCCTGACACTCGGTGGAGGAGAAGGATTTCTGATGTCGAAGTATGGCGCCGCCTGTGACAACCTGCTATCGGCACAACTGGTAACGGTGGACGGGCGGCAGGTCGAGGCTAGCCAGAGTTCTAATCCGGATCTCTTTTGGGCGATCCGGGGTGGAGGCGGGAATTTCGGAGTAGCAACGGCCTTGGAGTACCAGCTCCATCCCGTGACGAACGTTCTCGCTGGAACGTTGATGTATCCGCCCGGGCAGATAACCGAGTTGCTGCCGCCCTTCGCCAAGCTCGTAGCGGCAGCACCGGATGAATTGAACATTGTCGGCGAAGTACTGCCGTCTCAAAAAGGAGCCGGGTTCTTAGTGCTCTTCTTCCATGCCGGTGATGCGTCTCAAGGCCGAGACTTACTCAGGAATTGGCGAGCACTAAAGCCGCAGGAAGATACTGTTCGGGAAATGTCCTATCTGGAAGCCCAACTAACAATCAACCCTTACGCGTCGGTCGCCCATTTCCAAACTGACGTAGTGGTTCCTGAACTTAGTACGACCGTTATTCAGTTAATAGCTGCAGCGACTAACGACGCACCGCCAAACACCAGGGTATTCATGGTGCCGATTTACGGCGCCGTCACACGTGTTGGAGTGAGCGACACGGCATATGCCTTGCGGCAGCCGGGTTACGAATTGGATCTCATGGGTCGATGGAACACGCCGGCAGAGAAAGAGAATGCCGTACAATGGGTCAAAGCTCTCCATAGCAAATTGCAGCCTTTTGCACATGGACTGTACGTCAACCAACTCGGTGAAACTAGCGACGACCTTGTGCGGGCGGGATACGGACCCAACTACGCTCGTCTGGCGGAGATCAAGAAAAAGTATGACCCTGACAATGTGTTGCGGCTTAATCAGAACATCACACCGGCTTAGTTCACATGCTCCCTGGTCGGGCGTTGCATTCGGCGTTTTCAGGTCTATCGGATGTCGGCGCCGACCGACTGTTTGCTGGTGTAACGTTCAATCAGACGCGACGCCCGAGGTAGAGGTAAGTTCAGCACGTCCGGCTTTGAAAGAGCCCTGTCCCGCCAACAAGGAGCCGCGGCCGGACATGTCTTTCGGCGATATACGCGATAGACCGTTTCCCAATCTTCCGGCGCGATATCCCTAATCGGCTCCCCTCCGTTATGCGTGGTTCGTGCGCGCCAACTGCTGCCGCATCCTTTTTCTGAATCCAAGAAAATGCGCTCTCTCACCACCTTGCGGATGGCGCCTTACGTCCTATGGTCAGCTATACCCAAGCTAACACGGCATTCGCTAGTGGCGGCTCTCCTCCTGGCCGGAATTATTTTAACGGCTAAAGCCGATAACCCGACCTCAAATGAACTCCAAAATAAATCCGGTGAATCTGAAACCTTTCGGGTAGAGAACGAACAAGCGGCGATGCGGGCCGCAGTCGAGCAAGCCCGCAAGACCGTCGGTCAATTTATCAAAGCTTTACAGCACCGTGCCGCCGGCCAAACCGACTTTGAGGTGAAGAAACCCTTCGTTGAAGGCAATGATGTCGAACACATCTGGTTGTCCGACATCGAGTTTTCCGGGGGCCGTTTCAAAGGCAAAGTCGATAACGCGCCCATGAAGATTCACGGATTGAAAATCGGACAAGTGGTTTCGGTGAATCCGGATGAGATCTCAGACTGGGCTTACGTCGATAACGGAAAGTTAGTGGGCGGCATTACTACCACGATTACGGATGGCACCATTTCTACGGCCACAACTTCCGCGTTCATCATTTTCACGGCGGTGGATTTCACGGCGGCGGATTTCATGGTGGTGGTGGGCACCGGTAGGGATGAGCTTCCCGAGCGAGAAGAAGAAGAAAAATCTCACGCAAAGACGCAAAGGCGCAAAGGTTCGGAGCATGCAGATCAGGTTTAAGTATTGATAACACACTATTATGCTATTATTAATCTTGAATGCTGGAGGAGAATCGTATCGCTAGAGAAGTGGTTGATGCAGCCCTTAAGCTGCACCGGCATTTCGGGCCAGGCGTCTACGAATCTGTTTATGAACTGGTGCTGGTTTACGAGTTGACCAAGCGCAATCTCACCAGCCGCCAGCAAACACCGGTTCCGTTGGTCTACGAGGGAATCAGGTTCGATGTTGGGTTCAAGACCGACGTAATCGTAAACGATTTGGTCATTCTGGAATTAAAATCAGTAGAGAAGCTGGAATCCGTCCATTTCAAACAACTCTTGACCTACCTCCGGCTTACCGGCCTTCGCCTAGCTAGGCCTTTTGATCAACTTCGGAGAGAACCTATTGAAAGACGACATCCATCGAGTCGTTAACGACCTCTAGCCCCCCTCGCGCGAAAGATGATTGTTCGGCCTCCCTACCAACCCAAGACGCCACACGTCCACAAACCTCCTGCCGCATGCTCCGAACCTTTGCGCCTTTGCGTCTTTGCGTGAGATTTTCCTAATTTTTAGACCAGAGCTCAGCGGGATAGAATCGATTCGAATCTCTCCCCTCTCAATTTGCTATCTGCTATTTGCTATTTGCTATTCGACGTAGTCGACTGGTGGATCATGCATTCGGTTCCCTTTGTAGATTCGCATACTGCCGGAGAGCCAACCCGGGTGATTCTGGAAGCTCCTTTTGATCTGGGATCGGGCAGCTTAGCGGAACGCCGCGAAATATTTGCTTCCAAATACGATTCTTATCGGCGCGCCTTCTGCACAGAACCGAGAGCGGGTGATACCACGGTCGGAGCCCTGTTGGTCCCCCCTTCTGACCCTACCTGTTCAGTTGGCGTCATTTTCTTTAACAACACCGGCTACCTCAACATGTGTGGCCATGGGACGATCGGACTTGTCCGGACACTGGAATATTTGGGAAGACTGCAACCTGGACCGCACCGCATCGATACGCCGGTCGGCGCCGTTGGCGCGACGCTGCACACAGATGGACGGGTCTCGATCGAAAACGTCGCTGCTTACCGCGCAGAAAAAGGCTTTGTGCTGCCAGTCGACGGTTTAGGGAAGGTAGCAGGCGATATCGCCTGGGGCGGGAATTGGTTTTTCTTGATCGAAAATCACGGCTTGGAAATCGCTTTACAGAATCGCGCGGCCTTAATGGATTATTGCCTCCGGGTTAAGGACGCGCTCGCGCTCGGGCCCGTTCGACAAGCTCAGGGCGGTCCGGAAACGCAAAAGATCGATCATATCGAGCTCTTTGGTCCTTCGCACGTCGCTGACAGCCGCAACTTTGTGCTCTGCCCCGGCGGCGCCTATGATCGTAGCCCTTGCGGTACCGGTACGAGTGCTAAACTGGCTTGCCTCTGCGCCGACGGAAAACTCTCCCCGGGCCAGGTCTGGCGGCAAGAGAGCGTGATCGGAACCATATTCGAAGCGACTTATCGTCTCGACCGTACAGGCTCAATCATTCCCACCATCACCGGATCCGCTTTTGTAAACGCTAAAGGCGAGATTGTTTTAGATGACCAGGATCCGTTTCAGTTCGGGATCTCCTGAACCCCAAGACCCGAAGATGGAAAAATCCGCAGATTACGCAGATTTCGGCTCGGGGCTTGGGAGCGGCCTGTCAGATAAGAACCGTCTTAGGCCACGGTCGCGTTTCTCGGTAACCCCTGCCATAATCCGACTCCCAAAAAATCTGCGTAATCTGTGTAATCTGCGGATTTTAATCCCTGTTTTTGGCCGATGGACGTCCTAGTTATTGGAGCCGGGATCGTCGGAGCGGCCTGCGCACAGGAACTCGCTGCTGCGGGTTTGTCTGTGGGGATCATTGAAAAAAGTGAACCCGGTTTTGGGGCAACGGCCGCAGGGATGGGACACATCCTGGTGTTGGATGATAGCGAGGCTCAAATCAAGCTGACGGCTTATTCTCGTAATCTCTGGCATGCATTCTCTCCATCGGATCGAACCGAGTTTCGGACGACAGGAACATTGTGGGTTGCATCGAATGAACAAGAAATGGGAGTGATCGAAGTCCGCCGGGATTTTTATCGTAAATTCGGCGTGGATGCTGAAGTCGTGGGGCGGGATCAGTTATACGAACTCGAGCCGGCATTGGTTCCCGGCTTGACCGGTGGGATGAGAATTCCATCGGATGCAGTGTTATATCCTCCAACCGCCACCACCGAACTACTGGATCGGGCCTTTCGCTCCGGAGCGACATACGTACGCGCTGAAATCAAAAGGGTTGGCCCGCATTCTGTCGAGTTGATGAACGGGGAAACGATGGAAGCAACCCACGTCGTATTGGCCACCGGCGCCGATGCAACTAAGCTTCTTCCAAGCTTACCGATACGTAAACGCAAAGGGCACCTGGCGATTAGCGACCGGTTACCGCGACCGCTTATTCGGCACCAGCTGATCGAGACCGGCTACTTACAAAGTGCGCACGGCTCGGATCATGCCTCGATTGCTTTTAATCTCCAACCGCGTAGCACCGGCCAACTGTTGATCGGTTCCAGCCGTCAGTTCGAGTCGAGCCACGAGGTCGAACTGCTAATTGTGCAGCGAATGCTGGAAAAAGCCGTTTCTTACGTCCCAGCGCTTCGCGATTGTCTTGTGACCAGGATCTGGACCGGGTTTCGGGCCGCGACACCCGATGGTTTGCCGTTGATTGGCCCATATCCGAATGTACCCGGACTAATTCTGGCAACCGGACACGAAGGACTCGGTATTACCACTTCGTTAGCGACAGCCAAGCTTGTCCTGCAGCATGTTACCGGCGCCAAGGCCGAGATCGATCCGGCGCCTTATTTGCCCGATCGATTGTTTCTAGCGACATGAAACAGATTTTGATCAACGGACATCCGCAAGAAATCGAAGAGGGCGCCAGTCTGCTTGTGGTCCTTTTGAACAACGGACAGCATACTCAACGGCTTAGTGTGAGTGGCGCTAACAGGTGTGGCATTTGTGGTATGGGCATTTGTTTTGAATGCCGCGTTACCGTTGATGGAAAAGTCGTTCGCGCCTGTCAAACCGGTTGTCGCGAAGGAATGGAGGTCTGGACTGATGCGCGCTGAAGTAGCGATTATAGGGGCAGGACCGGCCGGTATTTTTGCCGCACGGGCCGCGGCCAGCAAAGCGCAGGTATTGATTCTGGACGACAACCTTCGTCCCGGAGGGCAGATCTGGAGGCGAAATCCGCTTCTGACCGCATTTCCCGGAAACGTAACCCTCAAAACTGGCGTTCGCGTGTTAGGTCCGTGGCAACAGCATTCGCTTTTACTGGAGACTCCCGATGGACCAACCATTTTGGAGTACGACCGCCTGATCCTGGCCACCGGCGCGCGCGAACTGTTTCTTCCGTTCAAAGGCTGGACCTTGCCCAATGTGATCGGGGCGGGAGCGCTGCAAGCGTTGATCAAGGAAGGTTGGAATATCCGCGGTAAACGAATTGTCGTGGCCGGGACCGGGCCATTGCTTTTAGCAGTGGCAGCACTCGCGCGTAAACAGGGTGGAAAGGTTCTTTGTATCCTGGAACAGGCGCCGGCTAATCGGGTTTTAGCGTTTGCCTGCCAAACCGCTCTGTACCCAAGCAAAGCGGCACAGGCGGTCAAACTCGGTTCCGGAGCTTTCCTGAACTATCGGACAGGTTCTTTTGTTGTTGAAGCTATCGGCAACGACCGGTTAACCGCAGTGGCGTACCAAATCGGAGAGAAACGATATCAGGTAGACTGTGATATTGCCGCGGTAGGCTACGGATTGATCCCCAACAGCGAGTTGGCCGTGTTGCTCGGATGCGAGACCCGAGACGGGTATGTTGTAGTAGACAATGACCAACGCAGCACGGTTGCTAACCTATTTGCGGCCGGCGAAATCACAGGGATCGGTGGCGTCGAAAAATCAATGATTGAAGGCGAGATCGCCGGACTGCGTTCCACTGGACAGCCTGCAGACCATTGCTGGCGGCACCGCAATCGCAGCTGGCAATTTGTTAAACTTTTAGAAAAAAGTTTCCGTCTTTCTCCCGCTCTTAAGAAGGTTGCCACCGACGACACGATCCTGTGTCGCTGCGAAGATGTTAGCTTGGGCGAGGTCAATCAGTTCCAAAATTGGCGTCTGGCGAAGTTGCAGCGCCGGATCGGCATGGGACCATGCCAAGGCCGAGTCTGCGGCCCGGCATTCTCATTTCTCCGCGGCAACGGAGCATCGGGCGTCGAGCCGGTGTCGGTTAGACCGCCAATTTTTGCAACCCACTTAGAAAATCTGCTACCTAAAGAAAAACTATGAATTGGAACGGCGTTATCCCTGCGATCACAACTCCATTCGATGCAAATGGAGAAATAAACCAGGACTGGATGAAGAAGCATTTACGATGGCTAATCGGCGCCGGTTGCAATGGTATCGTGCCGCTCGGTTCTTTGGGCGAGGGCGCCACTTTGAGCTTCGACGAAAAACGGATGGTCTTAAGTCTCAGTTGTGAAGCCGTGGGAACAGACGGTGTTGTCGTAGCCGGAATTGCCGCACTCTCAACTCGCGAGGCCGTGAAATTGGCCCAGGAAGCAGAGAAGATTGGTTGTCACGGTCTGATGGTTCTGCCGCCCTATGCGTACTCCTCCGATTGGTTCGAAATGAAAAATCATGTGCGAGCCGTGATCGAGTCAACCGCTCTGCCTTGCATGTTGTATAACAATCCCATCGCTTATAAGACCGATTTCTTGCCTGCGCAGATTGCAGAACTCGCCCAGGAATGCCCCGGCCTCCAAGCCGTAAAAGAATCATCCAGCGATGTCAGACGAATCGCTGCGCTCAAAGAACTGCTAGACGACAGGCTACATCTGTTGGTGGGCGTCGACGATCTTATCGTGGAAGGAATAAAAGCCGGGGCAGTCGGCTGGATCGCAGGTTTGGCCAATGCTTTTCCAAAGGAATCCATAGAGCTTTTCCGCCTGGCTTCGACTCAACAACACGAGGAGCTCTGGAAATTGTACCGCTGGTTTCTGCCCTTATTGCGTCTGGATACCATCGTCAAATTTGTCCAAGCGATTAAGTTTGTTCAGGAAGAAGTGGGCGCCGGTTTCGCTCTAACCCGTCCTCCTCGCCTGGCTCTTACCGAAGACGAACGCAATCAGGTGAGACGTATCCTGAAGAAAGCTCTCGCCGAGGCAGTTTTGGAACCCTTGCCATTGCCCACGTAGGCATCGAAGCACCATCGTCGTCGTCCTTCCGACTTCGCCCACATCCTGGTTGTGGAGCGCGCCTCGCTTGCGAGGCCGACTTCTGTGCTCGACACCATAGACCTCGGGCTTCGTCGGACAAGCTGTCCTCGAGAAGAACGCCCCTAACTCCCACGGTCATGCGAATTTCAAACGGTGCTCATCCGCCATTTGTCATCCCCCGTTGCGCCCTTCGCGTCCTCTGCGCGAGGCTTATTTGTCATTTGTCATTCTCCCCTCCCCTTCCTTGACTTCGCTCCTCTCATGGCTAGCTTTCCCGGCTTCGAAGCACCCGTAGCTCAATTGGATAGAGTATATGACTTCGGATCATAGGGTTGCAGGTTCGAGCCCTGCCGGGTGCAGACAACGGTTCACCGTTTGCAGTTAGCGGTTCACCGTTCGCGGTCGGGCCAATCGTTTTGGAAAGATCGTTCGCGCAAAGGCGCCTTCGTTACCTTCATTTCCTTCTGTAAAAAGCCTTCTGGGGAAAGGCCAGCGGAGTCGCGTCTGTACAATACACAGAAACTGCCTCAGCTTTTGATCTGCTAATCGCATTAAAATCTGGATGCCTCGATCTACCCAGATTGATTTCTCAGGCATCTGGTATCACGTGCACAACCGCGGCACCCAGAAACGGTTTATCGCTCCTTCTCAGTCGTCAGCACAGCGATTCGCCGGCGAGCCTCCAATGACGAACGCATCGTGTCCTCGTGCCAACTCGCTCCGATTCAAAAAACGCTCGATCGAATCCAGTCCCATCAAAGCTCTGTGTAATGTATAGACTTTCCCCTGACTAGCTGTTCAAGGAGTCGGATTCCGACAGTCATTGCGGCACTTGGGACAATATAAGCCTGCCGCTGAAATCTACTCAACACACTACCAGAACTTGTGGTGGCTTACTGCGCCTGCTTTCGCGTTGCTCCTCGGTCACGTAGACGCTCAAGCTATGCTCCCTCTTCGCGCCTCTCCACTGGGCCCGTGCCGCTTCCACCCTACGGGCCGGGGTTCTTTTCGTCTCATACCGCGTCGCTCAGTCGTCACGTATCGCACCGGATATGCTCCTCCTTCGCTCCTTGTCTGACTCGAAAATAACTCCCGGCCGTGCTTTCGATATAACTGATACAGTGTACTAGTCCTGTTCACCCAAGGTTTGGGCGTACGTTTTGCCGTAGGGATAGAACAGTTCCTTTCGGCCTTGTTGCCAAGCCGTTTTGAGTTCGGGCGTCGTGATGTCCCAGTCCGGCCTGCATTTCTTGGTAACGGCTCTTAAATCCTGGCGAAGATCTTCCATCGTGGGCCGGCCGAAGAACCAGTAGCCATTGTAGATCTTGAATACGACAAGGCCAGGTTCAAGGACAATGACATGTGGGATCATCGGATTGTGGACAGGATCTGTGTACTCGGCGATATCGAGATCCTTTTGGACTTTACGCCCCGGGTCAGAAAGGAAAGGCCAGTGAGCGCCCACTCCGGTGCGATATTCATTCGTTTCGGTGATATTGTCGGTACCGATGGTGACCAGCCGGCAATAGCCAACCTCTAACTCACGATGGAGTTGAAGAAGCCCTTCAGCGTACCGGCGATCCTTGGGGCAGAAACCTCCACGGCTGAGGACGAGAACCATTGGATGTGGTCCTTGCAGTTCGGAGAGCTTCCGATGTTTCGCAGCGTGATCGGCAAGTTCATAGTCGGGGAAGATTGCACCGGGAATAATGTCAGATCGCATATACAGCCACCTTTCTTGTTAAAAGATAGCATCAAAGTAGGAATGAAAAGCTCAACCGCCGATCGGGCTTCAATCTCGCAGCAGCGCGGCATTCACTCGAGGAGACTGACCTCTGAGTGGCTCCGTTTTTAGTCAAGGCTTGCTCTCCAAGTTCAAGGTTCGTGTGTAGTTGGCCCGGTTTGAAGCGCAACAAACATCCGCGTAATATCCAGGTATATGGCGATTTTACGGATGGACAACGTTCTCATCGTTGTAGACGACCTCGAGGCTGCCAAAGCGTTCTTCGCCGAACTCGGTATGGAGCTGGAAGGCGAGACGACGGTCGAGGGGCGTTGGGTGGACCGCGTCGTCGGGCTCGATGGCGTCCGTGCCGACATCACCATGATGCGGACCCCGGACGGCCACGGCCGGGTTGAGCTGACGAAGTTCCGCACGCCGCCGGCGGTCCGAGCCGAGCCGGAAAGCGCGCCGGCGAACACGCTGGGTATACGCCGCATCATGTTCGCTGTCGACGACATTGACGGTGTTGTTGCCCGCCTGCGCAGCCGCGGTGCCGAACTCGTCGGCGAGATCGCGCAGTACGAGGACATCTACCGGCTCTGCTTCCTGCGTGGCCCTGAGAGCATAATCATCGGACTGGCCGAGCAGCTCAGGTGAAGCGCCGAGGCTCGCCAGATAGGTTGCTATTGGACCGACCTCCGAAGGCTGCAACTCTTCGGGCCGTGGAATGGTTAGTCTTTACTATCCCCCGACCTTCATTACCTCAAATGTTTCGAACAAAGGAACCAGATCAATCACTTCGTTAGCGGCACCTTTCAAGCCCGCGCCGAGCGTTTGAGCGGTAGCCGCCGCTTCCACCCGAATCCCACGTCGGCGGAGCTGCAATGCTAGATGCGCAAAATCGGCATCGCCCGTTACCAAAACGACGACATCCGGGCGCATCTCTACCGAAAGCTCTACGGCATCG
>Ga0213878_10000869_pt1 | contig 10855 bp, 9 predicted proteins | sample VelepicoBEBS_R02_FD_161053 | JGI IMG/M metagenome (GOLD analysis project Ga0213878, IMG submission 161053) | Vellozia epidendroides bulk soil microbial communities from rupestrian grasslands, the National Park of Serra do Cipo, Brazil - BS_R02 | ecosystem: Environmental > Terrestrial > Soil >... | reverse complement strand
ACGGTTGGGGATCCGTTCCCACTCTGGAAGCTTCGCTGACGGACTGCTTTGTATCGGTCATTCTATTCCGGGTAACTTTTCGTCACTCGATTGTTCGGACTTCTCACTCTAACAACCTATTTGGTGGGCAACGCGCGCACGGCTTGGTCGAGTGCACCGCTGCCGAGTAAGCGATGCAACTCACAAAAGCCGTAGACGCACTAACTGAAACCGCTCCGAACACCAGTCGAATCGGCCCGCTGATGTATGCACCGGCTCAAGAGCAAAAGCCAAGTTAACACCTCTGATCTCCTGTCTCATGGAAGGCGCGACGAGCCCGAGACACTCAAGCTTAAATACGGAAGTGAGCTACTTGAGGAAGCGATTAGCGTGCTCGAAAATCGGATATGAAACAGGTCGCTTATTTATACTCGATATTCACTATGTTGCCTAGCGGTATGACCAAGGCGCTATAATCGGATTTTTAGAGCGTTTTTTTCGACGGAGTTGCCGCAATCTCAAGTAAAGAGCCAGTTATCGTTCTCTTCTCCTCGATGAGCGCACGCTCAAAGATCGACTTCAAAATCCGTCTCAGGGCGAACTTTTTAACAGGAGGCAGCAGAGGCAATTGGCGACCCTTCGCCAAGACTTAGCCGGGCTTAGCTGCGAGTCTGCTTGACGCTCTCTCTCCGGTTACGGTTACTTTTTTGGTATCGGCAACCGATCCATCTTGGTTCAGTAATGTGACGGTAGCCGTACCCATGAGTGTGTCGCCGGACGCGGACAGAGTGGTGAGAGCGTGTACTTGGCGGACCTGCCCGTTCGACAACTCGGTTTTATAATTAATCGCAAACTGTCGCTAGCCGTTCGGGACCAACGTCCGTGTCCGACTTGCCCCTCGACGCCAAGGAAATTACCGGTTGGTAAGTAGTCAATCTCCTTCAAAGTGCCATCAGGCTCATAGATCGAAACGGCTGTTATCGGCCAGGGGACGCCAGGTACCGATATCTTGAGCTGATATGCGCTTTGATAACTGTCATTTGGAGGCTGCGCTAGGAGCGTTAGTGGATTCGCAGCGGACACTGCGATGGCGATCAACCTGGTTTTTACTTTCATGCGATTTCGTTTATCCGACTTTAATGCCGCAGGCGGTTGCAGAGTTTTTACGTTAATTGAGGTGCGATGATCTATAGATCTCCGATGGCCCGATCACATCAGGGAACTGGTCTCGATGAGGCGGCCAGCATTTAGAAGGTCTGCTTCGCTGAATCGCGGTCCAACCAGCTGGAGACTGGTAGCGGGAACGATCTTATCGTTCAACGGAATCGGTATCGCCAACGCAGGATTTCCAGCAAAGTTCACCGGAACGGTATTTTGCACATTCAGCATCTGCAGCTCAGAAAGGGCCACTGTGGGCATGTTGGGCGGCAGCTTTTGAAGAGTCGGTAGAGCGATCAAGTCAACTTTTTCAAAGATCTCGTCAAGAGCCTGCTGCCACTCCGCTTGCCTCCGCAGAGCATTCTGGTAACTCGTCGCGAAATGGAATTCACCCCAGGCGATTATCGCCTTGGACCTGGCGCTTACGCCCGTGAGTTTATCGAAGTATTTTCGATCGCTGATCCAAGCGCCGGCTTCCGCCAGAGTGGTGCCATCTTTTTTGGCTTGGTCCCACTTTTCCTTAAATGCCTGGTCTATTGCGACGACTTCGAATTGCGCTCGTCTCAGAGCGTCATCAACTGCTTTGTCGATTTTAGGGTCGGTACCACTCAAGTAGAGCCTCCCGATTCTGATCTTTTTGGCCGAAGGCTTGGCGGCGACCGCTGCTCGGTATCGTGCCAAAAACCCAACCTGTAAAAGATCCATCCCTTGGACGACATGATCCACGTCTTTGGCCATCGGGCCAACGGTGTCCAGATGTCTTGGTTCAACGGGAAAGACGCCCTGCAATGGAACAAGACCAAAGGTGGTCTTCAAACCCACGATGCCGCAACAAGCTGCGGGAACGCGGATAGAGCCCGCTGTATCCGTTCCAAAGGCCACGTCTGCCAGGCCGTTCGCAACCGCAACCGCCGAACCGCACGACGAACCTCCCGGAATAAGCTTGCTTTTCTTGCTCAAAGGGCTCCCCGGAGTACCAAAAAAATCGTTGATCCCTGAGGGGGCGACCGCGAATTCGCTGAGGTTCGTTTTTCCCACGATCTGAACATTTCTCGTCCGTGATATCATTAGACACGCGGCGTCGCTTTTTGCCGGCGGACTATTCTCGGCGACGTATTCGGAGCCAGCCGTCGTGACGATACCCTTAACGTCAATCAGATCTTTCACCGCCAGGCGCAACCGTTTACTCTCCTTCGGAGGCGGCCAGTAACGGATGAATGCGTGATCGTAAGGATCAGTTGGTAGCGGTCTTTGCAGGATCGCGCAGCCACTGAAACATATTATCAGCAGAAGCCCAATGAGCGGCGACCGTGCGCGGATACAACGACGCCTCTTAATTTGATGATGCAATTATCAAAACAGCAATGAACGGCCTGGACATCCTCCGACTGCGTCGGACTACCTCTGAACATCGTTCTCGGATTTTTAGTTAGGCCGAACTGACTGCCTCCGCTTACTTACATAGGGAACGCGGCAACCGAGTTTCAATCGTCGGAAACAATTTCTGATGTTTTTGCAGAAACATCTCCGTACAGCACCAAACCGAGTCGCCGGTGTTAGGTTGGTTGTTTGAGAACAAGTCCGGGATGCGCCTTCCGGGCTTTTTTGGAACACGACTCACGTTTGCGCGCACGGGTGGCGCTAATTCGGCTGACGGCTTGAATGCGCGAAAACCCTCGAGCGCGTACCCCGAAAGGTGGAGATTAGTCGCTCCTTCCTCGTTTCCGAAACTCGACGGCTTCAATCCGTTTAGCCCAACAATTTTTTGCAGAGCATTTTTAGGCCGCCGTTGCGGCGGAAGAGGCTCAGAGAGTATACGAAAGGTAATCGACACAACGTGCATTCCAACTGCCTCTTTAATGACCGAAGGTTAGGCCTGGATGGCGATCCAGTCTGTGTAAGGCGGTCAATGCGAGTGGTTACTGGGGCGAAATGATGGCGAAACTAGCATTCGGGTCAGATTCTAAACATCAACATTGCTCTGTCGGGAGGTGTCACACTAACTATGATCTTAGGTTGCTCAGGCCGCATCGTTGTTAGTTTGTTCTGGTAGTCACGCCAGATTAACCGGGCCGAATCGCGACGTACAAACGGCCTGGCAGTCCAAATTAGGCTTTACATTCCTCTACCAGCGCACCCTCAAAGATCGACCTCGAATCAAAGCCTGCGTGATCGGGCGGCCAGAGGCACCATGGGTGTCATCTCCATCTTCCTCAACTGGCAGGTGAAGCAGTAAGTCAGTTCTGCCTTCCTGGTCTTGGACTTGGTAGGTACGAACGCCGGTCTTAAGCGCGAGGGCGACTCATCCATTTTGATGACGGTGAAGAAGTGGTCGGGCTTGTCGTCAGAGAAAAGGGTTAGTCGAGTTCCGGCGGGTAAAGCTTCGCCAAAGGCGACGGGTCGCATCGGGTAATGTTCGGACCGGACGCGGGTTACTATCAATACGTCGTTGCGCGTATTGACTGCTTCAATTAGCCCAAGTGGGGACGACCGTAGGTCTGCCGGAAGCTTGACATGAAAAAGCCGCCGCATGATTACTGGGCGAAAGTCGCGAGTGGTATGGGTGTCAGGAAGCCGCATACGTCAAAATGCGTATAGACTGGGCTTGCCAACGAACTTAACATTACCCGAAAATTTTATCTGCACCATCTCCTGGTGGCCGCCTGAACGCGAACATTGGTACCGTCGTTGACGGGACCCGGAGCATTGAGTGCACAAGAGTTTTCTAACTTAATCGAGCGTGCGAATGAATCTCTCCTGAGATTCGAATTTCGCGAGCCGAGGTGTAAGAAATGTCGGTAGTTTATATTAGTAGCAGCAATGTCCGGAGATCACCGGCGCTAGCACATGCTAGATAACGTGAAAGCAAATATGTCTTTGATACAAGTGGGACTAACAGATAGCACTGGCGAGATTAACGCGGAACTCCTACAAGCAGTAGCATCCGCCCTTACCGTTCAGGTTACACGTGACCTGACCCAGTTCTGGAACGTGCAAGCAACGGTTCGTTACCTCCCGAATTCGAAGAAGATACCGGTCGGTGTCTGGCCGGTTTTTTTGGTGAAAGAATTACCACCCGGTGAAGGTGGATTTCATTTGGACAAACATAATCAGCCGTATGCCAAGGTGATTGCCAGTCCAGATAGCGAGGATTGGACGATTGACGCGAGCCACGAGACGCTTGAAATGCTGGTAGACCCTTACGGGAACAAATTACAGAATTCGAGCTCAATAGAGATCGCAAATGGCCAGATTAAAGATGGCACGGAGGAGTTTTCCTATCTCGTGGAGGCCTGTGACCCATGCGAAGCGGACAATTATTCGTACGCAATTCAGGGCATTTCGGTGTCCGATTTTTTGACACCCCACTTTTATGAACCGGTAGTTACCTCAGGCACGCGTTACAGCTTTACTGGTGCAATCAAGTCACCGCGCCAGATTCTACCAGGAGGTTACATCAGTTGGGTCAACCAGTTGATTGATCAGGTTCAACAATTGCTCTGGGTCGATCCCAACAATCCGCCCACGATTCAAAATTTAGGGACTGTTCCACCGGGAATGAGTCTGCGTTTTTGGGTGGACAATGAGATGAGCAAGCGCACCGAAAAGACCACAGGCCGCCATCCGAAAAGGAAACGTCAGAATAAAGACGTACTGCAGCGCAACAAAGCGAGGCGAGAAAACCTGGAGAACATTGCCGAGGCACGAGCGAAACTTTATTGAGCTAGAGAACAGAGTTAATCGAGTGCCGGCAGCTAACGCTTCGCCAAACTCAATGGGGCGCATCGAGTGATGCTAGGATCCAACGCCCGCTGAAAGCGATACGTCGTTGTGCGTATTGACTTTTTTTATTGCAGGATTGCAGGGGAGGGTGGCCAACTGTAGGCAACAATTCTCATGGATCAGACAGGGAGATCACTCGTGAAGAACTGCACCAATTGGTCTGGTCGAAGGAGATGCAGCGGAGCAGTAGTCGGCTCGACCATGAAGTTGGTTTCGGGCTGCACATACACGGCCTGCCAGCGGAAGTCAAGATTATAGCTCGCCCGAAAAACATCCGGTACGAACGTGTCTTTTTCTTTTAATGTTTGTTAATCGAATCGGGAGGTTTGTTTCCCAAAGCCTTCGGAAGTCAAAGTCCGATCTTCGATCAAGATGAAAGACGGTTCACCATTGCTAGCGCGGCGCGGGCAGCAGTGATTGCCCGTGCTAAGGCATTAGGTTGGCGAGCGCTAGATCTTGAAGTAGACGCTACGCATCAGCGTGCGATTCCGCTTTATATCCGACACGAATTTCACCCTCGCTCTCGGAGCAGATTCTATCGCATCCTTTGAATTCGAATAAGCTGAAGTGCCATAGAGCCTGGCGAGTCCTTCTTGGACCCAGAAACAGTGAGACGAGCCCGTATTATAGCGTTCGAGAGCCTTCGAGTAATTTTGTGGGCGCTGTTTTCGCAGCGATCGCCTGCTTTCAGCGGTTCTCTGTGTATTGCGCAAGCTGTTCTGCCATGCGTTCTCGCTCGATAAATTTGGCTATCTGTGTGCCCAGCGCAGTAAGCATCGAGAGTAGATCGTCGTCTGGAGCATGGATCCCACGGCTGAAGAATTCCATCACCCCTGTCACTTCGCCGCCGAGAATAATTGGAAAAGCAAATGCGCTATGGAGCCCTCCTTGACCGGCTTCTGCCGCGCGCGGGAAATTGTCATCTACGACTACATCGGGAATCCAAAACGCTTTGCGCTTGGACCACACGCGCCCGGGAAGTCCCGTGTCGGGCGCAAAAGCAGCCTGTTGCGTGGCATCAATAAAAGCGTGGACGTCAATTCCGGGCGCGCACCAAACGTCGGCGCACCGCAGCACGTTTCCGTCCGCTTCCACATACCACAGCCCGCCAACATCCCAGCTCATAGTTTCGCAGATCGACTGAACGACCTTGCCCGAAGCCTCACCAAGATGCCGCACTTCCGCTAACGTGCGGGTTACCGCGTACTGGAGAGCTAAGCGAGCGTTGGCTTGGTCGCGCTCTTCCTCGGCCAACCTGCGCTGTGTTATATCCTGCACCATGCCTTCATAGTAAAGTACTTCGCCGCTGACTTCATCGTGCACCAAGCGCGCGCTTTCCAGAATCCAGATGACGCTTTTGTCGCGCCGGTAGATTTGCGACTCAAAATCGATCACCTTCCCATGTTCACGGATCAGTTTGAGAAATTCAGTGCGGCGGCCGGGTTTGAGATAAAGTTGACGGCTGATGTCCGTTAATGCCCCGATCAACTCCTCGGGCGAGTTGTAACCATACATGCGAGCAAGCGCCGGGTTGGCGCTCAGATATTGCCCTTCCGGCGTTGTCTGAAAAATTCCAATAACACAATGCTCAAAGATGCTACGGTATTTCTGCTCCGCTTGACGCACAGCTTCGAGCGCCGATTCGGACCCCATAATTTCGCCTTCCATAACCTTTTCTGATTTGTTCAGTCGGCCAATTCATTTGTAAACATTTGCAGCTGGGCTCGACCCGTACTAACAGGAGCACAGGTAAGCAATTTTTAGGCCCAGATAGACTCAGAAGATTTGGCCTTCAGAACGACAACTGTTTCGTACAAGAACTGGCATTCCATCACAAAAAGTCGCGGACGCAGATCATGACCGATTTTATCCAAAATCACCCGATCTTCAGCGCTGAAGAATCGATTCGCGACTTGTAGCGCGAAACGTCGATCGAGCCAGATTGGACTCAAACCAAAGTCCGTCGATCTCATTCTCCGGTCGACAGGAAGTGGAACGCCAGAGGTAGGACCGGAGAAAGTTTTCGATGATTGGTAGATCAGACCGCCAACTCTCCTCGCTCTCCGGTGCGAATGCGAATCGCTTCCTGGATAGGCACAACAAAAACTCGGCCGTCATTCATTCTTGCTGTTTGGGCCTTACGTACAATGGCTTGAATCGTGCGCCGAACACGGTTATCCGCAACGACGATTTCAAATTTAAGCTTCGGCAAAAAGTCGCTGAAGTACTCGCCGCCAGAAGAGACGGACGTGTGTTCTGCCCGCCGCCCCAACATCTTTACTTCACTAACGGTTACCCCTTCGACTCCGATTTCGATCAAGGATTCTCTTACCTCGTCCATTCGGAAAGGTTTGATGATCGCCTCGATCTTCTTCATTTCATACCGATCTTGAGGCATTTTCCAAAAGAAAGCGACCAGGCCAGAGCGATTGCCTGCAGTTTCAACGCCTCTTCTGCGCTTGAGCTCCGAGCCGCGGTCACGACCTTGTATGTCAGGGATTAGCCGGCATGACGATGAACAGAATTCCAGCGATCTAGAAATATGCACAATTTCGCGTGGCATTCGCTGAAATAAGACAGCACACCTTCAATGAACGTTTTGCGCGTCCTGCACGATCAACGTGAATTCATCTGTATCGATGTTGAACAAATAGCCATAAATGTTGATCGTCTTCGGCACTCCGGCAGACGCTCGGAGCAGATTGACGTCGTGCTTAAGCGACGAACAGAGGTCGTGGATCGCTAGGCTTTCCTTTTCGTACACCGCGGAAACGTCCGTACCTTGCTCAATTTGAAAGGCGTCGATAAGACCATCCGCCGTGAAACTGGTTGTTCCGCAAAACGTATGATGCGCAACGACAATGTTTCGCACACCGAAGAGGTGTTGCGCAGTCGTAATGGAACGAAGTCCATCAATAGCCCGCCCACCCGCCACGACAATCGGAAAGATCGTTGCGGTAGAACCAACTTTGTTGCCGGTTTCGTCAAGCAGCAATTCGCCGGGATAAACCTCCTCCGGCCAAATCCTGGCCAGCTCAAATGGAATTTGCGCTGCCCGGGGGTCGTAGCAAAAGATGACTATCGTTCGGAGTGGTACTGCATTCTTAAACGCTGCTCGCATGCTGCGTTCGTTGTACCCCGGGCTCTGAGAGTATACGAATCTGTCGAATTCAACCACTGCCTTACCGTCGGTTGTGCTGCTCATTCTCAATGCTCCTATTTGAGGTGCTTTTTCAGCATCTCGGCCGCTTGATGAAGAGCGTCGCGAACCGCTGGTATTTCACTCAGTCCATTCAACAAACCGTAATCGTGGATGAGACCTTCGTAGCGCACTGCGGTCACATCTACACCTGCTTCATCGAGCTTCCGAGCATACGCTTCGCCCTCGTCCCGTAGCACATCATTGCCAGCAGTCTGCACCATAGCGGGCGGCAGGTCTTTGAGCTGCTCGATGGTTGCCTGAAGTGGAGAAGCATAGATCTCCTTGCGCTGCTTCGCATCCGTCGTATAAGCGTCCCAGAACCATTTCATCATCGACTTGGTGAGGAAGTAACCTTCGTCGTACTCGTTGTATGACTGGGTCTCGAAGTCCGTGTCCGTAACCGGCCAGAACATAACTTGGCATTTGATCTCCGGTCCGCCGTTAGCCCTGGCCATGAGCGCTACAACCGCCGTCATATTGCCGCCGACACTGTTACCGACAATGGCCAAGCGCGTTGGGTCGACGTCGATCTCCCTACCGTGTTTTGCGACCCATTTCGTGGCGGCGAATGCCTCGTGGATCGCCGTGGGGTAGTGTGCCTCTGGCGACCGCGTGTAGTTAACGAACGCGGCCGCATAGCCGGTATCCACCACGAGATCGCGGACGAAGCGCTCATGGGTTGGGTAATCGCCGAGAATCCAGCCACCGCCGTGGAAGAACATAAAAACAGGCAGCACACCGGTCGCGCCCTTCGGACGAACGACGGTGATCTTCACCTCTGTGCCATCCTGTTCGATCCGCCGGTCCTCAACGTCACAGGGCGGGAGCTTCGCGCCCTTCTGTGCCGAAACAAGAACTTCCCGCGCCTCAACGGGAGTCAAGGTTTCCAGTGGTTTGCCTCCGCCAGAATTTAGCTGATAGAGGAATTGGCGAACATGTCGTTCGACGTTGGCATTCTTTGAAGGATCGATTTTGGTGGTCATGTTTTTCCTCATTGGATCGTTTAGCAATATACTCATCACTTTCCATCACATTGCGTGCCAAGCCGCCGTTACCCAGTGCTTGCATTTCCACAGCAGAGAACTGTGAAAGCGCAGATCCGCCGATACTCGTACGACATCTCGGCCTTACGAAATTTAGTGCGGATTTGACGGAAAACTCATCCCATCGAGATGGTTCTGCGCGTGAACATCCACCTGACCGATCGACGAACAATGGGCCCGCGATCGGCGGCGCAGAACTCGATTACAGCTGGTTTTACGGTAAAAGCAGTCCTGGGAACCTGCTCTTTAGGCTAGAGGTTCAGCGTTTTTCATGAGATCCGCTGCAAACTCTGTTCGACGAGTAGACAGCGCCGCTTTGGGTACATAGATTTCTGTTTCCTGTGCTGACCCCTGATCGGCAATGCTTCAGACAGCATCGAATACCTTTCGGTCAATCAAATTCGACAGTGTCATCAAATATGACAGATGGAAAAAGATAGTGAATTTATCAGTGGGTATGCTACCGCAACGTCGCGTTAATCCTTCTACGCCATACTCCATGGTCGCCATAGGTCCACGCAGATCGGCCAGCGGGACTGCTCAAATGGGTGCACACCAGCTATGAGCTTTGGTGTAGAGAATCCCACAGTCTTCGTGGTAGATGACGACGATTCCATTCGCGCGACAGTGAGTAGTTTCATCCGGGCCGCTGGAATCAATGTCGAAACATTCATGTCGGCGCGTGATTTTTTAAAAAGGGAAGTTCCCTCTTCTCCCGCCTGCCTTGTGCTCGACGTGCGCATGCCCGGATTGAGCGGGTTGGATCTACAGAACGAACTGGCGCTGGGGAACCGGCAGATACCGATTATTTTTATCACTGGTCACGGTGATATTCCTATGACGGTGCGGGCGATGAAAGCCGGCGCCGCAGAGTTTCTAACCAAGCCGTTCGACGGGGAGGCTCTGCTTGCTGCAATTCGTCAGGCGTTGGAGCGTGATCGTGAAACGCTAGACGCTCGCGAGGATCTTGTCGCGCTTCGGCGCCGCTACGAAACGCTCTCGCCGCGGGAGAGACAAGTGATGGCGTTGGTCGTTCGTGGTTTGCTTAATAAGCAAGTCGGTGGGGAACTGGGAACAAGGGAAAGTACCGTCAAGATTCATCGCGGCCGGGTTATGAGCAAGATGCGCGCCGAGTCTCTTGCTGACTTGGTGCGGATGGCGGAGAAGCTGGCGTCGCAGTCCGGAGGGCAGACGCCGGGAAAGAAGTATTGAGGTGAAGATCGATCGACGACAGCGAGAGCTAGGCGGATGATACTTACACAGCGCGGGCGGTAATTTCGACAAAGTGTTGGATCTACATGAGGAGGCTCAACTCCGTGCCGGAACTTCCGTGAACAGAAAGACAAGTCCCTCCGAAAGGGTTGGGTGAGTCAAAATTGCATCGCGAAGGGCGGTGTAAGGAAGATTCGCAGTCATCGCGACCTGCACGGGCGCGAGCATTTCGCCAGCGCCGACCCCAATTGCAGTGAATCCCAGGATTCTCGGCGAAACGGGCACCGGCAAGGAACTCGTCGCGCGGGAAATTCACAGACGGAGCCGCCGTGCCGATAGACCGCTTGTCCGCGTCAATTGTGCGTCCATCCCCAAAGACCTTAGGCTGGATTGGGAGTTTCTGTCCTTTCCCGAAGCGTAATTCAACCCGAACTGTCGGCCGGACTTCTACGCATGCTGCCATTAGCGGGCCGAGGGA
>Ga0213878_10000868_pt1 | contig 10860 bp, 8 predicted proteins | sample VelepicoBEBS_R02_FD_161053 | JGI IMG/M metagenome (GOLD analysis project Ga0213878, IMG submission 161053) | Vellozia epidendroides bulk soil microbial communities from rupestrian grasslands, the National Park of Serra do Cipo, Brazil - BS_R02 | ecosystem: Environmental > Terrestrial > Soil >... | reverse complement strand
CACGCGGCGTCGCTCCTTCAGGGTTTCCCCCATTGAGAAAAATTCTCGACTGCTGCCACCCGTAGGTGTCTGGACCGTGTCTCAGTTCCAGTGTGGCTGGTCGTCCTCTCAGACCAGCTACCCGTCGAAGCCTTGGTGAGCCGTTACCTCACCAACAAGCTGATAGGCCGCGAGCTCCTCTAAAAGCGCCAGGTTGCCCCGGCTTTGGTTTTGCAACCACATGCGGTATTAATTCGCCTTTCGGCGAGCTATCCCCCACTTTAAGGCAGATTGCTCACGTGTTACGCACCCGTTCGCCACTAGCTCAGCCTTGTATTGCTACAAAACTAAACTCGTTCGACTTGCATGTCTTATCCACGCCGCCAGCGTTCGTTCTGAGCCAGAATCAAACTCTCCGTAGAAAGTTTTATTTTACTCCGCCCCCCAGTGAGACTGGCGAACGGCGTTAAAAAATTCTGACCAAAATCATTCTTTGCCTCTCTTCCGGCAGATGCCGAATCAAGAGCAAGGTTTGTCGGTCATTAAAATTGTAAGATTCAAAAGAATCTGACGTATAACGCACAACACAATTTTTGCTGACATCACCATTCTGAAGTTCTTTTAAAACTCAGAACCAAACTTTCAATGAACGCGGTTCTTTTTCGTTTCAGGCGATAAAAAAACTCAACTTGTACTCCGGCTAAACTGGTTCTACTGCCTTCAATTCAACCGGGACAAAATTGAGCCAATTTGAAGTCCCCAAAATTATAAGAACCTTCCGATCTTTCGACCGGCTTCTCTGTCATCGGCAGAGAACTTTACTTTACCTGCTCAGCGTTTTTGGTCAACGTCAATTTTGAAAAATTTCGTTAACCTACCCGCCGATTTCTCCCGCCCTTTTTTGGACGGGACGCAGAGATTAGCGATCTTTTTTAAAGGCGCAACAGGAATTTTTTAAAATAATCGACCTAGCCTGCGTCGCTCACAAATCTTTCAAAGATTTGGGGGCGATGCAGGCTCTACTCGAGGTTCTCAAACCAGCGAAAGGCCCGGGGCGCAGGAAGCCCAATCTGGTCCAAAATCCGGTGAACGACGGTGTCCGCAACCTCCTCCACCGATCCCGGCTTGCTGTAGAATGACGGCACCGCGGGCAGGATGAGCGCGCCGGCCTCAAGCAGCGTCGCACAGTTGCGCACATGTATCAGGTTCCAGGGAGTCTCGCGCGGCACCAGGATCAGTTTTCGCTTCTCCTTCAGAAAGACGTCGGCAGCACGATGGATCAACGAATCGCTGGTTCCAGCCGCTATCCGTCCAAGCGTCCCCATGGTGCACGGAACGACGACCATGGCGTCAAAGAATGCAGATCCGCTGGCGAACGGTACGTTCATGCTGCGATCGTTATGCTCCTGGACCTCGGCAGGCACCCGCAGTTCCCCTAACTCATCGTGAATGACCTGCTTCGCAAACGAGCTCAGCACGAGGTGCAGCTCGTTCCGCGTGCAATCGATCTGGTCCAACAAACGCTGCAGATAAATGGCACCGCTGGCGCCGGTACTCGCTATGACGAGTTTCATGGGAGTGGTTCGAGTGTCAGTGCCACTGCCAGTGTCAGTGTCAGTGATAGGCGGAGCAGCGCGCGCTTTCCAAACCGTGGAAGTGGCATAGCTCTATTTCTCGCTTCGCGCACGCTTGACGGCCAGCCGCTGCTCCCACTGCCACTGACACCCTTCTCAGAGAAACCCTCCGGTCGCCAGCCGTTGAGTCAAGCCTTTGAAACGACTGTAGGTTTCCTGGTACAGGTCGGCTGTTTCCTGTTTCGGTTCGGCGCGGGAAGATTCGTCGAGTTTGACTACTGGCTCAAGCAACTTCACGAGGTTTGCGGCCTTGTTATTGACAAGATGATCGACCCAGGCGCCATGCATTGCAGCGCCCAGCGCGGCTCCCTCAGCCGTTGCCAGGCACACGACCGGAATCCGGAAAATACCCGCGCAGATCTGGCGCCAGATCTGGCTTTTGCTACCACCGCCGGTGAGCCGAATTTCGGAGGGTTTGATTCCCAATGAACGAAATCGGTTCAGGCCGTAGGCTAATCCCAAGGTCACGCCTTCCATCGTGGCTCTGGCCAGATTCGAGGGCGTCATATTCGTCGTGGTCAGGCCATGAAACACGCCGACGCCATGGGGCAGATTCGGGGTGCGCTCGCCTGCAAGATAAGGGAGGAAGGTAATCCCCGCCGCCCCGGCCGGGGCGCCGGCAGCGGCCGCGTTCAGTTGCCCAATATCCCAGTTAAAGAGTTTCCGCACATGTTCGGTAGCTACCGTCACGTTCATTGTGCAAACCAGCGGCAGCCATTTGTCAGTGCTATCGCAAAAGGCGGCAACCTCACCCTGAGGATCGACGACCGGCTCGGTGGCATAGGCGTAGACCGTTCCGGAGGTTCCAAGACTGGCCGTGACGACTCCGGCTCTGACATTTCCCGTGCCAATCGCGCCCATCATATTGTCCCCACCACCGGCAGAAATGATCGGACTGCTTTTTAGGCCCCATTTCCCGCGCAAATTCTCCCGAAGCAAACCGACGGCCTGCCGGGAGGAACCCAGAGGAGGCAGCTTTTCGATCAGCTCTTCGTCGATAAACTCGATCACGGGTTCACACCATTGGCGTGTCTTGACATCGAGCAAACCCGTCCCGGAGGCGTCACCGTATTCCATCCGTTTTTCGCCGGTCAGCCAGAAATTAATGTAATCATGCGGCAACAGGATGCTGTCGACCGAAGCGAAGTTTTCCGGTTCGTTCTGTTTCAGCCAAAGAATTTTTGGAGCGGTCCACCCAGGCAACATGGTGTTGCCGATGAGCTTGATCAGTGCGGTCTCGCCTCCGAATTCGTCAATGATTTCTTTGCATTGTTCCGCTGTCGAAGTATCACACCAAAGTTTGGCCGGCCTGATCACTTGACTGGAAGAGTTCAGGACGACCAAGCCGTGCTGCTGGCCGCTGACTCCGATAGCGCGCACCTGATGTTTTCGGTCGCCGATCTGGGTGAGACAATCCTGAATGGTCCTGTCTACCGCGCCGATCCAAATCTTGGGATCTTGCTCCATGTGACCGTCCGGCAGGCCGGAGATCAGGTCGTAATTCTGTTGCGAGGTCGCGAGGAGCCCGCCCGTCTCGAGATCTACCACAATTGATTTGGTACTTTGCGTGCCGCTGTCAATGCCGATGTAGAGCATAGGATGTAGAACATAGGAATTGGAAAACTGTCGCCCGCGCGGAATTTATTACGAGTTATTGGCCCGCGCGATCCATTTGTGCCAGTTTTCCAATCTATGGTTAAGAAACTCCTGCACACCCGGTATCGAGTATCCGACCTGGAGAAAACTGTGGCCTTCTATAAGGACGTGCTCGGTCTCAAAGAGACCCATCGTTCGAAATCCCCACGCGGCTCTGAACTCGTCTTCTTCAAAGCGCCAGGAAGCGAGGAAGAGATCGAGATTTGTAAATTCGACGGCAGCGGTCCGGTCAACGTGGGCTCGGACATCACTCATCTCGCATTTGAGGTCGACGACCTTGAGGCATTTGCGAAGCATTCGGCCGCGAAAGGATATCCCCTTTCCGACGGTCCAACCAAGACTGGCGGCGGAAGCGTTATTGCTTTCGTGGACGCGCCCGAAGGCTACGAGGTTGAGTTGATCCAGCACGGAAAGTAACGCGCCGGAATGCGTTAAGAAATGGACCTCGCGCAAAGGTACGCGGAGGTACGCTAAGGTTGAGATCCAGTTCTAGTGATCGCTGTGTCTGCTGCGCAGATCTCTTTATCGGTCGCGTGTGCCTCAGCGAATTGTTCCGATCGAATCTGTCTGACCTTTGCGTGCCTTTGCGTAACTTTGCGCGAGGCGGTGGGGTTGGTCCATGAGGCGTAAGAACCTACGTTAGGTGACCCTCCGGGTCGCCGACTCCTTGTGCCTTCTGAACGACTCGATTGCTTCGTACTCCGCAAGGCCCAAGCGGTCATAGTGTCGAGCCGTCGCCCGGTTGTTGTTTTCGGCCTGTTGCCAGCTCTCTCCGGATTGAGTTTCCACGAATGGAGTCTGGCTTCGCTGAGACCGATGATGATAAAGACAATCCAACTTCACCGCCAACTCGGCCGGGCTCAGGGGCACGGCCATGTCGATTTCCTCCGGATACCAGGGGCGCTCGCTGGACGCATACATCCAGACCTGACAGGCCTTCATCCAGGCGTCACCTCCACACGCCTCGAGAGCAGAAGTGACGAGTCGAAAGGAGATCCCAGCAACGCTGTTAGGATCCGCCCCTGACCCTGTGATGTAGATCTGCTGTGGCTGAATACGTTGACACAAGTCTCGGATAACAGCCACGTCTTCTGCCCCCGTCGTGAACTGCCGATATCGGCCCTTCTCATAGAACGGTAGATCAAGGAAATGCACTTCCGAAAGGGCGAGGCCAAGAACTTGACACGAAGCCCGCGCTTCGGCCTTACGAATCAATCCCTTGAATTGCCGCAAGTCCGGGCTGTCTTCGTCAAACGCAGCCTTGTGCTCAAGCTCATGGGCCAGATCCTCCAGCCGGCTTTTTCCTTGTGCATCTCCCGGCCGGTTGACATTCAACTCATTCAATAAACTGATCGCCATCCGGGCTTCATTATCGGGGACTCCGAGATTACCGGAAGTCAGGTATGCAAATGTCACATGATGTTGGTGACGACAGAGCCGATGCAGTGTACCGGCCATACCCAACTCGGCATCCAACGGCTCCGGCCCAAAAACGAGCACCCGCTTCCGGGCTGGCTCCGCCGGAACCGGGCGGTTCGAGTCATCGGCATTAGGTTTTCCACCCGGCCAACCGGTGATCGTATGTTGCAGCTCGTTAAAGATCCGAATGTTAAGGGTGTATGCCGAGCCGGTCTCCACCAGCAGTTCGGCGAGCCCGTTTTCCGTATAGTCTTCATCCCGTAGCCGCAACACAGGTTTCTCGAGATCGGTGGCAAGCGAAACAACGGCCTTACGGATGATCGGAGGTTTCCAGTCGACCGGACCAACCTTCCAGGGAAACCGAAATCGAGTCAGTTCGGCAGCCGCAACTTCATCAATGTAACATCGGCAATTTGCATGGCGCTGGAGGAAACTGGCAGGAACAGTGTCAGTTTGCGGGCCTTCAATAGCAGTCCGAAGGATAGCCGCCTTCGATTCACCCCAGGCGAGCAGCGCCACTTCTTTGGCTTGCAAAATCGTGCCAACGCCCATCGTGATCGCGTACCCCGGCACATTGGCCTCACCCCGAAAATCCCGCGCCGCATCACGACGAGTTAAACGGTCCAGTGCCACCATGCGGGTTCGTGAATCAATGCCCGAACCGGGTTCGTTAAAACCAATGTGTCCAGTACGTCCTATGCCAAGAACCTGGAGGTCGATGCCTCCCGCATCCAGGATGGCGCGCTCATATTCCTGACAATAGCTAAACACCTCCGACCGCGCGATCATCCCATCCGGCACATAAATGTTTTCCGGCGGAATGTCGATATGGCGAAATAGCTGGACCTCCATGAAGTGGCGGTAACTCTCCGGATGGTGCGGCGGCAACCCGTAGTATTCATCAAGGTTAAACGTGACCACGTTTCGCAAGGAGAGCTTCTCTTGGCGGTGCAACCTGATTAGCTCGCGATAAAGTTTAACTGGAGTTGAGCCCGTCGCGAGCCCTAACACCGTATTCCGACCCTCTTGTTGGCATCGCCGAATCAAACGCGCGATTGAAACCGCCACTACACCGACCGCGTCGTCGGATGCTTTATAAACTGTAGTTGGAATTCGTTCGTACTGCTCTAGTTCGGTTCTCTGATTCTCCATGATAGCCATTCCTTTTTCTTAGTTTCAATGCGGTCGGGTCGGGCGTCCTACGCGACCCTAGCGCATCGGCAGCCATTCTCCTCGGTCGACTACGCCTCGCACGCCGAAATTCTCGTCAAAGACTGCCAGGTTTGCGATGTATCCTGGTGCCAGGCGACCAAGGTCGCGGTCTCGCTTCAGAACTCTCGCAGGATACAGGCTGGCCATCCGGATCGCTTCAGGCAGGGAAATCCCAACGCAGCGAACCGAATTGGCCACTGCTTCGATCATGGTCAGAATAGCGCCGGCTAAAGTGCCATCCTCGTTCACGCAGCGACCGTCCTTGACGTAGATTGTCTGCCCGGCGAACTGGAAATTGGTCATGGAGGTGCCTGTCGGGGTCGCGGCGTCTGTAATAAGGAACAGGTTTTCCTTTTTAACGCTCTTGGCAATTTTGACGCTCGCGTAATGGACATGCTTTCCGTCGACGATAACGCCGGCAGCCACTTCCTTATGATCGAGGATTCCTCCGACCAGACCGGGATCGCGGCCGGTCCATGGTGACATCGCATTGAAGAGATGCGTTGCCGCGCGAACGCCGACCTCGAATCCGGCAAGAGCCTCTTCATAGCGCGCGTTTGAGTGTCCAGACGAGACAATCACGCCGCTTTCCACAAGCTCATGCACCGTGCGGAGATCGTTGCACTCCGGCGCCAACGTAAGCATGACCGGAAATCGCCGGGCATGGGCTATCAGGCAAGCCACCATATCCGGCGATGGCTTTCTGATGGCCGCAGGGCTGTGAATTCCTCTCCGCTCCGGATTAATGTACGGACCCTCTAGATGAATCCCGAGCACTCCGCCACCCGCCTGATCACGGTAGTTTGTGACGATCGCCAGCGCGCGCCGCATATCCTCTTCGCTCGTGCTGATCAGCGTGGGCAAAAACCCCGTCGTACCCGACTTCAAATTGGTCCGATGCATCGCCTCGAGTGTTTCCAGCGCGATTGCATCGTTGAACAGGACTCCGCCGCATCCGTTTAACTGAAGATCAATGAAGCCAGGAGTGACGAAGGAATGATCGACGTCGATGATTTCCCAACCCCCTGGGCACTCGTGCCGAGGAACAACCCCATCGATCCGTTCTCGGTTGATCAGCACCGCATGGTCTTCCAGTACACGGTCTCCGTCGAACAGCTTCGCACCGGTCAGCGCAAACCTGAAAAATGGTCTGGGAGTAGGCATCGTCTTGATTCGACCATCAGTTCTGAAGCTTGAGTCATGATTCGGGTCAAGCCCTCGGTGATAAGTTTGCCATAGCGCGACGAAGAGATAACCGCAAAGCAGTGTCGTGAAAAATTAGGCCAGATTTGTATTTGTCAAATCCATATTAGTACGCACTAATTATTTTTTATATAAACATACACTGGCTTTTTCCACATTTTGTCCTAGCATTTCCCTTAATGGCTCGAGTAAAGGTTCATGAACAAGTCAGGCAGCACATCGAAAAACTGATCGCCGATCGCGCGCTTGAGCCCGGTAGCAGGCTCCCCACCGAAAGCGACCTTGCCAATGGGCTTAACGTCAGCCGTAGCACGGTCCGCAATGCACTCAGGACCTTGGAGGAAGAAGGCAGGATCGAACGCACCCCTGGGCGAGGAACAATTGTGCGGGAGGCCCGTTTGGGACAGCTGCTGGGAAGGTTGACCGGGTTCACAGAGGATATGAAGTTACGGGGGTTAGCACCCTCGAGTCGTCTGATCCAAGCGATTCGGACCACGCCGAGTGCGCCGGTGAAGGCTCTCCTGCGCCTTGAGAACGAGCCGGTGTGGCAACTTCAACGTGTCCGTTGCGCAGATAGCGAACCAATCGCTATCGAATGGTGTTATATTTCCTGCTCGTTGCTGGGCGAAAACGATGTGACCACTCTCCGGCACGGCTCGCTTTACGATCTTCTGGAGCGCCGGGGACGCGCGCCCGTCAGTGCGGAACAAAGCATCGAAGCTGCCTTAGTAAATCCTGAAGATGCGGCACTGCTCAACATCGAACCGGGGCGCGCCGTTCTCCAGTTTGAGAGGCTCTCATTCGACGCCGCAGGAGAACCGCTCGAGTACGTGGTTTCAACCTACCGCGGGGACAAATATCGAGTCTACGTCCTGCTGAGGAAATAAGGCCCTCGGTCAAAACATACAAATATACATATTAACTCCATATTAGATCATACTAATGTAGTGATTAGTTTAAGACATCGTTTGACATCATCGGCTCAACATCTATTCTTTTCCAAGTTTGTACGTCATTCGTAGGACGAACGGGGTTGAGCACCGGTCTAAGCCGATCGCTCGGCCGAGGGGTCAAGACTGAAAATAGGTTGTCTATCAGGTAAGGAGAAAAATGCGCAAAGGCTTAAGAATATTGCTTGGTGTCGGGATACTGGCTTCCGCCATTGTCTCTGCTGAGGCGAAACCGCAACTTCGTGTCGTCGTTGCTTATTACAGCGCGGCGACTCAGGGAATCTTTGAGGGGATGGTCAAAGATTTTACTGCGGCCCATCCGGACGCTGATATCAAAGTCGAGGTGGTCAATTGGGATAACCTGCAGCAACGACTCACCACGGATATCGCGGGAGGGACCGCGCCCGATATCGCTCTGATCGGCACACGATGGCTGGTTGATTTTGTTAAGAACGATATCGCCGAGCCACTGGACTCCTATATCACTCCGGATTTTAAGGCCCGGTTCATTGAGAGTTTCCTGACGCCCTCGACGATAAACGGCAAGCTCTATGGCCTGCCGGTAGCTGCGTCCGCTCGGGCGATGTACTTCAATCGAGAGCTCCTGACTAAAGCCGGTATCAAAGATCCTCCCGAGAATTGGGATGGCCTTGTCGCTGACGCGAAAAAGATCAAGGCCGTTGGCAACGACGTCTATGGGTTTGCGTTACAGGGCAAGGAAATCGAGACGGATGCCTACTGGTATTATTCCCTTTGGACACATGGAGGCGAGCTTATTGACAACGGAAAGTCCGGTATCGCGAGTAAGGGCGGCGTGGAGGCATTGACACTCTATCGAAGCCTGATTGACCAGGGACTGACAGAGCCCGACCCGACCGGCTACAATCGCCAGGACGTTGAAAGGCTTTTCAAGCAGGGCCGCATCGGAATGATACTCACCGGACCATGGCTGCGTGGACAGATCAAGACCGATGCACCCAACCTCAACTACGGCATCGCGCCCATCCCGGCCGGTAGCGCTAAAGCGACTTACGGCGTCACCGATACTTTGATGGTCTTTAAATCGAGCCAACAGAAAAAATTGGCTTGGCAGTTTTTAACCGAAGCTGCTTTCTCCCCGAAATGGCGTATCGAATTCACCACCAAGGAAGGCTTCCTACCGGTGACCAAGGTTGAGGCGGAGCAACCGCAGTTTACCAATGATCCGCAGCTCAAGGCTTTCACTGATATGCTGCCTTACGCTCATTTTGCTCCCCCTATTCCCAATTGGGAACAAATGGCCGATGCCACAATCAGAGCGTTGCAGAAGGTCTATACCGGAGAAGCTAAACCGGAAGCTGCACTGAAGGAAGCCGCATCGTCGATCGATTCTATCCTTCAACAGCAATAAGGTCTCGATGCACGACGCATCCGCAGTTCAATCGGGCGTGACATCGTCGGAGCGGTTGGGACGCCGTGCCGCGCCCTATATACTGATTCTTCCGAGCATCATTCTGGCGTTCTGGATCATCGGGTATCCGATCTGGGACGTTGCCAATATGTCCTTGCACGCCGTTAATCGTTTCGGACAGCTCAAGGGATTCGCCGGCTTTGATAACTTCTCCCATCTGGTTACCGAACCGATATTTGCCGGTTGCCTCTTCCGAACGCTGATCTGGACGGTCAGCGTTGTCGGCGGGACGGTCATCTTGTCGATGCCGATTGCACTGATCTTGAACGAGAATTTTGGTGGCCGCAGGATCGCTCGTATCATCATCATGCTGCCTTGGGCGGTATCGCTCACCATGAGTGGCATTGTGTGGCGCTGGGCGCTCGATGGACAATCTGGAATGGTCAATGCCACCCTGTTCAATCTCGGAATCATTCACCGACCAATTGCGTGGCTGGCTACCGCTGGGACCGCTTTCCCTGTAGAGATCGCCATCGGGATCCTTGTGTCGATTCCGTTTACGGTCACGGTCTATTTGGGCGGGCTCGCCTCATTTCCAGTGGAGATCTTCGAAGCGGCCAAGATCGACGGCGCATCGCCGTGGCAGGAATGGCGGTACCTGACATTGCCGCTACTGCGCCCGTTCATCAACATCGCTCTGGTGCTGAACACTATCTACGTCTTCAACTCTTTCCCCTTGATCTGGGTCATGACTCAGGGGGATCCGGCGAATAGCACCGACATTTTCGTGACCTGGCTCTATAAACTCGCCTTCCGCTACGGCAAGCTCGACGTCGCTGCAGCCTTGTCGCTCGTTATGTTTCTGATCCTGCTCAGTTTCACCATCGCCTATTCGACGCTCGCTATGCGTGACGAGGAAGAGTCATCGAAATCGACCGGTGCGCCGGGGTCCGCCGGAGCAGGCGCGCAGACCGGCGCTATCTCAACTTGATTCGAGAGAGGGAGCATGACTAACACAAAAAAAACGATCATGTCTTGGCTGTTTCTATCGCCTTTGGTGATCGTGATCCTTTTCCCATTTGCAGTCATGATTTCGACTGCCATAAAACCGCGTGCCGAGATCCTAACCTTCCCTCCGGTCTGGCTGCCGAAAAATATCCGGTTGCAGAACTTCGTTGACATGTGGCATGCGGTCGGTTTTGGGCAAGCCCTGATGAATAGCGCGCTGGTGAGCGGCGCAGCCACCGTGCTCTGTTTGCTTGTGGCCATTCCCGCCGCATATGCGACAGCCTGGACCCGCTTCCGGGGAAAGCGCCTGTTCCGGCAGTTCTTGCTGGTCACGCAAATGCTTTCTCCGGTTGTTTTGGTCTTGGGGATTTTCAGGCTGATGGTCGGCCTGGGCCTTGTCGATAAGCTT
>Ga0213878_10000867_pt1 | contig 10861 bp, 7 predicted proteins | sample VelepicoBEBS_R02_FD_161053 | JGI IMG/M metagenome (GOLD analysis project Ga0213878, IMG submission 161053) | Vellozia epidendroides bulk soil microbial communities from rupestrian grasslands, the National Park of Serra do Cipo, Brazil - BS_R02 | ecosystem: Environmental > Terrestrial > Soil >... | reverse complement strand
TCAATCAGGCGCGCTTTGTTCACCTGATACGGAATTTCGTGAACGATGATGGTTTCACGACCGGTTTTGGCGTCCGCTTCCACTTCCGCGCGAGCGCGAATGTACACTTTGCCGCGACCGGTGCGGTAGGCTTCTTCAATGCCGCGACGGCCATTGATAATAGCCGCCGTCGGGAAGTCTGGCCCCGGGATATGCTCCATCAGCCCTTCAACGGTGATATTTTCATCGTCGATATAGGCCAGGCAGCCGTTGATCACTTCCGTCAGGTTGTGCGGTGGAATGTTGGTCGCCATACCTACGGCGATACCGGACGAACCGTTCACTAACAGGTTCGGGATTTTGGTCGGCATAACGTCCGGAATTTTTTCCGTGCCGTCATAGTTATCGACGAAATCCACCGTCTCTTTTTCGAGATCGGCCATCAGCTCATGGGCAATCTTCGCCAGACGGATTTCCGTATAACGCATTGCCGCCGCAGAGTCGCCGTCAATAGAACCGAAGTTACCCTGACCATCGACCAGCATGTAGCGCAGCGAGAACGGCTGCGCCATACGGACGATGGTGTCATACACCGCGGAATCACCGTGGGGATGGTATTTACCGATGACGTCACCCACGACGCGGGCAGATTTTTTATAGGCTTTGTTCCAGTCATTGCCCAGTACGTTCATGGCGTAAAGTACGCGACGGTGTACCGGCTTCAGGCCATCTCGGACATCCGGCAGCGCACGGCCAACAATGACCGACATCGCATAATCCAGATAAGAGTTCTTCAGCTCTTCCTCAATGTTGACCGGTGTAATTTCTCTCGCAAGGTCGCTCATCTAACCGCTATCCCTCTACATTTTTCCCGGATTCAAAGGTCGCAAATTATAACACAGCCACAGGAATAGAGCTAAACCAATACGGTTTATTCGCGCCTGTCACCTGATATACTCGCAGGCCTGAACAAAAAAGGAGTAATAGCGTCCATGAATGCCGAAAAACCGCCGGTGGCAAACGTCGATCATGACGAAATCGCCAAATTTGAAGCCGTCGCCTCACGCTGGTGGGACCTGGAAGGTGAATTTAAACCGCTGCACCGCATCAACCCGCTGCGCCTGGGTTACATCGCCAGCCGCGCCGACGGTTTGTTTGGTAAAAAGGTGCTGGATGTTGGCTGCGGCGGCGGGATCCTTGCCGAAAGCATGGCGCGCGAAGGCGCGACCGTCACCGGGTTAGATATGGGGTTTGAACCGCTTCAGGTGGCGCGACTGCACGCACTGGAAACCGGTATTCCGGTCGACTATGTTCAGGAAACCGTGGAGGCCCACGCGGTGCAGAACCCGCATCAGTATGACGTGGTGACCTGTATGGAGATGCTTGAGCACGTACCGGACCCAGCGTCGGTAGTGAAAGCCTGTGCGCAACTGGTGAAACCCGGCGGCCACGTCTTTTTCTCGACGCTAAACCGCAACGGCAAAGCGTGGCTGATGGCGGTCGTCGGCGCGGAGTACATCCTGCGCATGGTGCCGAAAGGCACGCACGACGTGAAGAAGTTCATTAAGCCCGCCGAACTGCTGAGCTGGGTGGACCTCACCGTTTTGCGCGAGCAGCATATGACGGGCCTGCACTACAACCCCCTCACTGACCGCTTTACGCTGGGGCCGGGCGTTGATGTTAATTATATGTTGCATACCAGAGCCAAAAACGACTAACGTCATAGAATATTCTTATAAATATTGCGCAGCATTCTGCTGCGCATTTCCCCACTGCGTTGAAGAAATCAGCACTCGATCAAATTTTCATTTTTTTTCTTCGAATATTGACAATCCGTCCAGGCCTTATGGTACGTGGACTTAGCGTTTATTACGCTTCGGCAACCTCAATTTAACGTCAAAATCAACCCTTGTACTCAAAAGAATCCTTACTAGAATACTCACCATATAGCGTCTCACTTATCAAACAACCCCTACATATAGTATTTATCCACAGAGTTAGTCACAATGGTGTCCTGTGGATAAACGGGGGATATTTTTCTTTTCACGGACAGGTAAAAGCACATGAATCAGAGTCTGCTGGTGACAAAGCGTGATGGCCGGACAGAGCGCATCAATCTCGACAAAATTCATCGAGTGCTGGATTGGGCGGCTGAGGGGCTGAACAACGTTTCTATTTCTCAGGTTGAACTGCGTTCGCATATTCAGTTCTATGACGGCATCAAAACCGCCGACATCCATGAGACTATCATTAAAGCCGCTGCGGACCTGATTTCCCGCGATGCGCCAGACTATCAGTACCTGGCGGCGCGCCTGGCGATTTTCCACCTGCGTAAAAAAGCTTACGGCCAGTTTGAGCCGCCAGCGCTGTACAACCACGTGGTTAAAATGGTTGAACTCGGCAAGTACGATAATCATCTGCTGGAAGACTACACGGAAGAAGAGTTCAAGCAGATGGATGGCTTTATCGACCACTGGCGCGATATGAACTTCTCCTACGCGGCGGTTAAGCAGCTGGAAGGCAAATACCTGGTCCAGAACCGCGTCACCGGGGAAATCTACGAGAGCGCGCAGTTCCTCTATATTCTGGTCGCCGCGTGCCTGTTCTCCAACTACCCGCGCGAAACCCGTCTGGACTACGTGAAGCGTTTCTATGACGCGGTATCGACGTTCAAAATTTCGCTGCCGACGCCAATCATGTCCGGCGTGCGCACCCCAACCCGCCAGTTCAGCTCCTGCGTACTGATCGAGTGCGGCGACAGCCTGGATTCCATCAACGCCACCTCCAGCGCCATTGTGAAATACGTCTCTCAGCGTGCCGGTATCGGCATCAACGCGGGCCGTATTCGCGCGCTGGGCAGCCCGATTCGCGGCGGTGAAGCATTCCACACCGGCTGTATCCCGTTCTACAAGCACTTCCAGACTGCGGTGAAGTCCTGCTCCCAGGGCGGCGTACGCGGCGGCGCGGCGACGCTCTTCTACCCGATGTGGCATCTGGAAGTCGAAAGTCTGCTGGTGTTGAAAAACAACCGCGGCACCGACGCTAACCGCGTTCGTCACATGGACTACGGCGTACAGATCAACAAGCTGATGTACACCCGCCTGCTGAAAGGCGAAGACATCACCCTGTTCAGCCCGTCGGACGTCCCGGGGCTGTACGACGCCTTCTTCGCCGATCAGGACGAGTTCGAGCGTCTGTATACCAAATACGAACAAGACACCAGCATCCGTCAGCAGCGCATCAAGGCCGTCGACCTGTTCTCGCTGATGATGCAGGAGCGCGCCTCTACGGGCCGTATCTATATTCAGAACGTTGACCACTGCAACACCCACAGCCCGTTCGACCCGGCGGTGGCACCGGTGCGTCAGTCCAACCTGTGCCTGGAAATCGCGCTGCCGACCAGGCCGCTGGAAGATATTAACGACGAAAGCGGTGAAATTGCGCTGTGTACGCTGTCGGCGTTCAACCTCGGCGCTATCTCAAGCCTGGATGAGCTCGAAGAGCTGGCTGTGCTGGCGGTTCGCGCGCTGGATGCGCTGCTGGATTATCAGGACTACCCGATTCCGGCGGCAAAACGCGGCGCGATGGGGCGTCGTACTCTGGGTGTCGGCGTGATCAACTTCGCCTGTTACCTGGCGAAGCACGGTAAACGCTACTCCGACGGCAGCGCCAACAACCTGACGCACAAAACGTTTGAAGCCATTCAGTACTATCTGCTGAAGGCCTCTAACGAGCTGGCGAAAGAGCAAGGCGCGTGCCCGTGGTTTAACGAAACCACGTACGCCAAAGGCGTCATGCCGATCGATACCTATAAGAAAGATCTGGATGCGATTGTTAACGAGCCGCTGCACTACGACTGGGACGGGCTGCGTGAATCAATCAAGACGTACGGTCTGCGCAACTCCACGCTGTCCGCGCTGATGCCGTCCGAAACCTCGTCGCAGATCTCTAACGCCACGAACGGCATTGAGCCGCCACGCGGCCACGTCAGCATCAAGGCGTCGAAAGACGGTATTCTGCGCCAGGTGGTGCCGGATTATGAAAACCTGCAGAACGCCTATGAGTTGCTGTGGGAAATGCCGAGCAACGACGGCTACCTGCAGTTGGTCGGCATCATGCAGAAATTTATCGATCAGTCGATTTCTGCCAACACCAACTATGACCCGACACGCTTCCCGTCAGGAAAAGTGCCGATGCAGCAACTGCTGAAAGACCTGCTCAACGCCTATAAATTCGGCGTGAAGACGCTGTACTATCACAACACCCGTGATGGCGCAGAAGACGCGCAGGACGATCTGGCGCCGTCCATTCAGGACGACGGCTGCGAAAGCGGCGCATGTAAGATCTAAGTTATTTTTGCCGGGTGGCGCTACGCTTACCCGGCCTACGGTTTTGTAGGCCCGGCAAACGAAGTGCCGCCGGGCGATACAATCTCAACAGGACTCACTTCAATGGCATACACCACCTTTTCACAGACGAAAAATGACCAACTGCTTGAGCCGATGTTCTTCGGCCAGCCGGTCAACGTGGCGCGCTACGATCAGCAAAAATATGACATTTTCGAAAAGCTGATCGAGAAACAGCTTTCCTTCTTCTGGCGCCCGGAAGAAGTTGACGTTTCCCGCGACCGCATTGATTACCAGGCGCTGCCGGAGCATGAAAAACACATTTTCATCAGCAACCTGAAATATCAGACGCTGCTGGATTCCATTCAGGGTCGCAGCCCGAACGTCGCCCTGCTGCCGCTGATTTCGATTCCGGAGCTGGAAACCTGGGTGGAAACCTGGGCATTCTCTGAGACTATCCATTCTCGCTCCTACACCCATATCATCCGCAATATCGTTAACGAGCCGGCGACCGTGTTCGACGACATCGTGACCAACGAGCAGATTCAGAAACGCGCGGAAGGTATCTCACAGTACTACGACACGCTGATCGAACTGACCAGCTACTGGCACCTGCTGGGTGAAGGTACGCATAACGTCAACGGTAAAACCATCACCGTGAACCTGCGCGAGCTGAAAAAGAAACTGTATCTGTGCCTGATGAGCGTTAACGCACTGGAAGCGATTCGCTTTTACGTCAGCTTCGCCTGTTCCTTCGCCTTCGCCGAACGTAAGCTGATGGAAGGCAATGCCAAAATTATTCGCCTGATCGCCCGCGATGAAGCGCTGCATCTCACCGGCACCCAGCACATGCTGAACCTGCTACGTTCAGGCTCTGATGACCCGGAGATGGCGGAAATCGCCGAAGAGTGCAAGCAAGAGTGCTATGACCTGTTCGTTCAGGCCGCGCAGCAGGAAAAAGAGTGGGCGGATTACCTGTTCCGCGACGGCTCGATGATCGGCCTGAACAAAGACATCCTGTGTCAGTATGTCGAGTACATCACCAACATCCGTATGCAGGCCGTCGGGCTCGATCTGCCGTTCCAGACACGCTCTAACCCGATCCCGTGGATCAACACCTGGCTTGTCTCCGACAACGTTCAGGTCGCGCCGCAGGAAGTGGAAGTCAGTTCTTACCTGGTCGGTCAGATCGACGCAGAAGTTGATGCTGACGATCTGAGCAACTTCCAACTCTGATGAGCCGTGTTACCCTTCGCCTCTCCGGCACGCAGGTGCTGTGCCGGGAAGAACACCCGTCGCTGCTGGCGGCGCTGGAGTCGCATAACGTTGAGGTTGAGTACCAGTGCCGGGAAGGCTACTGCGGCTCCTGCCGCTGCCGTCTGGTCGCTGGTCAGGTCGACTGGCTGAGCGAACCGCTGGCGTTTATCCAGCCAGGGGAGATCCTCCCCTGCTGCTGTCGGGCGAAAGGCGATATCGAAATTGAAATGTAATCGTTAGTGAATTTCATGCGCGGAAACCAACGTCGTGGCGCCGCGTTTTTTCATTTGCACGATGTATAACGCCCCGGCAAGCACAACCAGTACCGCGCCCAGCAGATAAATCGCCCGGTAACCGACCCCATCCACCATCAGGCCCATAATAAAAGCGCCAATCGCCAGTCCCGCATCCATTGCATTGAAAAACAGCGAATTCGCGACGCCAATCTTATGCGGCTCCACCGAACTGATAATCTGCGTCTGAAAAACGGGCGTCACCGAACCGTAGCCAATCCCAATCAGCGCCCCGGATAAAATCATCATCAGGCTCCCCTGAGCGTACCCCAGCACGACCAGCCCGAGGGTAAAGGCCAGCAGGCAAGGATACACCACATATCGGGGCCCTTTTTTATCACAGACGTTGCCCGTAAAAGTACGGCACACCATCAGACATACGGCATAACACAGCAAAAAATTGCTCGCCGCCGCCAGCAACCCCAATTCTCGCGCATACAGGGCTAAGAAGGCTGAAACGCCCGCATAGGAAAACGTCATAAAAAACGTCACTGTTGCAAACGGGAGCGCCGCACGATCGAACATCGCGGTGAAACCCAATGTTGGTTTTGAACCATCAGTATGGCGAATGATCGGCGGTACCTTCATTATCAATGCCAGCACAATGCCAAGGGCGGAAACGGCGGTACACAGCCAGAATGCCGGAATAAAGGCGCTATGCCGCGCCATATTCAACCCAATCCACGGCCCGACAACCATCGCCAGCCCCATTGCCAAAGAGAAAAAACTGATGCCCTCTCCACGTCGGGAGGCCGGTATCAACCGCGCGGAAATCGTCCCTTTTACCGTCGTTATCACCCCGAAGGTGATACCATGAAGCACTCGCACAAACAGCAATGCTTCAATGGAGTGGCATAAAGGATATAGCGCGGTCACGACCAAAAAGGCCAGAGAAGAAAGCATCAGAATCATTTTATTCGAATATTTCCCCACCCACTGCCCGGCAAAAGGGCGTACGACAATCGCGGCGATGAGGAAAAATGTGACCAGCAATCCCGCTTTATCGGCCGAAGCGTGTAAATTATCTGCAATGTAGATGGGTAACAGCGTGAGCAGGACGTAAAAGACAAAAAAGATAATGAAGCTGATTATCGTTATTGACCAAAAGTCCTTTGTCCATAATTTTTCTTTCATTGAAAGGTCACCTGTTCATACAGCGCGCAGGTTTATAAAATTCAAGAATGCATCATTCATATAAATAATTGCGGGCGCTATTTTGTGATTTTGTTCGTAAAAAAGAGTATCCTTCTCGCGAGCATTAGTAAAATTACTCATTTTAATATTATTGATTAGTGATTACTTATGACATTAACACAAATCAGCGTCCTGCTCGCCGTGGTCGATGCGGGCGGTTTTACACAAGCAGGCAAGCGGCGCTTTATGAGCCAGTCGGCCGTCAGCCAGGCCATTGCCACTCTGGAAGCGGAGTTAGGCGTTCCCCTTCTCCAGCGGGAACGCCGTAAAGAGGCCTGCCTGACACCTGCCGGGGAGCGAATTGCGGCCCGAATGCGCGCCATACTTCATGAGGTTAACGCCGTGAAAGAACTGGCCGAGCAGGAAAAACGCCAGCCGGTGCGCCAGTTGCGGGTCGGGAGCTTCCCCAGCGTCTGCGCCAGCATCCTGCCCTATGTGGTTCGCTATTTCGAAACCCATCATCCCCAGGTCAAAATTATTCCACACGAAGCCAACAGCGCGGAAATCATCGAAGACTTACGCTCGCAACAGCTGGATGCCGGTTTTGTGCATTTCCCGGTACCGGAGATGTACTCCTTCCCGGTTTATAAAGATAAGTTCACCGTTGTGGTCCCCGAGGAACATCCTTTTTCACAACGTGCGTCTGTTCAATTAGAGGATTTATTTGATGAGGCGTTAATTATCAGCAAAGGACGCTATGAGCTGAGCATTATGTCGTTATTTGAGGAGCAGAATATTACTCCGATAATAAAATATGAGTTCAACCATCCTGCAACCGCAATGAGCTTTATCCATCAGGGGCTGGGAATCGCGCTGCTGCCCGAATTAACCCTTAAAACGCTGGCCCAGCCGCTGCACTCCGTCGCCCTGGAGCCCGCGTTTTATCGACATATTTCGCTTATCGCCAGCGAGCCCCCGGTCGAAGGCAGCCCGCTGGCGCTGCTTGAAGAATGTCTGCGCCAACTGACCCAGACCGTGTTGCGCTAATCAGACAAACGATTAGCGGTGTTCACCCTCTTTTTGCAGAAATTGCACCGCTTTGTCCGGGAAGTCGGTAAACAGCCCGTCGACGCCAGCCTGGTTATACAGCACCTCGTAGAGCTGATCCACATTGCTGGCGTACTCCGGCAGCTTATCAGCGCGCACAGTATACGGATGCACCTGCATCTTGCTGGCGTGCGCTTCCTTAACCATGTTCGTCAGCGTGATGTGACCCGGCGTCGAGCCTTCAGCGATCAGCATATGGTAGTCCGGCCCCACGCCGTCGGCGTACTGGGCAATCTGCTTCATCGCGCCCGGTTTAAACATCCAGTCGTAGCTGTAGTTCACCCATGTTCCGTCAGGGCGTTTCTCCTGGGTTTCGTTCCAGTCGGTGTAAGCAATCAACTGCACCAGATTGAGGTTCATACCCATCTTCGGCTCAAGTTCATTTTTGATGCGCTTAAGCTCATTGACGTCAAAGCACTGCAAATAGACGTTATCCGTTTTGCCGGTGTAGCCGTATTTTTTCAGCACTTCCAGCGTCTTAGCGGCAATGTCTTTGCCTTCCTGATGGTGGAACCACGGCGCTTTAATCTCAGGATAGATACCGATATTTTTCCCTGTCGAGTGGTTCAGCCCCTGGACAAACTCAATCTCCTCTTCAAAGGTATGAATACGGAAATCGGATTTGCCCATCGGGAAGCGTCCGGGGAAGGTCTGCACCTTTTTGCCGTTTTCAATCTCAAAGCCCTCGGTAAACTTCAGCGAACGGATTTCGTCAAGCGTGAAGTCGATGGCGTAGAAACGCCCGTCCTTACGGGCACGGTTGGGAAAACGTTCGGCAACGTCGGTGACGCGGTCAAGATAGTGATCGTGCAGGACGACCAGTTGGTCATCCTTCGTCATCACCAGATCCTGCTCCAGATAGTCCGCGCCCTGGGCATAGGCCATGGCCTTCGCCGGTAGCGTATGCTCCGGCAGATAGCCGCTGGCACCGCGGTGCGCAATGACGATTTTATCGGTCGCCAGCGCCTGGCTTGCCAGGGCGCCTGCCAGCAGCAGGCCGGTGGCGATACGGGTCAATGTGCTCTTCATTTCTGCTCTCCTTCCTGACGTTTTGCCAGCACTTGTGCGTGGTGGCGTTTTTCGCCAAACATCACGACCACCAGCAGCAGTACCGCCAGAATGCTGCCGCCAATCATCACCATAAAGCCGCCGTCCCAGCCGAAGAAGTCGACGGTGTAGCCAACAATGGCGCTGGCTGCGACGGAACCGCCGAGGTAGCCGAACAGTCCGGTAAACCCGGCGGCAGTCCCTGCCGCTTTCTTCGGCGCCAGCTCAAGCGCATGCAGGCCAATCAGCATCACCGGTCCGTAGATAAGGAAGCCGATCACAATCATACAAATCATGTCGACCGTCGGGTTGCCCGGCGGGTTGAGCCAGTAAACGATGGTGGCGATGGTCACCAGGGTCATAAAGAAGACCCCGGTCGCGCCGCGGTTGCCCTTAAACACGCGGTCCGACATCCAGCCGCAAATCAGCGTGCCCGGAATACCGGCATACTCGTACAGAAAATAGGCCCAGGAGGATTTATCCAGCGCGAAGTGCTTCACCTCTTTAAGGTAGGTCGGTGACCAGTCGAGAATGCCGTAGCGCAGCAGATAAACGAAGACGTTCGCCACGGCGATGTACCACAACAGCTTGTTGGGCAGCACGTACTGCATGAAGATCTGTTTTGCCGTCAGCTCTTCTTCATGCTTCGCGTTGTAATCATCCGGGTAGTCGTTTTTGTACTCTTCAATCGGCGGCAGACCGCAAGATTGCGGGGTGTCGCGCATCAGCGCGAAAGCGAAAATCGCCACCACAATAGCGCCAAACGCTGGCATATACAGCGCCGCATGCCAGTCATTAAACCAGGCCATCCCGAGCAGGAACAGCAGCGGCGGGATACCGCCGCCGACGTTATGCGCGCAGTTCCACACCGACACGATGCCGCCACGTTCCTTCTGTGACCACCAGTGAACCATGGTACGTCCGCACGGCGGCCACCCCATCCCCTGGAACCAGCCGCAGAGGAACAGCAGCACAAACATCACCATGATGCTCGATGTCGCCCACGGAACGAACCCCATAAACAGCATCACTGCCGCCGCCATAATCAGGCCCGCTGGCAGGAAAATGCGCGGATTCGAGCGGTCAGATACCGAGCCCATGATGAATTTCGAAAAGCCGTAGGCGATAGAAATCCCGGATAGCGCGAAGCCTAAATCACCGCGGGAAAAACCCTGTTCAACGAGGTAAGGCATTGCTAGCGCAAAGTTTTTACGTACCAGATAGTAGGCCGCATAGCCAAAAAAGATCCCGAGGAAAATTTGCCAGCGCAAACGCTTATAGAGGGGGTCTATCTCTGCGTCCGGCAACCGCGTTTTATGGGGTGCAGGTTTAAAAATACTCAACATATTCAGCCTCCGTGGCCACAGGTATCAACAGTCGTCGCAACGACAACATTCACAAAACTTATGAGTTCTCATATTTAGGGCGGGATGGTAGGGAAATGGTTGTTCTCATACTGTGAAACATCGCACAGAATGTTACAGATTTATGACAAAGTGTTCCATAGTGCGCACGAAATCACGTTTCATTTTCCATTTATGCGCGAATATGCTCGAAATCAAACAATCCATGCGATTTATATGGCTAAATGGAAGAAAACGAAAATAGAGGGAATGTCATGACCTTCAGCCAGAAACAGGAAAGCGATGTCATTATTATCGGCGGCGGCGCAACAGGCGCGGGCATCGCCCGTGATTG
>Ga0213878_10000866_pt1 | contig 10869 bp, 10 predicted proteins | sample VelepicoBEBS_R02_FD_161053 | JGI IMG/M metagenome (GOLD analysis project Ga0213878, IMG submission 161053) | Vellozia epidendroides bulk soil microbial communities from rupestrian grasslands, the National Park of Serra do Cipo, Brazil - BS_R02 | ecosystem: Environmental > Terrestrial > Soil >... | reverse complement strand
ATGCCATGAGACAAGCAGCCGATGAACCCCAGGCCCCTGTGTTGGTTCCGACGGTAATCGAAGACACCGGGTTCGGAGAGCGAGGCTATGATATCTACAGCCGCTTACTGAAGGACCGGATCATCTTTCTCGGCACGGAAATCGACGACACTGTAGCGAACTTGGTGGTCGCGCAGCTGCTCTTTTTACAGACGCAGGCGGCAGATCAAGACGTCAGTCTCTACATCAATTCTCCTGGCGGATCGGTGACCGCCGGCTTGGCCATTTACGACACCATGCAGTTCTTGAGCTGTGATGTAGCGACATATTGCTTAGGCATGGCTGCGAGCATGGGGTCCTTCCTGTTAGCGGCGGGAACCAAGGGAAAGAGACACGCGTTACCCAACTGCGATATCATGATCCATCAACCGTCCGGCGGCGCTCAAGGCTCAGCCAGCGACATGGAAAGATCCGTAGAACAACTCTTGAAAGCAAAGCAGCGCCTTAGCAGGATTTACGCGTTACATACCGGAAAGAGCGAGGCCGAGATTCTGATCGATATGGATCGCGACTTCTGGCTTTCAGCCGAAGAGGCCAAAGCGTACGGCTTGGTTGATCAAGTCGTCGCGACCGCACCTTCCGCGCGCTGATCAGACCTCCAGGGGTCTAAGCGCAGCAGTAGGACCACTACGGCAAAGCAGAGTAGTATTAGCGTTGGGAACATCAGACGCGGAAGCAACGCCACTACGATGAAGCTGACTACCGCGCCCACAATGCCGATAGCCGTACAAGCCAGCGAGTAAACGGCCAAGACCAGGTCACCCCAGCTTTTTGCCTTCAGAATACAGACTACCCCGGTAAATACTAATCCTCCGGCAATAACAAAGAGGGGTAGAAAAGACCAAAGATGGAAGTAGGAGGACGCATCATATCGGCCTGGCGGATCTGAATAGGATGACAATGTTTTCAATCCCTGGATGGGCTGAAACCTGGGCTCCGAAACCCGTTTTACTAACCAATCGGTGCACAAAAACGGATCCTTGGCTAACAAGCTCGGTGGAAGGCTCATGCCTGCTCCCACGTCCCTTGCGACAACATGAAATAGATCTACCGGGTCATGTCCGAGGAAGTAAGTGAAGAAGCGATTCAACTTCTGGTCGAGCAAAACGTGCCGCTGCTGGCCCTGATAGCCCTGCTCGCCGAGAGTCTTATCCAGCGCCACACAAATATCGTCCGGGTTAAACTCACCGCGAGCCGACATTTCTTTTAGCTTTTCTAGTGCGGCGGTAAGGGCCGGATCCTGGAGATCGGTCTCGGCCTTACCAATAATCGCCGATCGTCGTTCCGGTGGTAGATCTTTGATGAAGTCAAGCCTCCAAACGAAAGCGTAACCGGCCCGCGATCGATAAGGAATTTTATCAAATCGGCAAACAATCAGGATAACGGCGTTAGCCGTCAAAATTGCGGCTACGCCGATTGCAATGGTGACTAAAAAGCTCCGCACGCTAATCGAAGAACGGGAAGGTGGATAAAGCGAAGGCCGGGCAACGGCTAAACCCCATAGAAACAAAATCGCCAAAGGGACTAACCCGGCGATTACACCGTTCGCGTGGCGATCGAGAATGTTCAAGACAATGAAGCAGAACAGAAGGGCTAGCCAACGCGGGGAGGGAGAATAAAGATATCTAAGTCCGGCGGTGGCGCCCAACATGAGAAGAGGAGCCATGATTGCTTCGGAGCCGACACAATGGGCGAAAACATAAATCGGAGCGCAAGACACAAAGACCGCTCCTATCAGGAACCGAACGGGCCAGCTTTTAGCCAATGTTAGGCAAACACTGAAAAGAGCGCCGATCAGAAAAAGATGCTGGCAGATCAGCAACAGATAGACGCCGAGATCAGTAACTCGGGGCCAGTTGAACGAAAAGCCACTATGAAAAAACGACCCGTCCAAGATAGTCGCGAGCAAGAATGGAAGCCGGGCGCAAAAGCAATACAAAGGCGGCCAATGCAGGACAGTCAAGAACTCGAACTTGGTTGCGACCTGGTAGAATGCATCGCTATCGCGCCATAGAGGAGGTACCGAGTAAAACAAATACACCGACGGCAGCGCCAACACGAGAAAGAGAAGCGCCGGCAAGAACACCCGAGACGTGCTTATTTGCGCCGGCATCCTGCGACCCTTACGGCCCGGTTCAGTCTGCATCCGTTTGCGATCCGGAAAGTGCTCGATGCGTACCAGGGACCACTTGGTAGAGAACCCTCCCGTCCTTCTCAACAATATCTTTGATGATCGTCGACAGATAAACCGACTCGGAAGTGAATCGCTCGAACTTTGAGATTTGTGAACGATTTAGAACCCGGAACCCATAACGTTCGAAGAGATGAAGCGTTCGCCGTTCGTCAAAGGTGACCATCTGCGCGCTAATCTGTTTAACTCCGTGGTCCGCTAGAAACCGGAGATACCGCTCCAAGACCTCTCGAAACACCGCGATCCGCTTAACTTCGGGCAAAAAATTCATGTGAAAATGTCCCACGTTCCGTGGAGCATCCGGTACCTCGCGCCAAGCGTTCAATGCAATCCATCGAATGTAGCGTCGAGACTCCGCTTTGTAGCGCGGAAGACGGAACAGCGCTTTAGCGCCGAGGGAGACAGATTGGCGAACAGTAAAGATCTGATGCTGGCGCGGAAATCGGCATCCGAGCAGGTACCCGACAACGGCGTCATCAACGGTAACGATGAACGCTGAGTCGGGCTCACAGGTGAGATAATAATCGGTTAAGAAATCGGCAAACAACTCGCGGTCCTCAAAAACCGGATCGATTGGTTTGCCGAGGAACCCGGTTCGACAGCAAAGATCGCGAATCGCCTCTCGATCAGATGGCTGATATACGCGCACAGCGAAGCTTAAACGTTCGGCGTTTGGCGTTTGGCGTTCGGCGTTTGGCGACGCTGCGGACATCGACATTGATACTTCTCTAAAGCGGGTGACCTGCAAGGAAAGTTTTGGCGGGCGGTAATTCAGGGAGGGCGCGCTGCCTGCCTGACGTAGCCTAGAACGAAAGAGCGCGTTCTCAGATATCGTGGCGAAGTCGGATCCCCGTGCGCCGTGGACTGGTTTGCGTCGTGAGCCTAGCTAAACGCTGGATCTGGTCTGTCCTGGGCTTCGACAACCACGGATCGCGAGGATCCGACGTCGCCAACACTTGCCGGAAGAAACCTGCAGACAGAAGGCTATGTCGGACAGGCAGCGATCCTTCCCGGGCACGAAACGCCGAACGCTCCGGCGGAGCCGGACCAAACGCCGAACGCCGAACGCCAAACGTCACCCCGCACGCAGCTGACCGTAGATGTCAAACATCTGGCGAAAAACGCGGCGCCAGGAATAACGTTTGGCCACCTGTTGGCTCGCAGCCTCGCCGATCTGAGCCAGATCTAACTTTTTCGACTCGAGAATGGCGGCTGCCAGCGAATCAGGAGAATTCTCTTCTGCCCAGTGCGTTTGATCGGTCAGAATAATTCGGTCCATATAGCTTCCCCGGATCCCGACTACCGGAGTTCCGCTGGCTTGTGCTTCGAGCGCCACCAGTCCGAAGGTTTCTTGCACGCTCGGATGTACGAAGAGGTCAGCGGCCCGGTAGACCGCTGCTAATTCATCTTGGGCAGAAATGTACCGGAGCCAGGAAACTGCTTTTGTGCCTCTCGACAATTCCCGGAGCTGATCCCGCAGCGGACCATCACCGACGACCAGCAAATGAAAACGCTCAGCGTATGCACGGTTCAAAATCTCAAAAGCGTCAAACAGTGTCTTAACGTTCTTTTCGTGCGCCAGGCGGCCAACATAGAGCAGCAGAAATCGGTTCGTCGGGATCTCCATCCGAGCGCGAGTAGCGTTTCCATCTTTACCGGGTCGAAAAATGTCGGTGTCGATCCCGAGCTCTGCCAAGATCACATTCTCGACTCCCCATTGACCCAATACCTGACCGAGTGCAGCCGACGGGACAAACGTAGCCTTAAAATGGTTGTACAGCGCACGAACATAGGCTCGAGCCATCTCCATCACGATCTCGGTGGCAGTTTCTCCGAGGAATTTTGAGGTCGTCCTCAGATAGGCTTCGGGGAAATTCGAGTGATAGAAACCAACTACCGGTATGCGCAAGGCGCATCCGGAAGAGATTGCTTTCCAGGCTAGCTGGTAGGGGTCGCTTGATTCGATAACATCCGGTCGTTCCCGCTCGAGGAGCTGTTGCACCGCGCCCAGGTGCAATAGAGCGCGATAGCGCGAGGTTCTTGAAACGAGCGGCGACTTAATTGAGTAAGTGCGGCTGTTCTCAGTCTCCACGCAGGAGGTTTCGTCGCCTGGGATGATCAGAAGGTGTTGATGACCGTTAGCAATCGCGTACTTACGCTTCTCTTCGAGATAGCGCTTCACCCCGCCGCTAAACGGGGAGTAAAATTGCGTCAAATCGCAAACCTTCATTAGCCTGCATCAACCGTAAAATGCCTGGCACCCTATAGATCTCAGGTGGTAGGCAGACAAACTCATGGGCAGCGGGTGCCAGGCATTTTACGGTTGATGCAGGCTATTCCTGATCTGTCAAATAGCGCTCGGCATCCATCGCGGCCATACAGCCTTGGCCGGCAGCAGTCACGGCCTGACGATAGTAAGGATCAACCACGTCTCCAGCCGCAAAAACCCCAGGTATTTCCGTCACCGATCCCTGTTTCTTGAGCAAATAACCGTTCTTGTCTGTCGGCAGCCGACTGCGAAATGCGTCCGTATTTGGAGTATGACCAATTGCTATAAAGACACACTTCACTTCCAGGGTGGATTCCTCGTTGGTTTCGATGTTCTTGAGTTTAACCGCGCGCATTTCACCCTTTTCGTCGGCTAGGTACTCCGTGATTACCGTATTCCAAATCGGTTTGATCTTCGGATGATTGAGGGCTCGCGCTGCCAGGATTGCGGAGGCACGAAATGAATCCCGGCGATGAATCAGGTAAACCTCGGAGGCGAATTTGGTCAGAAACACCGCCTCCTCACACGCGGTATCACCTCCGCCGACCACACAGACCGGAACATTCCGGTAAAAGGCCCCATCGCAGGTGGCGCACGAAGTCAGACCGTGGCCCTTCATCCCTTTCTCGTTGGGCAACCCGAGCCATTTGGCGGACGCGCCACTGGAAACAATCACGCTCTTCGCTTCCAACCATTCGCCTTCGACCTTGAGGCGATGAATATTCGTGCCGGGTTCGAATGCGTCGACTTCGGCGTAACGGAAACGAGCGCCAAACTTCTCCGCTTGCCGATGCATATTCATAATCAGTTGCGGGCCGTCGATCCCATCGGGAAATCCTGGGAAATTCTCGACGAGTGTGGTGGTCGTCAGTTGGCCGCCTGGTTCACGACCTTCTAAGACCAAGGGAGAAAGGTTTGCCCGGGCCGCATAGATCGCGGCGGTCAAGCCGGCGCAACCCGTGCCTACGATGACCAGGTTTTCGACGGAGCCGTTACGTTCCATTCAGGTTGGAGGTTATAAGTTAGAGGTTTTGGGTTTTGGATTATACGTTCAAGGCTATGCGCTCTTGGAGCTCACATCGACGATCCTTGGTCCAGAAAACAAGCAACTTTGCACGATCGACCCTTAACGTCTAATTTCCAGTCCCGAACAGCAGACCGGGCATAACGTAAAACTTAAAACCCAAAACTTAAGCCACCAACGCCTCGTGTTCACTGGAATCGTAGAAACCACTGGTCAAATCAAACGCGCGGAACCGACTTCAAACGGGGGCACCCAGTTGGTAATCGGTACCCAGCTAGCTACCGAATTAGAGGTCGGAGCCAGTTTAGCCTTAAACGGCTGCTGCCTGACGGTCACCGAAGTGAATGGGTCCGAGATTCGATTCGATTTGCTGGGCGAAACACTACGGCGGACCAATTTGGGAGACCTCAAGCCGGGGGATGTAATCAATTTGGAGCGACCAATGCTCGCAAATGGCCGGTTCGATGGGCACATTGTGCAGGGGCATATCGACACCACGGCCCGGATTGAATCTATTGAACCCGCGGGAAGCGATCATCGCGTCGAGGTTGCTCTTCCGGAGTCATTTTCGCGGTACTTGGTGTTCAAAGGGTCAATTGCCATAGACGGCATTAGCCTCACCGTGGCGGAATTGCATCCTGATCGTTTTGTTATCTGGATTATCCCCCACACTTGGCAGGTCACGAACTTGCATCAACGAGAACCCGGCGACCGCGTGAACCTGGAATTCGATCTGATTGCAAAATATGTGGAGCGGATGTTGGAAGGATCGGTAGGGACGAGCTCCCGCTCGTCCCGGTAGGCCAAGGCTTCCAACTATTTCGAGGCCATTCCGGAGCCGCACCCTTGACGGACGAGCAGGAGCTCGTCCCTACCGGTCGGAGTCTCCCGCCGCTCGGCGCTGTTTTTTCGTGCTCGCCCGGCGTTCTTTCATTTCCCGAATTTTCCGTTTCAGTGCTGGCGGACGTGGAGAACGCCGGCGGCGCGCCTTCTCTTTTTCCGCTATGCGCCGGTTTTTGGCCTCAATTTCTCGCTGCTCCAATAATTCGATCAAGCGCAGGACAGCGATGGACCGGTTCTGGTGCTGCGAGCGAGAATCACTCACGGTTACGGACAATCCGGTGGGAACATGCCGTAGGGTCACGGCCGTCGATACCTTATTAACGTTTTGACCGCCGGGTCCTCCTGACCGGGCGAAGGACTCGGCAAACTGTGACTCGTTGAACCCGAGCCGATGAAGTCGCTCAAGGACGCGTTGTTCAACGAAAAGTGGCATGGAACAACAAGGTCACAAAGCTCGCGAAAAGACAAAATGATTCATGACAAGATCACAGCGCGGCTTAGCCACAACCAAAGAAAGGATTTTACACAGCAAGGCCACAAAGGCCGCAAAGAAATTTTCTACAGAGGATGTAAAAACTGAGGCCTTAGGTATCTATATTCTGATCTTTGTGGCCTTTGCGGCCTTGCTGTGAAATTTTTTGCCTTCGCCTTTGCGACCTCGCGTGTGTGCTTGACGCCATTCACGGCCAGACCTATGTAGGCGTCAGGTCGGCCGGTTCAGGTCGTCTTTCGTTCTCCTCATGAATATCCACGAATATCAGGCCAAAGAGCTTTTCCAACGGTTCGGGGTTGCCTCTCCGAAGGGTGTACCGGCTGATACGCCGGAAGAGGCAGAAAAAGTAGCCACTGATCTCAAGACATCCCACCTCGTAGTTAAAGCGCAAATTCATGCGGGAGGTAGAGGCAAAGGCGTTTTCAAGAATGGGATGAAGGGTGGTGTTAAACTTTGTTCGAGCCCGGCTGAGGCGCGTGAGCTCGCTCAGAACATGTTGGGTCACTATCTGGTAACAAATCAGACCGGTCCAGATGGCCGGCTGGTTCGTAAGGTGATGGTAGCAGAGTCCGTTGAGATCCAGCGTGAGGTTTATTTTGCCATATTGATGGATCGCGAAACCGGCGTGCCCGTAGTGGTCGTCAGCACCGAAGGTGGGGTCGACATTGAAACGGTCGCCGAAAAGTCGCCCGACAAGATTTACAGAGAAAAAGTGCATCCGCTTCTAGGTATGCCGCCCTACATGGCATTGAAACTTGCGCGGCAACTCGAGTTTTCCGGCGACCAGTTGAAAGCGGCCGCAAAACTCATCATGAACGTCTATAAGCTATTCAGCGCACTGGATTGTTCATTGGTAGAGATCAATCCGCTGGTGGTGACAAAGGGCGGCGAGGTGCTTGCGCTGGATGCAAAGTTCGAGTTTGACGATAACTCGCTCTATCGGCACCCAGAGATCGTAGCCATGCGGGACGAAAACGAAGAGGACCCGCGTGAAGTTGAAGCGTCGAAATTCGGCCTCAACTATATCGGTCTCGACGGGAACATCGCTTGCCTGGTGAACGGCGCCGGCTTGGCCATGGCGACAATGGATATCATCAAATACGCCGGCGGCCGGCCCGCCAATTTCCTGGACGTTGGAGGCGGCGCCAGTGAAGAGCAAGTGACTGAGGCGTTCAAAATCTTAGTTTCGGATAAGAACGTAAGGGCGATCTTGGTGAACATCTTCGGAGGGATCATGCGCTGTGATGTGATCGCTCAGGGAATCATTAATGCCGTGAGAGCCGTGACTCTGCCGGTACCGCTGGTGGTCCGGCTAGAGGGTACTAACGTTGATCAAGGCAAGAAACTTTTGACTGAATCGAAACTCCCGATTCGAGCGGCCGCTGATTTAGCCGAAGCCGCAAAACTAGTGGTTGCAGCCGCAAAAGGAGCTTAGCGAATCCGACTTTTTAAGAGATCAACCATGCAAATCGCAGAAGTCGCTTTCATCGGCTATCCGGTAACGGATGCCGATCGAGCTCGTAAGTTTTATGAAGGGGTTCTGGGCTTGTCGCCATCCCGGACGTTTGGCGGTGGCGATTCCGTTTGGATTGAATACGACCTTGGGGCCACCACCTTTGCCATCAGCAACATGGCGAAAGAGAATTGGAAGCCCTCACCTGACGGTCCCAATGTAGCGTTTGAAGTGGTCGATTTTGACGCGGCCATCGCTGAGCTCAAGGCGAAGAAGATACCTTTTGAGCACGAACCCATGGAAACCCCGGTGTGTTGGATGGCGGTGATCGCTGATCCGGACGGAAACAAACTAACAGTTCATAAACGACACGGTTAAAACCCCTAGAACAAATGTCTATCCTGGTTAATCGAAATACGCGGCTCCTGGTGCAGGGAATCACAGGCCAATCTGGCGCTTTTCATGCCCGTGGGTGCATGGAATACGGCACAAACGTCGTTGCCGGTGTCACCCCCGGAAAAGGAAAACAGAGCTTTGACGGGAAGGTGCCGATTTACGACACGGTCAGCGAGGCGCGGAAGCAGACGGGCTGTAACGCCACCATGATCTTTGTACCGGCGCCTTTTGCCGCTGATGCAATTCTTGAAGCTGCGGATGCCGGCGTCGAGCTCATCGTTTGTATCACGGAAGGAATCCCGGTCATGGACATGATGCGGGTAAAAGAGATGTTGAAAACGTCTAAGAGCCGTTTGATCGGGCCGAACTGCCCCGGAATCATCACTCCCGGTGAATGTAAGATCGGCATTATGCCCGGTTATATTCACAAGCGGGGTAACGTGGGCGTGATTTCGCGATCAGGCACTCTCACTTACGAAGCCGTGTGGCAGCTTACCCAGCGGGGATATGGGCAATCGACCTGTATCGGAGTTGGCGGTGATCCCATCCACGGGACATCGCATCTGGACGCGGTCAAAATGTTTGCCGAAGATTCAGAGACGAAGGCTTTGATTTTGATCGGGGAAATCGGGGGAAGCGGCGAGGAAGAAGCGGCTGCGTGGATTAAGACGAATCTTAAGAAACCCGCGTGTGCCTTTATTGCCGGTGCAACGGCGCCTCCCGGCCGGCGAATGGGACACGCAGGCGCGATCGTTGCCGGAAGTAGTGGAACGGCGGCTGCTAAGATCGAAGCCATGAAAGCGGCGGGCATTGCTGTAGCGGAAACCCCGGCCGCAATCGCTGAAACATTAATTAAAATATTTAAAAACTAGAGACATAACTCCGTAGCAGCGACCGTGTGGAGCGTTGCCTCGCTTGCGAGGCCGACAGGGGTGGCCACGGCGATAATAGCTTAGTAGGAGAGGAATCTTTATAGCTTATGAGCCAGTTTGCGAGAGGATTAGAAGGGGTGATCGCTAACGAGACCCGTTTGGGCGACGTCCGCGGCCAGGAGGGTCAGCTCATTTATTGCGGTTACGAGATCAACGAGTTAGCCGGAAAAGTTTCCTTCGAAGAGGTTGTCTATCTGCTGTGGAACAATCGGCTCCCAAAGCAGGTTGAGCTTACCGAACTCAAACAACAACTTGCGGAAGAGCGCGAGCTGCCGGCGCAGGTTATCGAGTTCATAAAATCGTCACCGCGAACCGCGCTTCCGATTGATGTTCTGCGGACCGCTGTCTCGATGCTCGGCTTGCACGATCCAAGCCTTTTGCTGGACGACAGCTTTGCGGCAAACCAACGCAGAGCGATTGCGATTCTGGCTAAAGTCAGCGTCATCGTTGCTTACTTTCATCGCGCGAGAAACGGTCTCGATTTGCCCAAGATAAGAAAAGATCTAGGCGAAGCCGCCCATTTCCTCTATCTGCTCGACAGCGCCGAACCCTCCCCAAAGAAAGTCGAGACGCTGGATGTTGCCTACGTACTACACGCCGAACACGGAATGAATGCGTCGACGTTCAGTGCCCGGGTGACGATTGCAACGCTCACTGATATCTATTCGGCGATCACCTCCGCAATCGCGACCCTGAAAGGACCTCTCCATGGAGGCGCCAATGAAGGCGTGATCCATATGCTGCAGGAAATCGGTGACCCGAAAAACGTCGATGCCTACGTAGAGAAAACGTTGACGGAAAAGAAACGGATCATGGGTATCGGGCACCGTGTTTATAAGGTGCTCGATCCGCGCGCACCCCATCTTCAGCGCATGGCGGTCGAGTTAAGCAGCGAGCTTGGTGAGCCGAAATGGATTGCCATGTCAGAGCGGATCGCTGCGATAATGAAAGAGAAGAAGGGACTTTACGCGAACGTCGATTTCTACTCGGCCACGGTCTATTATTCGCTAGGAATTCCGACTGATCTTTTCACTCCGGTCTTCGCCATCTCGCGTACGGCAGGTTGGACGGCGCATGTTCTAGAACAACTCTCCGACAACCGCTTGTACCGGCCGTTAAGCGCCTATGTAGGTGAGCCGGTTGGCCGTGAATTCGTGCCGATCGACCAGCGGTAACGCGTTAGCGCTTGCCTCGCTTGCGAGGCCGATGGTGAGCGGGCGATATCGATC
>Ga0213878_10000865_pt1 | contig 10870 bp, 11 predicted proteins | sample VelepicoBEBS_R02_FD_161053 | JGI IMG/M metagenome (GOLD analysis project Ga0213878, IMG submission 161053) | Vellozia epidendroides bulk soil microbial communities from rupestrian grasslands, the National Park of Serra do Cipo, Brazil - BS_R02 | ecosystem: Environmental > Terrestrial > Soil >... | reverse complement strand
GGAAATGCGCCAGTCGACCAAGATCATGAAGCAGTGCTGCGAGAAGCTGAACTCAGCCGGCGGCGAAGGGCCGGTGAGGACGGACGACGGCAAGGTCGCGCCGCCGCGGCGCCCTGAGATGAAGAAGTCGATGGAGGCGCTCATCCATCACTTCAAGCTCTACACCGAAGGCTACAAGGTGCCGCCCGGCGAAGTCTACGCCGCCGTCGAAGCGCCGAAGGGCGAGTTCGGCGTCTATCTCGTCTCCGATGGCTCCAACAGGCCCTATCGGGTCAAGCTGCGCGCGCCCGGCTTCGCGCATCTCCAGGCGATGGATTTCCTGTGCCGCAAGCACATGCTCGCCGACATCAGCGCGATCCTCGGCTCGATCGACATCGTATTCGGGGAGGTCGACCGTTGACCGTCCTCCAGTCGCTGAAGAGTCGGGCGGGTCTCCTTGCCTCTGGGGCCCTTTCGTTCATGGTCGTCATCGGGGGAATGCGGCTTGCCGAAGGCGAACCGCTCGTTCAGCCACAGACGGACGTCGGGATCCTGGTGGGCGTCGCCATGGTTGCCCTGTTCTTCGTCATCAGCGACACGCGGAGGCGCCAGCCTGTGACGCGCCGCCGCCGCTCCTCTTTCGAAGCCTGGGTATCCTGACTTATGTCCGTCCGTCGTCTCGCCGATGTGCAGCCCGAGAGCTTCGAGTTCACGCCTGAGAATAAGGCTTGGGCGGCCACCGAGATCGCCAAGTATCCGCCCGGGCGGCAGGCCTCCGCAGTGCTCGCGCTGCTGTGGCGGGCTCAGGCGCAAAGCGGCTACTGGCTGCCGAAGCCTGCGATTGAGAAGGTCGCCGAGATGCTCGACATGCCCAACATCCGGGTGCTCGAGGTTGCGACCTTCTACAGCATGTTCAACCTTGCCCCGGTTGGACGCTATTACGTCCAGCTTTGCGGCACGACGCCTTGCATGCTGGGAGGCGCGGAAGACATCAAGGCGGTCTTGTGGAAACGCATCGGCGAACCCGGTCACGTGACGGCTGACGGCATCTTCTCGTGGAACGAAGTCGAATGCCTCGGCGCCTGCTGCAACGCTCCGATGGTCCAGATCAACGACGACTATTACGAGGACCTGACGCCGCAGAATTTCGCCGACCTCCTCGACGATCTTGCAGCCGGACGCCCAGTCAGGAAAGGCTCGCAGATCGGCCGTGCGTCCTCGGAGCCGGTCGGCGGCCTGACCGCGCTGACCGCGCTCTACGGCGTCGACGGGCGGAGCGGGCCACAGAGCCTCTCCACGCAAGCGCCGGCCAACGACCGCCGTGCCTCACTCGTTCAGCCCGACAGCGCCGGCGCGGAGGCGCGCGCGGCGGCGGAAGAAGCCCAAATCAACGAAGCGCTTGCGAAGCTGCCTGCGGACGCGACGCAGGAGCAGAAGGCAAATGCCGTCGGCGCCCGGCCGCCGGCCCTCGAGGCGCCGCGCGCGGTGGCCGACAATCTTCAGCGCATCAAGGGCGTGGGTCCGGTCAACGAGAAGCATCTTCACGAGCTCGGCGTCTTTCACTTCGATCAGATCGCCGCCTGGACGCGGTCGGAAATCCGCTGGGTCGGCGCCTACCTCGCATTTCCAGGACGTATCGATCGCGAGCAGTGGGTTCCGCAGGCCGCCAATCTGGCGCACGTTGGAACGGGCCCGAAGGACTCCGCGGTCCAGGGCCATCAAGATGTGAAGAAGGGACATTAGCGCGATGCTCGAAGACAAGGATCGCATCTTCACCAATCTTTACGGCTTCGGCGATCCGGGCCTCAAGGGCGCTCGGGCGCGCGGCAATTGGGACAACACAAAGGCGATCATCGACAAGGGACGCGACTGGATCGTTTCGGAAATGAAAGCCTCGGGCCTGCGCGGTCGCGGCGGCGCGGGCTTCCCGACCGGCCTCAAATGGTCGTTCATGCCCAAGACCGTCGATCCGAAGCGGCCACATTATCTCGTTGTCAACGCCGACGAGTCCGAGCCCGGCACGTGCAAGGACCGCGAAATCCTGCGCAACGATCCCCACACGCTGGTCGAGGGCGCTTTGCTCGCCTCGTTCGCCATGGGCGCCAACGCGGCTTACGTCTATTTGCGCGGAGAATATATCTTCGAGCGTGGGCGCTTCCAGGCGGCGGTCGACGAAGCCTATGAAGCTAGGCTCATCGGCAAAGACAATATCCACGGCTGGCCTTTCGACCTCTACGTTCATCACGGCGCGGGCGCCTACATCTGCGGCGAAGAGACCGCGATGCTCGAGTCGCTAGAGGGGAAGAAGGGAATGCCGCGCATGAAGCCGCCGTTTCCGGCGGGCATGGGTCTCTACGGCTGTCCGACGACGGTGAACAACGTCGAATCGATCGCGCAGGCACCTGAGATCCTTCGCCGCGGCGCCGCGTGGTTTGCGGGGTTCGGGGCGCACAACAACGCCGGCACAAAACTCTTTTGCATCTCCGGCCACGTCAACCAGCCCTGCAACGTCGAAGAAGCGATGTCGATCCCCTTCCGCGAGCTGATCGAGACACACGCGGGCGGCGTCCGCGGCGGTTGGGACAATCTTCTCGCCGTCATTCCCGGCGGCTCGTCGGTGCGCCTCGTGCCTGCCGAGCAGATCATCGACTGTCCGATGGATTTCGACTCCCTCGGCAAACTGCGTTCGGGCCTCGGGACGGCCGCGGTGATCGTGATGGACAAGTCGACCGACATCGTCCGCGCGATCGCCAGGCTTTCCTATTTCTACAAACACGAGAGCTGTGGCCAGTGCACGCCCTGCCGCGAAGGCGCCGGCTGGATGTGGCGCGTGATGACGCGGATGGCGGAGGGCCGGGCGCAGAAGCGCGAAATCGACATGCTGCTCGACGTGACGAAGCAGGTCGAGGGCCACACGATCTGCGCGCTCGGCGACGCCGCGGCTTGGCCGATCCAGGGGCTGATCGCCCATTTCCGCCCAGAGATCGAGCGGCGCATCGACCTCTATGCTGCCAACCCGCACAGCGAACCTGTGCGGGCTGCGGCAGAGTAGGGGGCACGCCATGATGACGTCGGCCCACATCGCCCAGCTCAACATCGGCCGTCCGCTGCATGCGCTCGACGATCCGCGCATGGACGGGTTCATGGACAATCTCGATCGCGTCAACGCGCTCGCCGAACGGAGTCCCGGATTCGTCTGGCGTCTGAAGGACGAAAGCAACAACGCGACCGCGCTTCGGCCGTTCGACGATCCGAAGATGCTGGTCAACATGTCGGTCTGGGAAAGCGTCGAAATGCTCGAGCGATTCGTCTGGGCGACGGTTCACAAGCAGTTCTATAATCGCAAGGGTGAGTGGTTCGAGAAGTTGGCCACGCCGCATTTCGTCATGTGGCCGGTCGCGGTCGGACATATTCCCAACCTTGACGAGGCGAAGGCTCGGCTTGAATGCTTGTCGAGACACGGCGACAGCGACGTCGCGTTCGGTTGGGGTCATCTGCCGCATATCAAGCTATGGATGAGCCGGAAATGCGGATGAGGGTCGGACCGATACGATGAGGATCGATAGCGAAAAGCATCGGATGGACGTTCATCACGCCGACCTTTCCGGGTCGAAGTTCGTTGACGTCAATCTGTCGGGTTCGGAGTTCGACGACGTGAATCTCTCCGGTTCGCGCTTTCACAATATCAATCTTTCTGGCGGCGACTATTCGCGGATCAACCTGTCTGGGTGCTCTCTCGAAGATTCGAACATGTCCGGTTGGCGCGTCCATGACGTCAATCTCGCGGGGCTGCGCGTCGACAAAGCCAACCTCGCTGGCGCCTCTATCGTCAATGCGCGGATGGACGGCATGACCATTGAAGGCATTGTCGTCACCGAACTGCTTGCCTTTTGGCGGGCGGGCCATGGGGCGAAGAGCGCATGAGCAAGATCATCATCGACGGCAAGCAAATCGACGTTCCGGCCGAATATACGCTCCTGCAGGCGTGTGAAGCCGCAGGGGCGGAGGTGCCGCGGTTCTGCTTTCATGAACGGCTGTCGATCGCCGGCAACTGCCGGATGTGCCTTGTCGAGGTGAAGGGCGGTCCGCCGAAGCCGACCGCCTCCTGTGCGATGGCGGTCAAGGATCTTCGGCCGGGGCCGAACGGGGAGCCCCCTGTCGTCGAGACCAATTCTGCGATGGTCCGCAAGGCGCGCCAGGGCGTGATGGAGTTCCTGCTCATCAACCATCCGCTCGACTGCCCGATCTGCGACCAGGGCGGCGAATGCGATCTGCAGGACCAGGCGATGGCCTACGGCGCCGATTCGTCGCGCTTTTCCGAGAACAAGCGCGCAGTTGAAGACAAGTATATCGGCGCGCTCGTCAAGACCTCGATGAACCGCTGCATCCAGTGCACGCGCTGCGTGCGCTTCGCGACCGAGGTCGCAGGGGTTCCTGAACTCGGCGCCATCGGCCGCGGCGAGGATATGGAGATCACTTCCTACCTCGAGCGCGCGATGACGTCCGAGCTCCAGGCCAACATCATCGACCTCTGCCCGGTCGGCGCGCTAACCTCCAAGCCCATCGCGTTCCATGCCCGCCCGTGGGAATTCGTCAAGACCGAATCGGTCGACGTGATGGACGCGCTCGGCTCGGCGATCCGCGTTGACTCGCGAGGCCGCGAGGTCGTTCGCATTCTGCCGCGCATCAACGAGGCAATCAACGACGAGTGGATTTCCGACAAGACGCGTTACGTCGCCGACGGCCTCAAGACGCAGCGTCTCGACCGGGCCTACGTTCGCGTCGATGGCAAGCTGACCCCTGCAAGCTGGAGCCAAGCCTTCGCCGTCATCGCCGGCAGGGTCAAGGCAACGTCGCCGTCCCGGATCGGCGCGATCGTCGGCGATCTTGCGGCCGTCGAGGAAATGTTCGCGCTTAAGGGCCTTATGGGCAAGCTCGGCTCTCCCAATGTCGATTGCCGGCAGGACGGCTCCAAGCTTCATCCGAAGTTCGGCCGCGCCTCCTACCTCTTCAACTCGACCATCGCGGGGATCGATGAGGCGGACGCGATCCTGATCGTGGGGTCCAACCCGCGGCTCGAAGCGCCGGTGCTCAACGCCCGCATCCGCAAGCGCTGGCTGAAGGGCGGCGTGCTCATGGGCCTGATCGGCGAGCGGGCCGATCTGACCTACCACTATAAGTATGTAGGCACGGGCCCGGAGACGATTGCCGTCGTCGCCGAAGAGCCGGCGCAAGGACCGACGAAGCGGATGTTCGTGGTCGGCGCCGCTGCCTTCGCGCGGCCGGACGGCGCCGCGGTGTTGGCCAGCCTGGCCAGAGCGGCTGCGGCGGCCGGCGTGGTCAAGGACGGCTGGAACGGGTTCAACGTGCTCCACACCGCGGCCTCGCGCGTCGGCGGCCTCGATCTCGGGCTCGTGCCGGGGGACGGCGGCCTCGACGCGCCGGCGATGGCGAAAGCGGGCGGGCTCGACGTTCTGGTCAATCTCGGCGCCGACGAAATCGACGTCGAGCCGGGCGCCTTCGTCGTCTATATCGGCACGCACGGCGACCGAGGCGCGCACCGCGCCGACGTCATCCTGCCGGGCGCGGCCTATACCGAAAAGTCGGGCGTCTACGTCAACACCGAGGGGCGGCCGCAATTCGCCGAACGCGCGGTGTTCCCGCCGGGCGACGCGCGCGAAGACTGGTCGATCTTGCGCGCCCTGTCGGAGCCGCTCGGCGCGAGATTGCCGTACGACTCGCTGACGCAACTCCGCGCCACGCTCGCTGCGGCCTTTCCACAGCTCGCGCGTTTCGGCGCTGTCGTAGCGGCTGATCCGGCCGCGCTGGCCGGCCTTTCGGCCGTCGTCGGGACGGTCGACAAGGCGCCGTTCGGCTCCGGCATCGACGATTTTTATCTCACCAACCCGATCGCGCGCGCCTCGCGCGTCATGGCCGAATGTTCGGCCTTGGCGCGGGGGCGAAGGCTCGAGGCGGCGGAATAGGCCACGATGAGCAGCGCAACGCCCAGCCGCCCCGCTTCCTCGCCTTGGCTCATGACCGTCGCGGTTGGCGCGCTCGTCGCCGCAGTCGTCGTCGTCGCGCTGATTTGGTTCCTCATCAGCGGCGGCTATTTCGCCGCCTTCGGCCGCTGGATGCACACGAGCGACTTCGGAACGGCCTTGCGCTTCGTGCTCGAAAGCCTGTTCCTGCTCATCTGCCTGCTCCTCTCGACCGCGGCCCTCATCTATCTCGAGCGCAAGATCTGGGGCGCCGTGCAGCTGCGTCGCGGCCCGAATGTGGTCGGGCCCTGGGGCGTCCTTCAGCCCTTCGCCGATTTCCTGAAGTTCATCCTCAAAGAGCCGATCATTCCGGACAGCGCCAACAAGGGCGTATTCGTGCTTGCGCCGCTGGTCTCCGTGATTTTGGCGATCGCGGCCTGGGCGGTCATTCCGGTCGCGGACGGATGGGTGATCAGCGACATCAACGTCGGCATTCTCTACCTGTTCGCGGTCTCGTCGCTCGGCGTCTACGGCATCATCATGGCCGGCTGGGCGTCGAACTCGAAGTACCCGCTTTTGTCCGCTCTCCGCGCCGCGGCGCAGATGGTGTCCTACGAGGTGTCGATCGGTTTCGTCATCGTCACCGTCGTGATGTGCGCCGGCTCGCTGAACCTTTCCGACATTGTCAATGCGCAGGACACGCGTCTCGGCTTCCTCGGCTGGTTTTGGCTACCCCTGTTCCCGATGTTCATCATCTTCTTCGTCTCGGCGCTCGCGGAGACAAACCGGCCACCGTTCGACCTGACCGAAGCGGAGTCCGAGCTCGTGGCCGGTTACTCGGTCGAATATTCGGCTTCGCTCTTCCTGCTTCAGTACCTGACCGAACTCGTCGCGGTTCTGACGATGTCCGCGATGGCGGCGGTGCTTTTCCTCGGCGGGTGGCTGTCGCCTTTGCCGTTTGCGCCATTCACCTGGGTGCCGGGCCTGATCTGGTTCCTTATCAAGGCCTGGTCGGTCGTATTCTGCTTTTCGATGGTGAAAGCCTTCGTGCCGCGCTATCGATACGATCAGTTGATGCGGCTCGGCTGGAAAGTGTTCCTGCCAATCTCGCTGTTCATGGTGGTTCTTGTGGCGGCGGTGCTGGAGTTCACCGGCCTCGGCGCCAACGTTTCGGGTTGAAGGGAGACGATGATGGCTCTCAGGCTGGCCCAATCAGCCCGCTCGCTCTTCCTGGGCGAGTTCGTGGCCGCGTTCGCGCTCTCCGTCCGCTACATGTTCAAGCCGAAGGCGACGCTCAACTACCCGAACGAGAAGTCCCCGCTGTCGCCTCGTTTTCGCGGCGAACATGCGCTCCGGCGCTATCCGAACGGGGAGGAACGCTGCATCGCCTGCAAGCTCTGCGAGGCGATCTGCCCGGCGCAGGCGATCACGATTGAAGCCGGGCCGCGCCGCAACGACGGCACACGGCGCACCACGCGATACGATATCGACATGACGAAGTGCATCTACTGCGGCATGTGCCAGGAGGCCTGCCCGGTCGACGCCATCGTCGAGGGACCGAATTTCGAATTTGCGACCGAGACGCGCGAGGAGCTGTTCTACGACAAGGACCGGCTGCTCGCGAACGGCGCGCGCTGGGAGCGGGAACTGGCGCGCAACATCGCGGCGGACGCGCCGTATCGCTAATCCCTTCTCCCCGCCAGGGCGCTCTGAACGCCCGTCCAAAGACGGCTAAGGCGGGAGAAGGTGGCCGACGAAGTCGGCCGGATGAGGGGTCGGCGCCGCAAGGCGCCATTTCGAGCAAGGCGATGGCGCGCCGAACCCTTACCCCCCAACCTCCTGTCCCGCGAGGGCAGAGGGGAGAGAACAAGAGGCAGGACGATGCGGGCCGAGGCTGTATTCTTCTGGATTTTCGCGACGATCCTCGTCGGGTCGGCGCTCGCCGTCATCCTGGCCAGGAACCCGGTCCACTCGGTGCTGTTCCTCATTCTGGCCTTCGTCAACGCGGCCGGACTCTTTCTGCTGCTGGGCGCCGAGTTTCTGGCGATGATCCTCGTCGTCGTCTATGTCGGCGCGGTCGCGGTGCTGTTTCTGTTCATCGTGATGCTGCTTGACGTCGACTTCGCCCGCATGAAGCAGGGCTTCGTCGAATATCTGCTCCCGGGCATCCTGATCGCCGTCAGCGTCGCCCTCGAGCTCATCTATGTCGAATGGGGTTGGGCCGCTTCGCCGAATGCCGCCGACCCGACGACGCCCTCTGGCACGATCTCCAACACCGCCGCGCTCGGCGAAGTGCTTTACACCCGCTATTTCTACTTTTTCCAGGCGGCGGGCATGATCCTGCTCACCGCGATGATCGGCGCGATCGTCCTCACCCTGCAACACAAGGCCGGCGTCAAACGCCAGGACGTCGGCGCCCAGGTCGCGCGCAACCCCGAAACCGCGGTCGAATTGCGGAAGGTTCCCTCGCGAGCCGGCGTCTGAAGGATCACGCTCATGGACCTCTCCAGCTATCTGACGCTCGCGGCTATCGTGTTCACGATCGGCGTCGCCGGCATCATCCTCAACCACAAGAACATCATCATCATCCTGATGTCGGTCGAATTGATCCTGCTCTCGGTCAACATCAATCTCATCGCATTTTCGACCTTCCAGGGAGATTTGACCGGGCAGGCATTCGCGCTCTTCGTCCTGACGGTCGCCGCGGCGGAGGCGGCGATCGGGCTGGCGATCCTCGTCGCCTATTACCGCAATCGCGGATCGATCGCGGTTGAAGACATCAATTCGCTGAAGGGCTGAGACGGACCTCATGTACGATCTGATCGTCTTTCTGCCGCTCTTCGGTTTCCTGATCGCCGGCATTTTCGGGCCGTGGATCGGCGCGCGTGGCGCAGAATATGTGACCTGCGGCTTTCTCGGCGTCTGTTTCGTCCTCTCGTGGATCGCTTTCTTCCAGGTCGCGGGCGGCGCCGAGGCGCACGTGCCGGTCGCCAACTGGTTCACCTCCGGCAAGCTCGCCGTCGCCTGGGCGCTGCGGATCGATACTCTGACCGCCGTGATGCTCGTCGTCGTTTCGACAGTGTCGTTTCTCGTGCACGTCTATTCGATCGGCTACATGGCGGACGACCCGTCGATTCCGCGGTTCTTCGCCTATCTCTCGCTCTTCACCTTCGCCATGCTCATGCTCGTGACGGCCGACAATCTGGTCCAGTTGTTCTTCGGCTGGGAGGGCGTCGGCCTCATGTCCTACTTGCTGATCGGCTTCTGGTACGAGCGTCCCTCGGCCAACGCCGCAGCCATCAAGGCCTTTGTCGTCAACCGCGTGGGCGACTTCGGCTTCGCGCTCGGCATCTTCCTCACCTTTCAGCTGACGGGATCGGTCACATACGACCAGGTGTTCGCCGCCGCGCCCGGGCTCGCCGGCAAGACTGTACATTTCGTCGGCGTCGACTGGGACGCACCGACGCTCGCCTGCCTGCTGCTCTTCATGGGCGCTATGGGCAAATCGGCCCAGTTCCTGCTCCACACCTGGCTTCCGGACGCGATGGAGGGCCCGACGCCCGTCTCCGCGCTCATCCATGCCGCGACCATGGTGACGGCCGGCGTCTTCATGGTGGCGCGCCTGTCGCCGCTGTTCGAGATGTCGTCGACAGCTCTCAGCGTTGTTCTCATCGTCGGCGCGACGACGGCCTTTTTCGCCGCCACCGTCGGTCTGGTGCAGAACGACATCAAGCGCGTCATCGCCTATTCGACCTGTTCGCAGCTCGGCTACATGTTCGTCGGCCTCGGCGTCGGCGGCTACAGCCTCGGCATGTTCCATCTCTTCACCCACGCCTTCTTCAAGGGGCTCCTGTTCCTCTGCGCGGGCTCGGTCATCACGGCGATGCACCATGAACAGGACATGCGGGCGATGGGCGGGCTCCGCCGGGAGATGCCCTTCACATTCTGGACGATGATGATCGGTTCGCTGGCCCTGACCGGCGTCGGCATTCCGTTCACCTCGATCGGCTTCGCCGGCTTTGTGTCGAAGGACCCGATCATCGAGGCCGCTTTCGCCTCGCACCGCTTTGGCGCGACTTACGCATTCTGGTGCGTCGACATCGCGGCCGCCCTCACCGCCTTCTATTCCTGGCGGCTTATGTTCATGACCTTCTTCGGCCATCGCGGCGACTGGGCAGGTTCGCTGCCCCCCAAGGCGCACGACGATCACGGACATGACGACCACGCCCATTACGACGATCACGCGGTGCATGAATCGCCACCGGTCATGCTGATCCCGCTCGCGGGGCTGGCGTTGGGCGCGGTCATCGCGGGCGTCGTCTTCCGCTACTGGTTCATCGGCGGCGGCTTCGAAGAGTTTTGGCGAAATTCGCTCTCTGTGGGTCCCGGGAACCACATACTCGAGGAGATGGAGCATGTTCCCGCGCTCGTCTCGCTGTCGCCGACGCTGATGATGCTCGGGGGGCTTCTTGTCGCGATCTACATGTATCTGGTCGACCGGACGATGCCGAAGCGCCTGGCTGAGCTCTTCCCGGCGCTCTACCGGTTCTTGCTCAACAAGTGGTATTTCGACGAACTCTACGACGCGGTCTTCGTCCGTCCGGCCTTCGCCATCGGCCGGCTGTTCTGGAGGGGCGGCGACGTAGCCATTATCGATGGCTTCGGGCCGGACGGCGTTTCTGCGCGCGTGCTCGACGTCACGCGCAGCGCGGTGCGGCTGCAGTCGGGCTACATCTACCAATACGCCTTCGCCATGCTGCTCGGCGTCGCGGCGCTGGCGACCTGGTATCTGTTCGGGGGGGCGCGCTGATGTCCGATTCCTGGATCCTCAGCGGGCTTCTGGTCCTGCCGCTCATCGGCGCGGCGTTCATTCTGCTTTTGCCGGGCGAGACGGACGCTGCGAAGAGCAA
>Ga0213878_10000864_pt1 | contig 10870 bp, 8 predicted proteins | sample VelepicoBEBS_R02_FD_161053 | JGI IMG/M metagenome (GOLD analysis project Ga0213878, IMG submission 161053) | Vellozia epidendroides bulk soil microbial communities from rupestrian grasslands, the National Park of Serra do Cipo, Brazil - BS_R02 | ecosystem: Environmental > Terrestrial > Soil >... | reverse complement strand
ATGCGCCTTGGCTACGCCGGCAGCGATAGTGCCAACGCCGGCCTCCGCCACCAGCTTAACGCAAACCTTCGCGCGCGGATTGACCTGTTTGAGGTCGTAGATCAGCTGAGCCAGATCCTCGATCGAGTAGATGTCATGATGCGGCGGCGGCGAAATCAAAGCGACACCCGGCGTGCTCTTTCGCAGTCTCGCTATTAACTCGCTGACTTTGTGTCCAGGCAGCTGACCGCCTTCTCCCGGCTTCGCGCCTTGCGCCATTTTAATCTCAATTTCTTTGGCGGCTGAGAGGTAGCTGGCGGTTACGCCGAACCGTCCGGCCGCGACCTGCTTGATCGCGCTATTCGGCCAATCTCCGTTCGGTCGCCGATGCACTCGCTCCGGGTCTTCACCGCCTTCACCGGAATTGGACTTACCACCGATTCGATTCATGGCGATGGCCAGACATTCGTGCGCTTCCGGGCTCAGTGCTCCCAGAGACATGCCGGCGGTGGTGAATCGCCGACGGATTTCCTCGATCGGCTCGACTTCATCGAGCGGAATTGGCGGTCGCCCGCTTGGTGCCAATTCCAACAAGTCGCGAAGCGCATTTGGGCGCGCTGCCTTAATGGCGTCAGCGTAAGCTTTGTAATCCTCCGGCTTATTCGATTTTACGAAGGTATGAAAATTCTTAATGACCGGAGGCGTGATGGCGTGCGCTTCGCCCTGACGCCGAAAACGATAGAACCCCGGGTCATCCAACGACACGCTGGCAGACCCCTCTTCGGGTAGCGCCTTGGCATACGCTTTTTGGTGCCGGGTGAGCGTCTCGATGGCGATCTCCGGCAGACCGATGCCATCCACCTTTGACGGCGTCCCGGCGAAACATTTATCAATCAGGTCTGAGCTGAGGCCAATCGCTTCGAAAATCTGGGCCCCCCGGTAGCTTCCGATAACCGAGATACCCATCTTCGACATGATTTTCAGGAGCCCTTTTTCGATGGCTGACCGGTATTTTCTGGCCGCTTTTTCAAAGGTGGCGTCTTCGCCGAGCGCTCCTCGGAATAGTAACTCGCGGATGGTTTCAAACGCGAGATACGGACAGGCGGCGCTGGCTCCGTAACTAATCAAACAAGCAATCTGATGAACGTCTCGGGCTTCTGCGGTTTCGGCGATCAGGCTACACTTCATTCTTTTGCCAACCCGGATCAAGTGGTGATGCACTGCCCCGACCGCGAGAAGCATCGGAACCGCGACTTTATCGTGCTCGACACATTGATCGGAGAGGATCACCAGCCGGCATCCTGCGTCGACAGCGTGCTCGGCTTCGATTGAGATGCGGTTCACCGCGGCTTCAAGTCCTGCGGGACCGTCGCCCTCGGCCCAACAAACCTGAATGGTGATCGCTTTATGCTCAGGATCGGAGAGGTGCTTTAAAGCCTCGAGTTCATGCGGGAACAAAAGCGGCGACTCGGAAAATACGAGCTTCGCGTGCTCCGGCGTCTCGCCAAACAAATTGCGCCGCCAGCCCATTGGGGTGGCAAGCGACATTACTAATCGCTCCCTGATCGGATCGATTGGGGGATTGGTAACCTGGGCAAATAACTGGCTGAAATAGGTGTAGAGTAACCGCGGCTGCAACGAAAGCACCGCGAGAGGGGTATCGTCGCCCATTGACCCTATTGCTTCCTGGCCGTCTTTAGCCATAGGCTTAAAGACCATGTCCAGCTCTTCGCTGCTGTAGCCGAAAGCGACCTGGCGCTGGCTTAACCCTAAAAGGTCCAGGTCATTTGCCGGTTCCGGGATAGTGCGTCCGGCAACCTCCTGCAACCGGAGGAGGTTGTTCTTGACCCAGTCGATGTAGGGTTTGCGTTTCGCTAACCGTTCTTTGATTTCGGTATCGCGTAGCAGCACTCCGGTCTGAGTATCGACCGCGACCATCGTTCCCGGAGCCAATCTGCCTTTTTCAATGACCTCAGCCTCGTCGAGCTCTACACAGCCGACTTCAGAAGCGAGAACGAAGATGCCGTCCTCGGTTAGCTTATAACGAGCCGGCCGAAGTCCGTTGCGGTCCAGGCAAGCCGCCGCCACCAAGCCGTTACTGAAGACGAGCCCGGCTGGGCCGTCCCAGGGTTCGTTAAAGCAGGCTTGATATTCATAAAAGGCTTTGACCTCGGGCGACATGAGCTCATCCGCTCGCCAGGCGGGCGGAACGAGCATCGTCATCGCATGGAGGAGATCGCGGCCCGACATGGTCAATACTTCGAGTGCGTTATCCAGACTGGCAGAATCGGAGCCGCCGGGTTGGATAATCGGTTTTAACAGGTCGATATCCTGCTGCCAGAAATCGGCCATCAACTCGGATTCGCGGGCACGCATCCAATTGCGGTTCCCTCGAATCGTATTGATCTCACCATTGTGGGCGAGAAACCGGAACGGCTGGCTCAACGACCAGGTTGGGAAGGTATTAGTGCTGTACCGTTCGTGAAACAGGCAGATGGCGGTTTCGTACTCAGCATCGCTAAGGTCACGGTAGAATTTCTCCAGAGAAACCGCGGTCAGTAGACCCTTATAGACCAGGACGCGATGGGAGAACGAATTGACGTAGAAATGGCGGATGTTATCTAACTGAGCCCGTTTCTCGATCTCGTTTCGCGCCAGAAAAAGCTGTCTCTCATATTCATCGTCGTCCATGTCGGCTGGCCGGCCGACTAAGACCTGCTCGATGCGTGGCATCGTCAGCTGCGCTTTTTCGCCAAGGACGCCGATATGCAAGGGCACTTCTCGCCAACCGAATTGGAAGAGCTGGCGCGAGGTGAGGACGTCTTCTATTACCGATTTGGCTCTGGCCTGAGCGTACGCGTTGTCGTGCGGCAAGAACACGGAACCAATCGCCAAATCAGAGTCGTTATAAAGCGTGTGTCCTAGACGGGTAACTTCACGGCGAAAAATCTTGTAAGGAATCTGAGTTAAGATCCCGGATCCGTCGCCGGTCTTAGCGTCGGCGTCTACGGCCCCTCTATGTACCATGTGGCAGACCGCAGTCAGCCCAAGGTGAAGCACTCGATTCGAACGCTCCCCTTTAACCGAGGCGACAAAACCGACACCACAGGAATCATGTTCTTCGCTCGGGTCATAGAGCGAGGTCGGAACATTCTGCACCGCTTGTGTTATCCCATCCTTCATTTTACGCAAAACCGGTGAAACTAAGGGTTAAATTGCTTGTTTCAAGACCAAACTCAGAGCTAATGCGGCAATTTCTAGTCGCGGACATAGGAAAACTAGATTATTTCTTACGAGAGCGACATGGACGGCGCAGCGGGTATGGAGAGGGAAAGACCATGCCAGTGCGCGCACTTAACCCGTCCATCGACCTTCGCATGAGAATTCTGGATGAGCAAGAAAAGGCAATAGTTCGACAGTTAGTCAGAGATCCGAGAGAGTCAGACAACGGAGTGGGGGAAGTGACCGGGGTGAATGTTCGGACTGTTAGCCGCAAACGAGACCGCCTCGAACAGGAAGGCATTCTCTCTTACTACACGAACGTCGATCTATCGGGTGACGGAGCTAAGCAGTACAACGCGCGTCACCTTTATATCATCAAGTTCAGAGTCGGGATCACCTATAACCAGTTGATTCAGGATATTCGGCAAGATTCCAACCAGCAATCCGTGTTCACCGAAACGATCTTCGAAAGCCATATTGCGGAGATCGACGGGAAAGTCGCCTTGTTGCTGTTCGTCGATGGAAACAGCGATTTGGACATTGTACAGAGGACCCACGAAGAGCTGATTCCAGGATTATTGAAGAATCACGGAAGCGACTCGATCGAGTCCATCTCCACGATCCGTCTTTTGTCACCGGTTCGGGTGATGCGGAACTACATCCCGATCGTGAACATGTGTAAGGGCTATATCCGCCCTGACTGGCCAGGCGACGCGATCTACGTGGGGAAATAACGGGTTCGCTGTTCGCAGTTCGCGGTTCGCAGTTGGCGCCTCGGCGGTGGTCAGGATCTCCAGAAATTCGAGAGCGTGCGAGCAGCCACGGATGGGACTTATATGACCTATGGGACTTATGGGTCACAGCTAACTGTGAACCGCGAACGGCGAACTGCGAACTTATAACTCGGTTCTGGGGTAGCTCCCCAGGACTTTGACGAACGTGCAGTGTTCGCCCAGCTCTTTGATTGCCTGCGAGACGACGGGGTCTTCTATGTGGCCTTCGAAGTCGACAAAGAAGAAATACTCCCAGTTCTTTCGCTTTGAGGGCCGGCTTTCAATCTTGCTCATGCTCAGTTTCAACCGGCTGAACGGCTCGAGGGCCGAGTAAAGAGCTCCCACCCGGTCCTGAATCGAGAACATGAGCGAGGTCTTGTCATTGCCGGTTACGGGGCACCCAGCAGGGGAAATAACCAGGAATCGAGTGGTGTTGTTTGGGCTGTCTTGAACCGACGTTTCCAGTACTTGCAGGCCATAGACCTCCGCCGCCATGGAACTGGCCAGCGCCGCCGCGCCGGGTTCGGTAGCTGCGATTTGGGCGGCTCGGGTTGTGCTGGAGACTTCGATTAGTTCTAGGTCTCGTGCGTTTTCCTGGAGCCATTGCCGGCATTGACCGAAGACCTGCGGGTGTGAATAGATTTTCTTGATCTGGTCCCGAGGCCACTTGGATAACAGGTCATTGCGAATCCGGAGAAGAATCTGCGCACAAATTTTGAGCTCCGAATCCATGAATACGTCGAGGGTATGATTCACAGCGCCTTCCAACGAATTTTCGATCGGCACAACTCCGTAGTCGGCGGTCCGACGAGTGACTCGGGCGAAAACGTCGCTAATGCTGGATTCGGGTGTGTACTTGACGGAGAGACCGAATTTTGAACGCGCTGCTTGATGGGTCCAGGTGGCTTCCGGCCCGAGAAAAGCGATCGTCAGGTCTTTCTCCAGAGCCAAGGACGCAGACATGATTTCCCGGTAGATCGCTCTAATGGCCTCTGCGGGGAGGCGACCCTTGTTTTTCTGGATTAATCCCTGGAGAAGGGACTCTTCTCGTTCTGGCGCATAGATCGGGAGACCGGCATTCTTCTTGATCGTGCCAATCTCATGGACCAGATCTGCGCGTTCGTTGAGCAGCCGCAAAAGCTCGGTGTCGATCCGGTCGATTTGGATACGAATCTGGTCGAGCGAAAGTTTAGCTTCCATCTCTACTCCTTGTTAGCCCCTTCATCGATGGGGGTGCCAGACTCGGCTGCTACCTCTGTTTCATTCTCCGGCGCCGGACTTTCCAGTGCCGCATTGTCCGGCAGCGGCTCGGCGGGTTGTTCCTGAGCTGATTCCTTAAAGAGTTCTCCGCTCGCAGATTCATTGGTCGGACCCAGGCCTGTCTCGCCGGAGTGGAGCAGAGACGGATTTCCGTTTGGCAACGGCACGAAACGGAGTTCGGATGCATTTGGTAGCTCGTCCAGAGTCTTTATCCCGAAATGTTCCATAAAGTGTTGGGTAGTCTCGTACAATAGCGGGCGTCCTGGAATCTCGGCTCGCCCGGCAATCTTGAGCATGCCGACGTCGAGAAGTCGCTGTATCACCCCATCGACTGCCACCCCTCGGATTGCCTCGATATCCGCTTTAGTCACTGGTTGGCGATAGGCCACGATTGCCAGGGTTTCGAGAGCCGGTGGACTGAGCCGCGTGGGTCGCAGATCCGGAAACAATTGCCGGACCCAGGTTTGATGTTCTGGCTTGGTGGTTAGTTGCCAGCCGTTGACCTGTTCAACGAGCTGAAAGGCCCGTTCAAGCTGCTGATATTCGGCGCTCAGCTCGACCAGAACGTTTTGGATCGTCGCCTCCGTCATCCCTTTGAAGATCTCTTGTTCCTCTTCGGTTGCGTACTCCATTCCCAGACGGACCACCTGCAAAATCTCTTTTGCAGTAAGGGGTCTTTGGGAGCTAAACGACAACGCTTCGACAACGGCCTTCAGAGTAAGCATGATCCGGAACAGCCAGATTAGCGCAGTTTTGGCGTGAGAAAAGCCTGCATCGAGGGGGGCGGGGATGTCCGCGACCCCGATCGGGGAGCCGCATTCCGTGTTCCCTGATCAAAGCGAGCTCTTCTACTCGCGGCGCTTCCCGTCCAGATCGCGTTTAGCCGCGGCCCCCTTGAACGCGTACCAGGCCCCAGCAGTTCGAGCTCTCGTTGGGTGGCATGGTGTCCGGGGCGTCGCGGCTGTGGCGTGCCAAAAACGTTGTTGACGGTCCTGGGTCAGCAGCACTCTTCGGCCCTGCCCACCCAATGCAACGCCCGTAGGGTTCCGAGCAACGCGCCGTCTCTCTAATTCGCATTGATCTTGCGGTCGTCCCTACAATCCAACCCGTTCTATCTCGATGTCCGCGAACGCTGTTTGCTGTGTTACCCGCAGTTGCTTTAGCCGGATTAATTCGAGCAGGGCGAGGAAAGTCACCACTATCTCTGTTCGGCTGGCTGCCGCGGCAAAAAGACTGGAAAAAGCGAGTTTTGCGCCGGAACTGATCGTTTGCAGGATGTAATCGATTTTTTCGGAGACGGAAAAATTCTCTTCGAAGATCTCGCGCAGGTCCTCACGACGGTTTTCCAGCTTCTTGAGCACCTTCTGAAATGCGGTGATCAAGTCGAAAATCCCGACTTCGTCTTTTAGTAGGGTTTCTGCATCCTCCAAGGCCGGTTTTCCGGCGACGCGCGGGATAATCCCTTCCTGGAGAACTTCCCGCCGGTGCAAATGGAGCGCGACATCTTTGAATTTCTTATATTCGATCAACTGCCGGATTAGGTCCCATCTGGGATCTTCTTCGTCGGCTTCTTCGTCCGCCGCCTGCTGGTCGGTCGGCAATAGGCTCCGGCTCTTGATGTAGATCAGGTTAGCGGCCATTACCACGAATTCGCCCGCTATATCGAGGTCCAGCATCCGGAACGTGTTTAGGTATTCCAGGTATTGATTTGTGATACGCTCGATCGATACCGAGTAAATATCGACCTCCTCCCTTTTAATGAGGTAAAGGAGAAGGTCCAGCGGTCCTTCGAAGACTTCGATCTTAACTTTGTAATCGGCATCCATTGGGCAGAAAGCAGAAAGCAGTAAGCAATTATCAGTAAGCGGTGAGCAGTGGGGGCAGTAAGCAGTAAGCGGTAATCAGTAATCAGTAAATCAGTAATCAGTTGTGGTCGGCTGTTTCGGAGCGACGGAGCATGCTAATCCCCTACCTGGAGGGGCTGTTGTTCGCCATAACGCGAATGAATTCCGATTTAGCGCTTACTGTTTACTGGTTACCGCTCACTGCTTCCTGGTCTGCAGGCTCTATTCGTCCGTGATCAGGAGAGCGTTCGCCACCGCATAATGCTCCGTGTGACTGAGACTCACAAGAATGGAGCTGATCCGAAGACGATCGGCTAAAGCGGCGGCTCCTCCATGCAGAATCACAAACGGTTCCCCGCTCGGTTTACGGCTGATCTCGATATCGCGCCAACTGACCTGCTCGGAAAAGCCGGTCCCAAAGGCTTTTGAGACGGCCTCCTTCGCAGCAAATCTGACCGCGAAATGCGGCGCCGGATTTTTCATCGAACGACAGTAGTCGATTTCGCTACTGTGAAACACCCGATCGACAAAGCGCTGGCCGTGACGCAGGATCGAATCCGAGATCCGCTCGTTTTCTACTACATCGATGCCGATGCCGAACACCATGCCTGAATATCTCACACTCTCTTATTTATATATTATCGAATCGTGCGTCTAAAACGCGCAGCTCTCTGATCGCTTCTGGACCAGAGAGTGTGAGATATTCAGGCATGACCAATAGCCGATAGCCAATAGTCAATAACAGTGTGCTTGGCCATACTGAGCAATTCTTACATTGGCTATCGGCTATTGGCTATTGGCTATCTGCCTTCAGTAGGCGAACCATGTCCCTGACCGCGTTTTCCAGCCCTACGAAAAGAGCCCGCGAAATAATGGAGTGACCGATATTGAACTCGTTCCACCCCTTAATGCCCAACAATGGACGCACATTATCGTAGTTAATTCCGTGACCCGCATTCACGATCAACCCTTTCTCCGCCGCCAACTTTTGGGCAGCTCGTAGGCGCTCGAGTTCGTCTTCGCGAAACTCGGCAACGGCATTCGCATAAGCTCCGGTGTGAAGTTCGACGGCTTCAGCCCCAAGGTCGGCCGCTGCCACGATCTGTTCGCCCATGGGCTCAATAAACATGCTGACGCGAATACCGGCGGCCTGCAAACGCTCAACGGTCTTGCGTAATGTCTTTGCGTTCTTAACTACGTCGAGACCGCCTTCGGTCGTGATTTCTTGCCGGTTTTCGGGCACCAGACAAACCTCATCTGGTATGACTTGGAGCGCGGTTTCGAGAATCTCAGAGGTGTTACCTAGTTCCAGGTTGAGCTTAGTGATAATGCTGTTTCTCAGGCGGAACACATCCTGATCTTGGATATGCCGTCGATCCGCCCGTAAGTGGATCGTGATGCCTTCGGCCCCTGCTCGTTCACAGGCAGACGCCGCCTCCAATGTGTTGGGTTCACAATTGGGTGAATCAAGCAGCCCCAAGTAACGAGCCTGTCTCAGGGTGGCGACGTGATCAATATTAACACCAAGTTTTGGCATACTGACTAGACAGTGAGAAGTGAAAGGTGAGAGGTGAGAAGTTCAGACGAACGCGGTCAGGGCGTTTGACGGTGTCGGTGGTTCCGGCATTCAGCGCGTTGTTCAATTGGGGTGTGGGGACACAGCGTCCACCAGTGGGCCGAGCGCTTCCAGACTGCCTTTTCGGCGTTCCCGGTGTTCACGGCGTTTCAATGGCGGAAATTCCGGATACCGGTGAAAACCATGGCCAGGTTACGCTCGTTGGCTGCTTCGATCACTGACTCGTCACGCATGGAGCCTCCGGGTTGAATCGCGGCGGTAGCACCGGCATCTGCGGCGGCGATTAAGCCATCTGGAAACGGAAAGAAAGCGTCACTGGCAACGGCGCTCCCTTGCAAGCTGAGGCCGGCTTCGTTTGCTTTCCAAATCGCGATGCGAGACGAATCAACTCGGGCCATCTGCCCTGCACCAATGCCGAGCGTCCGATCTTTGCGAGCGTAAACGATGGCGTTTGATTTAACATGTTTTACTACTTTCCAGCCAAAGAGCATGGCCGCCGTTTCATCAGCCGTTGGCGGCCGTTTTGTGACCACGTGGTCTTCGGGCCGGGGCAAGCCAGCAGAATCCTTTTCTTGCACCAACACTCCCCCGATGACCGAACGCACGTCCGGTTCTTGGCGGGTTGAGTTAAACCACTCCAGCGATTTCATCAGTCGCAGGTTCTTCTTTTTCTGTAAGAGCGCCCTGGCCTCCGGCTCGAACTCTGGAGCAATGATGACTTCGCTAAAGATTTCAGCTATCGCTTTGGCTAATGGTTCTGTCATCGGCCGGTTGCAGATGATGATTCCGCCAAAAGGTGCCTGCTTGTCGGTCGCAAAAGCTTTGTCCCATGCTTCGCGTAAATCCGGATCGCTCCCGACGCCACAAGGGTTCGTGTGCTTCAAGATAGCGACCGTGGGCTCGGAAAACTCGCGGATGAGATTAGCCGCGGCGTTGATGTCTAGGATATTGTTAAAGGAAAGCTCTTTGCCGTGGAGTTTTTGGAAGAAATCGCTGAATCGACCATAAAGCGAGGCGCTCTGATGAGGGTTTTCCCCATAACGTAGACGCATCTCCAATGGAAGCGAGACCGCGTAAGAGCCGGAAGTAGCCTGTTGATGATTAAGGTACGTCGCGATGGAACTATCGTAACGAGCGGTGAGTAAGAAGACCTTGATCGCCAGCTGCTCTCTCAATGCGAGAGTCGTTTCGCCTCCGTGTGCCTCCAACTCTTGCAGAACGGTTTCATAATCCTGGGGATCGCTAATGGTGGTTACGAAACGATAATTTTTCGCCGCGCTCCGCAGCATCGAGGGGCCGCCGATGTCGATCTGCTCGATAGCATCCTCAAGCTTAATATCCGGTTTTCTGATCGTTTGCTCAAAGGGATAAAGATTCACAGCCACTAGGTCGATCGGCTGGATCTCGTTCTTCGCTAGTTGCTCTTGATGGACCGGATCTGTTCGAACATAAAGCAGACCTCCGTGAACCTTGGGATGCAATGTCTTGACTCGACCGCCGAGAATCTCCGGGAACCCTGTAAACTTCTCGATCTCCAGAACGGGAATCGATTCGGTTTTCAGTAGGGCTGCTGTACCGCCGGTGGAGATGATTTCAACCCCCATTTGTTGCAGGCGGCGGGCAAACTCTGCGATCCCTGTCTTGTCCGAAACTGATAAGAGGGCGCGCTTAATCTTCATGAATCGAGCTTAAGCTAGCTCGAAATTCCACGCCGACAATCTCAGGCTTGGGAACGAGCGAAGCGAGGGGCGGGTTCAGCGAATGGGACCTATAAGACTCATGGGACCTATGAGTTTGCCGTCGCATAAGTCCCATGAGTCCCATAGGTCCCATCCGTTTGTACGCCCATGGCTTGCCAATCCGTCCGTCCGCCCAAACAGCACTACCCCCTTTTCCATTTTCCCAACGTTCTAAAAATTTGGGCTGGTAGTCGGACAACCAAATGTGGCAAAACTGTTTCCGACCCCTAGAACATGAGTCATATCAACAAAATCGAGGGCATTGGCCCATCGCATACGAAGAAGTTCGCTGAAGTCGGAGTTACCACCGTCGAGCATCTATTGAAGGCCGGAGCGACTCCGAAAGGCAGGAAGGAACTGGCAACTAAGACCGGTTTTCACGAGCATCATTTACTAAAGTGGGTAAATCAGGCTGACCTGTTGCGGATCAAAGGAGTAGGGCGGCAATACGCCGAACTGCTACAATCATCCGGGGTC
>Ga0213878_10000863_pt1 | contig 10885 bp, 9 predicted proteins | sample VelepicoBEBS_R02_FD_161053 | JGI IMG/M metagenome (GOLD analysis project Ga0213878, IMG submission 161053) | Vellozia epidendroides bulk soil microbial communities from rupestrian grasslands, the National Park of Serra do Cipo, Brazil - BS_R02 | ecosystem: Environmental > Terrestrial > Soil >... | reverse complement strand
CGGCACGACGGCTGAGGCGTTCGCGCTGATCGACGAGGTCGGAGCACCGAACTTCGAGCTGCAGTTCGACGTCTACCACGCGCAGCGCGCCGAAGGAAACATCATCGCGACGATCCGCGCGCACGCCGCGCGGATCGGTCACGTGCAGATCGCCGACAGCCCGGGGCGCAACGAACCGGGAACGGGCGAGCTCGCGTGGGAACGGATCCTGCCGGTCTTCGACGAGGTCGGATACGACGGCTGGATCGGCGCGGAGTACCGCCCCTCGTTCCCCGTCCCGCAGACGTTCGTCTGGCTCGACGCCTTTCGCCCGCACGAGGTCGCAAGAACCTGACATGTCCGCAGATGCGCAGCGCAAACCCGTGATCGGCTTCATCGGACTCGGCATCATGGGCAAGCCGATGGCGAAGAATCTCCTCGCCGCCGGCTATCCGCTCGTGGTGCTGAACCGCTCGCGCGGCCCCGTCGACGAGCTGGTCGCGCTCGGTGCGCATGCCGGCACGACGCCGCGCGACGTCGCCGCGCGCAGCGACGTGGTAATCACGATGCTGCCCGACTCGCCGGACGTCGAAGCCGTCGCGCTGGGCGACGACGGAATCGCCGCCGGAGCGAGGAATGGCGCGCTGTGGATCGACATGAGCACGATCGCGCCTGCGACCACGAAACACGTCGCCGAAGAGCTCGCGCGCAAAGGCGTCGAGCCACTCGACGCGCCGGTGAGCGGCGGCGAAAAGGGCGCGATCGACGCGGCGCTGTCGATCATGGTCGGCGGCGGCGAAGCGGCGTTCGCGCGCGCGAAGCCGATCTTCGAGGTGCTCGGGAAGAACATCGTGCACGTCGGCGAGCTGGGCGCCGGACAGGTCACGAAGGCATGCAATCAGATCGTCGTCGGCGTGACGATCGAAGCCGTCGCCGAAGCGCTCGCGCTCGCCGAAGCCTCCGGCGTCGACCCCGCGAAGGTGCGCGCCGCGCTGCTCGGCGGCTTCGCGCAGAGCAAGATCCTCGAAGTGCACGGCCAGCGCATGATCGACCGCACGTTCAACCCCGGCTTCAAGTCGAAGCTGCACCGCAAGGACATGAACATCGCCGCGAACGCCGGCGACGAGCACGATCTCGACCTCGCTGCGGCCAAGCTCGTCCGCGAACGCTTCGACGCGCTGATCGCCCGCGGCGACGGCGATCGCGACCACAGCGCGTTGTTCGCGCTCTACGCGGACGCGGTGCAGGCACCGTAACCGTAATGTCATGCTGAGCTTGTCGAAGCATGACAGGATCTCGTGCACGAGGGGCGCGATGCGCTCTCACCCTTCGACAGGCTCAGGGTGACCTAGGGTAAGCGCGCGGTGAGCGGCGGCGACGTCGCCACGCGCGAGGTCGTACCAGGCCAGCACGTCGGCATTGAAACGCAGCAGCTGGTGCATCGGTAGCGCGGCGAGCTCGCCGAAGGTGCGCGCACCGATCAGCCGCAGCCGCAACATCACGTCGGGATCGACGCAGACCAGTTCCAACGGCGCGTCAGCCAGGAACGTCGCTTCCGCGCCCGGCCGGCACACAGCGTCGCCGCCGCGGTGCGTCGCCACGAACGCTATGAGCTTGGTCGCGCCGGCGCCGCACCGCGGGCGCAGGGCGAAGGGCTCTATGACGTCGTGGACCATCGCGAACCAACGCGCTGCGGAGTCGCCGCGCGGAATCCGGACGAACGCCAGCCCGGGCCCGCCGTCGTCGACCGGCGCGGGCAGCCGCGCGAGCTGGTCCAGCACACGGCGCCAGTCGCGAGCCGCACGGACCGGGTCATCGACGGCGACGGCGGCGCGCGGCGCCGCGCGGACGGCCTCGCGCATCGTCATCCCGGGCCGGACGCCGCGCATTTCGGCGGCCGCGGTCGCCTCGAGCACGCGCCTTCGGCCGAAGCGCTCGATCAGGTACGCGGGAGCGTCAGGGTCGACGGCGTGCCGCAGCGAGGCCGCGAGCCGGAAGCAGGGCAGCCGAACACCGACGGTCACCACCCCGACCCCGGGCTCGGGTGATGCTGCATGGGAGCATCACTATATCGAACATACGTTCGATATTCAAGAGGGCCGCGGTCCTATTCCGCGGTCCAGGTCAGGAGCTCTCGGCGATCGGGCTTCGGGAAGCGGGCCTTGGTCTTGATCGCCTCGAGGTAGCGCCGTTTCCCAGCCCGATTGCCCTTGCCGATCAGGACCGCCCCGACGAAGCGGTCGTCGAGGAAATAGAGCGCGCGGTACCAGCCCTTGTCCTTGTCGACGTGCATCTCGGTTTCGATGTCGTCCCGGTATTCCGGCGAAAGCCCGAACTGCGTGATCGTCTGCCCGCTGAAGACCAGCGAGCTGTACTCTGGGACGGTGTCGAACTTCTTGCGCTCACCGCCGTTCGCGTACGCGGCCATGTTGTGCGCGGCGAGTTTGCCGTGCGCGCCGGCGCTGTTCCAGGTCCCCATGCGATAGTGCTGCTCGGCGATCGGGTCGTAGAACTCGGCCGCGTCGCCGGCCGCGAAGATCCCCGGCACCGCGGTCTCGAGGTGCTCGTCGGTGACGATCCCGGTGCGCGTCTCGATCCCGGTCCCTTCGCAGAGCTCCATGTTGATCGTCAAACCCAGCCCTATCCCGACCAGATCGGCGTCGATCGTGTCGCCGCCGGTCGTCACGACTTTCGTCACCGCACCGTTCGAGCGGATCATCTCGCGAACTTCCTGACCGAAGTGCAGGTGCACGCCGTCGGCGCGCGCCGCGTCGTGCAGCAGCTCGCCCGCCGCTTCGTCCAACATGCGGCGCAAAAAGCGCGGCCCGCGGATCAGCCAGTGCGTCTCGACGCCGCGCGAGACGAACGCTTCGGCCAGCTCGTAGGCGATGAACGAACCGCCGACCGCGACGCCGACCTTGGCCGTCTCGAGCGCGTGCGAGATCGCGAGCGTGTCGCTCATGTACTGAAAGTTGTAGACGTTGCCCGCGCCCTCGGAGCCGGGAGCCGTCGACGGATTCGGCCGCCCGCCGGTCGCGATCAGCAGCGCATCCCAAGGATATTCGCTGCCGTTCGCCACGACGGTCTTCTCGGCGACGTTCACCTTGTCGACGCGCGTCGAGAGGTGCAGCTCGATGTTCAGCTTCTCGTGCCAGGCGACGTCGCGCATGATCACCTTCTGCTCGGTGACCTGCCTGCGCAGCAGCGGCGGGAGCGCGATGCGGTTGTAGAGACAGTACGGTTCGTCGGCGAAAAGGACGATGGAACATGCAGGATCCGCCTTGCGGAGCTGCTCCGCGCAGGTGGTCCCCGCGAATCCGTTGCCGACGATGACGTACCGACGCTCTGCCACGCTCCCCCTGATTGGCGCTCCGTGAACCCGCGCCTCGTCAACCTGCTCGCGAGCTTCATCCGCGGCAGCGGCGACTACGCGCTGGCGCGGCTGGAGTTCAGCATGCGGTTCGCGGGGCGGCCGGCGCCGCCGGTGCTGGAGCGGCTGCCCGACGCGTCCGAGGCGACGCTGCGCGCGCGCTGGGACGGGATCGAGGACCAGCTCGCCGCGATCCGCGCCTACGTGAAACAGGTCGAGTCCGGCGCCGGTAGCGAGGAGCGGTCCGACCCCGCGTTCCGCTGGCTGCGCCGGACGGTACGGGAGCTCGACCAGTACGCACGCGCGCTGCGCTGGGTCTTGACCGTCCACGGCGGGGACTTGGCGCCTTAGGAGAACAACTGCCCGCTATGGATTCTTCATTCTTGAGCCGAGCGCTCGAGCAGGCGAAACAGCTTCAGAAGATCGCCGCCGACGCGGCCGCAAAAGGCTACGAACAGGCCAAGCCGCTCGTCCAAGAGGGCGTCGCGAAGGCCCACGAGCTGCAGAAGACGATCATCGAGCAGACCCCGAACATGACCGCCGCCGCGCAGCAGCAGGCGAACGCGGCGATGGAGCACGCGGGTGCGTTCATCGCGACCGGCAAGACGGTCCTCGAAGCCGGCGCGGCGCAGGCGCAGACGCACCTCTCGACCTTCGCCGAGCAGGCGAAGAAGGCGGCCGACGCGACGGTCAGCGCGGTCCAGTCCGCGACGCAGAAAGTCGGCGCCGGCGGAACGGCGACCGGCGCGGGCGCCGGCACCGGACCCGTGACTCCCGAGGCCGGCACGCCGGGCTCGGCGCCCCCGCCGGGGACCGCCTCGGGAACGGGAACACCGGGTAGCTCGACGCCGCTCTGATCGTCTGCGAAGCCGCGAGCGCGGCCAGTCGTTGCGCTAGCGGCCGGCCGCCTCGAACGGGGCGAGGCGTCAGCGGACTATTATGTCCGGTTTGGTCTTGCGGAGGTACGCCGGAATCAGCCGGTCGGGCGGGATGACGACGATCATGTAGTTGCGTGCCGGCTCGGACCGGTCGATGACAGCGTCGGCCGCGAAGTGACGCACGGCGCCGCTGGGTTCGACGACAACCGTCTCAGTCGCGCAGCGCGTGATCCGGGACTCCGCGTCTACGGCTTCCGTTTGCTCGAACGTGCCGCCATGCGGAGTCGCCGAGAATTCGCGGATGCGAATGCTCCGACGAACATATACCCGACTGCCCACTTCGAGCGGAACGTGTCTGTGTTCGCCGAGCGGATCGATGCGGCTCGGAAAATCAACAAATCGGATCTGCGGCCTGCAAGTCTCTCTCGCCTGCGGCTCAGACGACGCCACCGTCGAAAGGATGGTCACGGCCGCGACCAAGACGTAGAGATCAGCGGACATACACATCCGGCCGCGCGGACCGGAAATAGTCGGGCATCGGCGACTCCGGATCGACGACGACATACTTGTATGCCCGCGCACTGCGCTCGACCGTCGCGATCGGCGACGGGTGCCATTTCGACCCGTCCGGCTCAACCACCAGGGTCTCGCCGCCAAGCCGCGTGATCGTCGAAGCGGCATCGACCAGGATTGCTTGCTCCACGACACCGGCCGCGCGGCTTCGGATAAGTTGACGAATCACGAGCTGCGGCCGAAAGTACAACCTGCTACCGACCTTCATCGCGACATGATGATGCGTCCCATCACGGTCGATCGCCGGTGGAAAATCGACGTAAGCCACTCGGCCCACACCCAGCAAGTGCGACTTGCGATAAGAAGAACGCCGTCGCAAGAACACGATACAGCATTACAGAACTCCCGCGTCGGTATACTGTAGCTCAAGATTACCACGAAGAACGAGCCAGGCACAAGCCCTTTCAAGGACATAGCTACGAAATTGCGGTGAGTGCCGCCGCTCGTGGCGCCGGAACCGCCAACCGCACGAAGGCGTCGAGCGCGCGGGGCTCACGCAGTAGCTCGTGCGCGCGTGGCGAGTCCGTTGCGCGCGCGTGGCGTTCGACGAGATTGCAAAGGCGTTCGCGCGCGTCGTCGTCGAGCTCGTGCGCGATGAGCGGGGTGGGGCCGACGCGCACGGCGTCCTCGCGCAGGACGAACAGCTCGCCGCCGGTCATCCCGCTCGCGAGGTTTCGGCCCGTCGAGCCGAGGATCGCCACGGTGCCCTTCGTCATGTACTCGCACGCGTGGTCGCCCGCGCCTTCGACGAGGACCGTCGCGCCGCTGTTGCGGACTGCGAGCCGCTCGCCGGCGGCGCCGCGCACGAACGCTTCGCCGCCGCGCGCACCATAGAAGCACGCGTTGCCGATCGCGGGCTCGTCGGCAGTCCCGGCGCCGCGGACGATCAGCGTTCCGCCGCTCATCCCTTTGCCGGCACCGTCGTTCGCTTCACCGTCGAGCTCCAGCGTCAGCCCGGAGGCGAGGAAGGCGCCGAAGCTCTGTCCCGCACTGCCCTGGTAGCGGTACGTCGCCGGCGCGACATCCTCGCCGCGCGCGCGGCGCAGCGTGACGTCGTACGCGATCCGCGCCGCGACGGCGCGATCGGCCGGCGTGATCCGCTGCGTCTCGCCGGGAACCGCTTCGTCGTCGAGATGCGCTCGGTCGAGCGGCGCAAAATCTTTCGGCGCGCGCGTGTCGGGGAGGCGCAGCAGCTCGTCCAGGTCGACGCCGGCGCTGCGGTCGTAGCGCGGCCGCACCAGATCGCCGCGGCCGCGAATCTCTTCGAGCGAGCGCGCGCCGAGCGCGGCGAGGCGGCGCCGCACGTCGCGCGCGACGAAGCGCAGGAACGTCGCGGCGTCTTCCGCCGTTCCGGGGAACTTCCCGCGCAGCACCGCGTCCTGCGTCGCGATCCCGACCGGGCACGTGTTCAGATGGCATTGGTGCGCGTAGATGCAGCCGAGCGCGATCAGCAGCGCGGTGCCGAAGCCGAACATGTCGGCGCCGAGCATCGCGGCAAGGATCACGTCGCGCCCCGTCTTGAAGCCGCCGTCGACGCGCAGCTTCACCCGCCCGCGCAGGCCGTTCGTCACCAGCGTGTGGTGCGTCTCCACGAGGCCGAGCTCCCACGGCAGACCTGCGTGCTTGATCGAGCCGAGCGGCGATGCGCCCGTCCCGCCGTCGTGGCCCGCGACGTGCACGACGTCGGCGCGCGCTTTCGCGACGCCGCTCGCGACGTAGCCGATCCCCGACTGCGCGACGAGCTTCACCGCGATCGTCGCCTTCGCGTTCGCGCGGCGCAGGTCGTAGATCAGCTGCGCGAGATCTTCGATCGAGTAGATGTCGTGGTGCGGCGGCGGCGAGACGAGCGACTGGCCCTTCACCGCGCCGCGCAGCGCCGCGATCTCTTCCGTCACCTTGAAGCCGGGGATCTGACCGCCCTCACCCGGCTTCGCGCCCTGCGCTATCTTGATCTCGAGCTCTTCCGCGGTCGCCAGGTACTCGGGCGCGACACCGAAGCGCGCCGAGGCGACTTGCTTGATCGCGTTGAGCGTGCGCGCCGGATCCTCGCCGCCCTCGCCGCCGTTGCTGCGCGCGCCGGCCAGCTTCGCGCCGAGCGCGACCGCCTCGTGCGCCTCCGGGCCGAGCGCGCCGAGCGACATCGCGGCCGTCACGAACCGCGCCGCGATCGCGTCCTCGGACTCGACGTCGCCGAGCGCGAGCGGGTCGCCGATCGGGACGGGCTCGACGAGATCGCGCAGCGCGATCGTCTCGCGCTGCTCGAGCTGGTCGGAGAGCGCGAGGAACGCCGCCTCGTCGCGCGCGACGATCGTCTTGCGCAGATTCTTCAGCAGCGGCGGATCGAAATGGCGCTTCACGCCGTCGCGGCGGTAGCGGAACAATCCGCGCTGCGGCGGCTCAGCGCCCTCGCGGGCGAGCGCATCCCACGCGCGCAGGTCTTCTTCGATGTGCTCGAACGTCAGCGTCTGGACGTGCGTCGCCATCCCGGGGAAGCACGTCTGCACGATCTCTTCGTGCAGCCCGAGCGTCTCGAACGTCTGCGCTCCGACGTACGAGCGCAGCGTGCAGATGCCGAGCTTCGCCAGCACCTTCACCAAACCGGTGCGCAGCGTCTCGAGGAGCACGCTCGCCGAGCCGGTCTCGGCGACCGCGGCGCGCGCCGCGAGCCACGGCGTCATCACGTTGGCGCCCGCGGCGATCACCGCGGCGCAGCCGTGCGCGTCGCGCGCGAACCCGTCGCAGGCCGCGATCGACGCCTGCATGCGCAGCCCCGCCGCGGTGAGCCGCTGGTGCACCGCGCCCGCAGCGAGCACCGCCGGAACCGGCAGCACCGCGTTGCGGTCGTCGAGCACCAGATACGTCTTGCCGTCGCGCACGGCGTGCTCGGCCTCGTCGCAGATCGCGGCGATCCGCGCGCGCAACCGCGTCGCGCCACAGTCCAGAGCGATGCGGTGCTCCTCGAGCCGCGTGTCGAAGCGCAGCGAGTCGAACGCGCCTTCGCCGAGCAGCGCGGTGTCGATCGAGACGATGCTGCCGGGCGCCGGCACGTCGCCGTTCGTGTCGCCGCTCCCGACCCACGCGCGCATGTCGAAGACGAACCCCTCGCGCAGCGCGTCGATCGGCGGGTTCGTCACCTGCGCGAAGCGCTGCCGCAGATACTCGGTCACCGGCAGACGGCGCTCGAGGAACGCGGGCGCCGCGTCGTCGCCCATCGACCACATCGGCTCGTTCCCGCCGGCGAGCGGCGAGACGACTTGCTTCAGCTCGTCCGCGGTGTAGCCGAAGCGCACCAGATCGCATCTCAGTTGCGCGGGCTCGGGCGCCGGCGGGCGTTCCGGCGGCATCTCGAAGTGCCAGGATGCGACAATCTTGGTGAAGTCGGCGTTCTGCCGGCGCAGCGCGCGAAACTCGTCCGGCCGGATGAGCTCGCCGGTCGCGAAGCGCACGAGGATGCGTTCGCCGGGGCCGAGCCGGCCGCGCTCGACGATCGGGTCGTCGCCGAAGTCGATCACGCCGGCTTCCGAAGCCGCGAGCACTTTCCCCGACTCGGTGCGGCACCAGCGCAGCGGTCGGAACCCGCTGCGGTCGAGCGCGGCGCCGACCCGGTCGCCTTCGGCGAAGACGATCGCCGCCGGACCGTCCCACGGCTCGACGGTCGGGATGTGCGCGTCGTAATACGCGCGCAGGCGCTCGTCGCCGTCGATCGCGGGCGAGAGCATCAGATCGACCGCCTCGTCGACGCGGTAGCCGGCGCCGACCATCGCGTCGAGCGCGACGTCGAACTCCAGCGAGTCGCTCGCGCCGCCCGGCGAGAGAACGCCGCGCGCGCGCATCCAGGCGCGGTTCCCGGTGATCGTGTCGATCTCGCCGTTGTGCGCGATCGTGCCGAACGGCTGCACGAGCCGCCAGCTCGGCGACGTATTGGTGCTGAAGCGCTGGTGGAACACCGCGTAGCGCGACGCGCACAGCGGATCGCGCAGGTCGGCGAAGTACGCGCCGAGCTCGCTCGACGAGAGCAGCGCCTTGTAGACGACCTTCGTCGTCGAAGCGCTGACCAGGGTCGCGACGTCGCCGGCGTCGCGCAGCGTGCGGATCACGGCGCGCCGCACCGCGCGCATCCGCTCGCGCGCGTTCCCCGGTCCGACGTCGACCAGCAGCTGCTCGTACGTCGGCGCGCTGGCGGCGGCGTGCTTCCCGAGGACGTCGCGGTCGACCGGCGGGACGCGCCAGCGCATCGGCTTGACGCTCTCGCCCCGGATCGCGTGCTCGATCTTCGCGCGCATCGAGGCGGCGAGGTCCTCGTCGACCGGGAGGAAGACGCACACGGCCGCGAGGTGTTGCTCGGGGACGCGGACGTGCACGTCGGCGAGGTAGCGCTGGAAGATCGCGCGCGGCGTCTCGAGGAGGATCCCGGCGCCGTCGCCGGTCCGGCCGTCCGCGGCGCGGGCCCCGCGGTGCTCCATCGCGCCGACTGCCGCGAGGGCGAGGCGGACGACCTCGTGGCTGGGCGCGCGGTGCGCGAGATCCGCTAGGAACCCGACTCCGCAGGCGTCGTGCTCGACTCCGTCCTGCCGCATCTGACCATCGACGATACGGCCAACCGGCTCACCGTGTCATTCGACAAACGGTGTACGGTCAGGGCCGAATGGCGAATCAGCGGCGCTTGCGTTTGGCGTTGTGGCTATGCGCGAGGATCACCGTGCGCCGCACCGCGGACCTCAGCTCCGCGCCGACCGGCGGCTGCGCGGAGAGATGTTTCTTCGCGGCGCGGCGCCAGTGCAGCGAGCGGGCCTCGAGCCGGACGTCTCGGCCTTCGCGCCGAGCGGCTCCGATCGTGGTCGCCAGCGCGTCCATCTCGGTCTCGCCGAGAACGTCGACGTCGCGGACATCCACGATGACGGCGGCGTTCCGGGCGCCGGCGAGGCCGCGCTCGAGCGCACCGAACGCGGCGACGAGATCGGCGTCGAGCACGCCGATCAGACGAACGACGACCGGCGCGGATACGGGCTGCGGCAGGGGTGCGTACACGAAATCACTCCTTGGCGGGTTCTACCGACGGTACGCTCGCCGGCTGGGAACGGTTCAGGTCCAGGATGAGAGTCCGCTGAGAAAAAACCGCGCCCGTCACCCTGAGCTTGTCGAAGGGTGAGAGACGGTCTCGAGCGTCAGCATCGTCTCTCATGCTTCGATCCTTCGACAGGCTCAGGACAGGCTGAGCTCAGCATGACATTATGGCGTGAGGCCGAGCGCGACCATCATCCGGTAGCCGACGTCGAGCGCGCGCTCGTCGATGTCGAAGCGGGCGTTGTGGTGCGGGAACGAGGTGTCGAGGCCGCCGCGCGCGCCGACGATGAAGTACGCGCCGGGGCGCTCGTTCTGCATGAACGACATGTCCTCGGCCCACATGACGATGTCGTGCTCGACGACGTTCTGCGCGCCGAGCTCGGCGCGGCCGACCGCGCGCACGACGTCGTTGATTTCACGAGCATTGACGGTGGGCGGGTACGACCAGTGATAGTCGAAGTCGTACTCGAACCGCAGCGCCGTCGAGAGCCCCTCGAGGATGCGGCGCATCCGCTCGGGGAGCGACTTGCGGACCTCGGCGTCGAACGCGCGCACCGTTCCCTTCATCTTCGCTTCGTCGGGGATCACGTTGAAGGTCGTCCCGCTGGTGAACTGCCCGACGGTGACCACCGCGGGATCCTTCGGCGCGATCTCGCGCGAGACGATCGTCTGCAGCATCGTCACGACGTAGGCGCCGGCCGCGACCGGATCGACCGCGAGCTGCGGCATCGCGCCGTGCCCGCCTTTGCCGCGGATCGTCAGATCGAACTCGTCGGCCGAGGCGAAGAACGCGCCGTCGCGCACGCCGATCTTCCCGACGTCGAGCCCGCTGAACAGGTGCAGCGCGAACGTGCGGTCGACGTGCGGGTTCTCGAGCGCGCCGTCCTCGATCATCTTCTTCGCACCGGCGTAGCCTTCTTCACCGGGCTGGAAGCAGAACACCAGCGTCCCCGGCACCTCGGCGCGCCGTGACGCCAGCGTGCGCGCCGCCGCGAGCAGGATCGAGACGTGCCCGTCGTGC
>Ga0213878_10000862_pt1 | contig 10889 bp, 9 predicted proteins | sample VelepicoBEBS_R02_FD_161053 | JGI IMG/M metagenome (GOLD analysis project Ga0213878, IMG submission 161053) | Vellozia epidendroides bulk soil microbial communities from rupestrian grasslands, the National Park of Serra do Cipo, Brazil - BS_R02 | ecosystem: Environmental > Terrestrial > Soil >... | reverse complement strand
GAGGTGCTGGTGCTGCTGAAAGCGCCGTGGGTGGGAATGACTCACGACCCGGCTGTCGCCACGGGCGCGGATAACCAGCTCAGCGGAACGATAAGCCATATTGAACGCGGCGACGTCCAGTGCGAAGTGTTAATGACCCTGCCTGACGGCCAGCCGCTGTGCGCTACCGTTCCGGCAGAGCAGGCCCGCAGCCTGAGCGAAGGACAGCAGGCCATTGCCTGGTTCAACGCCGACAGAGTGATCCTCGCCACCCTCTGCTGAGGACCTTGACTTTCACCAGCAGAACACGTATCCCTGTTTTAAATCGCTGCATAAAACGGGATACACAATGTCATCATTGCAAATTTCGCAAGGCACGTTTCGTCTTAGCGATACAAAAACGCTCTCTATCGAGGATTTAACCCTGCGCGCTGGCGAAGGCTGGGCTTTTGTCGGCAGCAACGGCAGCGGTAAATCGGCGCTGGCGCGGGCGTTGGCCGGCGAGCTTCACCTGTTGGCGGGCGTACGTCGCGGCGATTTTTCCCGCATCACCCGCCTCTCCTTCGAACAGCTGCAAAAACTCGTCAGCGAGGAGTGGCAGCGCAACAATACCGATCTCCTGAGCCCCGGCGAAGAGGATACCGGGCGGACGACAGCGGAAATTATTCAGGACGAGGTCAAAAACCCGGCGCGCTGCGCAGCGCTTGCCGATCGTTTCGGCATCAGCAAACTCCTCGACCGCCGCTTTAAGTACCTCTCGACCGGCGAAACCCGCAAAACGCTGCTCTGTCAGGCATTAATGAACGAACCGGACCTGCTTATCCTCGATGAACCGTTTGACGGTCTGGACATCGCGTCGCGTCAGGTGCTGGCTGAACTGCTGGCGACACTGCACCATGACGGCTATACCCTGGCGCTGGTACTGAACCGTTTTGATGAAATTCCGGACTTTGTGCTGCATGCGGGCGTACTGGCTGATTGTACGCTGCTGGAAACCGGTGAGAAAAACATGCTGCTTGAACAGGCGCTCATCGCACAGCTGGCGCACAGCGAGAAACTCTCCGGCATCACGCTTCCGGAGCCAGACGCCCCTCCCGCGCATCTGGCCCTGGCGGACTCGCTGCCGCGAATTGTGCTGCATGACGGCGTGGTGTCCTACAACGACAGACCCATCATCAACCACCTCTCCTGGACGGTGAATCCCGGCGAGCACTGGCAAATCGTCGGCCCGAACGGCGCCGGAAAATCCACACTGCTGAGCCTGGTAACCGGCGATCATCCCCAGAGCTACAGCAACGACTTGACCCTCTTCGGGCGCCGCCGCGGCAGTGGAGAAACCATCTGGGATATCAAAAAACACATCGGCTACGTCAGCAGCAGCCTGCATCTGGACTACCGTGTCAGCACTAACGTGCGCAACGTGATCCTCTCCGGTTTTTTTGACTCCATCGGTATCTATCAGGCGGTGTCCGACAAGCAGCACAAGCTGGCGCAGGGCTGGCTGGATATCCTCGGTATGGACAACCGTACCGCCGACGCCCCGTTCCACAGCCTGTCATGGGGCCAGCAGCGGCTGGCGCTCATTGTCCGCGCGCTGGTGAAACACCCGACGCTGCTTATCCTTGACGAACCACTTCAGGGGCTTGATCCGCTAAACCGCCAGCTGGTACGCCGCTTTGTCGATGTGCTGATAAGCGAAGGGAACACCCAGCTGTTGTTTGTGTCCCATCATGCGGAAGACGCGCCCGCGTGCATCACCCATCGTCTGGCCTTTATCCCCGAAGGCGACGGCTACGCGTACGCCATCGGCCCATGCTAATTGTCTCGCGGGGGGGCTGCTCCCGCGTTTTCAGATTAAGGCAGGATTTATTCGTTTTCATTTTGATTTATAATCAAAAATCTATGTGGCGGCATTCTAAATCGCTCAAGTGTAAACGATTCCACTAACACAGCATATGTCACACTTTTTGTATCTCTGTTATGCTATGGTTATCACATACCATAAGCCTAATGGAGCGAAAAATGAGAGTACTGGTTACAGGTGGTAGCGGTTACATAGGTAGTCATACCTGCGTGCAATTGCTGCAACAGGGTCATGACGTCATCATCCTGGATAATCTGTGTAACAGTAAGCGCAGCGTATTACCGGTGATTGAACGCCTGGGCGGCAAACATCCCTCCTTCGTTGAAGGCGATATCCGCAACGAAGCGCTGATGGCCGAAATTCTCCACGATCACGCGATTGACGCTGTGATCCACTTCGCCGGGCTGAAGGCCGTCGGCGAATCCGTCGCTAAACCGCTCGAGTATTACGACAACAACGTCAACGGCACGCTGCGCCTCATCGCCGCCATGCGCGCCGCCAACGTGAAAAACTTCATTTTCAGCTCCTCCGCAACGGTCTATGGCGACCAGCCGAAGATCCCGTATGTCGAAAGCTTCCCGACCGGCACGCCGCAAAGCCCCTACGGCAAAAGCAAACTGATGGTGGAACAGATCCTCACCGACCTGCAAAAAGCGCAGCCGGACTGGAGCATCTCGCTGCTGCGCTACTTCAACCCGGTCGGCGCGCATCCGTCAGGCGACATGGGCGAAGACCCGCAGGGCATTCCCAACAACCTGATGCCGTACATCGCGCAGGTGGCGGTCGGCCGCCGCGACTCGCTGGCGATTTTTGGCAACGACTATCCGACCGAAGACGGCACTGGCGTGCGTGATTACATCCACGTTATGGACCTTGCCGATGGTCACGTCGCCGCCATGGAAAAACTGGCCGACAAGCCGGGCGTACACATCTACAACCTCGGCGCTGGCACAGGCAGCAGCGTGCTGGACGTGGTTAACGCCTTCAGCAAGGCTTCCGGCAAGCCGATCAATTACCATTTTGCGCCTCGCCGCGACGGCGACCTCCCGGCCTACTGGGCCGATGCGAGCAAAGCTGACCGTGAACTGAACTGGCGCGTGACACGTAACCTTGATGAGATGGCGCAGGACACCTGGCACTGGCAGTCGCGCCACCCGCAGGGGTATCCGGACTAAGGAACAGTAATGACGCAATTTAACCCCGTCGACCATCCGCATCGTCGCTATAACCCGCTGACGGACCAGTGGATTCTGGTCTCTCCGCACCGTGCAAAGCGCCCCTGGCAGGGGGCGCAGGAAACGCCAGCGAAGCAGATGCTGCCCGCCCATGACCCGGACTGTTTTCTCTGTCCGGGCAACACCCGCGTCACCGGCGATAAAAATCCGTCGTATACAGGGACTTACGTTTTCACCAACGATTTCGCCGCGTTGATGACCGATACGCCTGCGGCGCCGGAAAGCGATGACCCGCTGATGCGCTGCCAGAGCGCGCGCGGCACCAGTCGGGTTATCTGCTTCTCGCCCGATCACAGCAAAACGCTGCCGGAACTGACGCTCGACGCGCTCACCGGGGTCATTGCCACCTGGCAACAGCAGACGGCAGAGCTCGGCGAACGCTATCCGTGGGTGCAGGTTTTTGAAAACAAAGGGGCGGCGATGGGGTGCTCGAACCCGCATCCGCACGGACAGGTGTGGGCGAACAGCTTCCTGCCTAATGAAGTCGAACGTGAAGATCGCCTGCAAAAAGCGTACTTCGCTAAACAGCGCGCGCCCATGCTAGTGGACTATGTCCAGCGCGAGCTGGCTGACGGCAGCCGCACCGTGGTGGAGACAGAGCACTGGCTGGCGGTCGTGCCCTACTGGGCCGCCTGGCCGTTTGAAACGCTGCTGCTGCCAAAGGCGCACGTGCTGCGTATGACCTCTCTTACCGACGCCCAGCGCAACGATCTCGCGCTGGCGCTGAAAAAGCTGACCAGCCGTTACGACAACCTGTTCCAGTGCTCGTTCCCCTACTCGATGGGCTGGCACGGCGCGCCGTTTAACGATGAAGATAACTCGCACTGGCAGCTCCACGCGCATTTCTACCCGCCGCTGCTGCGCTCCGCGACCGTGCGTAAATTCATGGTGGGTTATGAAATGCTGGCGGAAACCCAGCGTGACCTGACGGCAGAACAAGCCGCTGAGCGCCTGCGCGCGGTCAGCGACGTTCATTTTCGCGAATCTGGAGTTTAATAATGAGTCTGAAAGAAAAAACACAATCTCTGTTTGCTGAAAAATTCGGCTACCCTGCCAACCACGTAATTCAGGCGCCTGGCCGCGTCAACCTGATCGGCGAACATACCGACTACAACGACGGTTTTGTCCTGCCCTGCGCCATCGACTACCAGACGGTAATAAGTTGCGCCCCGCGTCAGGATCGTACCGTTCGGGTTATCGCCGCCGACTACGACAACCAGACGGACGAGTTTTCGCTGGATGCTCCTATCGTTACCCATGACAGCCAGCAGTGGTCAAACTACGTGCGCGGGGTGGTCAAACACCTGCAAAAGCGCAACCGCAACTTCAACGGCGTGGATATGGTCATCAGCGGCGATGTGCCGCAGGGCGCGGGGTTAAGCTCGTCAGCCTCACTGGAAGTGGCGGTCGGCACCGTTTTCCAGCAGCTGTATCACCTGCCGCTTGACGGCGCGCAGATCGCGCTCAACGGCCAGGAGGCGGAAAACCAGTTCGTCGGCTGCAACTGCGGCATTATGGACCAGTTGATTTCCGCGCTCGGCAAAAAAGACCACGCGCTGCTGATCGACTGCCGGACGCTGGGCACCAAAGCCGTCTCCATGCCGAAGGGCGCGGCGGTTATCATCATCAACAGCAACTTCAAACGCACTCTGGTCGGTAGCGAATACAACACCCGCCGCCAGCAGTGCGAGACCGGCGCCCGCTTCTTCCAGCAGCCTGCATTGCGCGACGTGACCCTGAACGAATTTAACAACGTAGCCCATGAGCTTGACCCAGTGGTGGCGAAACGCGTTCGTCACGTCCTGACCGAAAATGCCCGTACGGTTGAAGCCGCCTCGGCGCTGGAAAAAGGCGACCTGCGGCGGATGGGCGAGCTGATGGCGGAATCCCACGCCTCGATGCGCGATGATTTTGAAATCACGGTACCGCAGATAGACACCCTGGTGGAGATTGTCAAAGCGGCCATCGGCGACAAAGGCGGCGTGCGGATGACTGGCGGCGGTTTCGGCGGCTGCATCGTGGCGCTGGTGCCGGAAGCGCTGGTTCCCACCGTCAAAGAGGCCGTGGCCTCCCAGTATGAAGCCAAAACCGGCATCAAAGAGACCTTCTACGTGTGCAAGCCGTCACAAGGAGCGGGCCAGTGCTGAATGATAACTCCACGCTGGCCCCTGACGGCCAGCCCTGGCGGCTGATCACCCTGCGTAACAGCGCCGGTATGGTCATCACGCTGATGGACTGGGGCGCGACCCTGTTGTCAGCGCAGGTGCCGCTCAACGACGGCAGCCTTCGCGAAGCGCTGCTCGGCTGCGCCACGCCTGAACAGTATCCACAGCAGGCGGCATTTCTCGGCGCGTCGGTTGGTCGCTATGCCAACCGTATCGCCGACAGTCGCTATACGCTGGCGGGCGATGTCGTCATGCTGTCGCCAAGCCAGGGCGTAAACCAGCTGCACGGCGGGCCGGAAGGGTTTGACAAGCGCCGCTGGCAAATCGTCAGCCACAGCAACGCCAACGTGCTGTTCGCGCTGGCGTCCCCCGACGGCGACCAGGGATTTCCGGGCAATCTGCACGCCACGGCTCGCTATCAACTGACCGACGATAACCGCATCCGCATCGAATATCGCGCGACCGTCGATAAGCCCTGTCCGGTGAACCTGACCAACCACGTCTATTTCAACCTGGACGGCGAACAAACCGACGTGCGTCATCACCGTCTGCAGATTTTTGCGCAGCAGTATCTGCCGGTCGATGAAACCGGGATACCACGCGCAGGCCTGAAGGACGTCGCAGGCACCAGCTTTGATTTCCGCACGGCCAAAGTTATCGCCCAGGATTTCCTCAGCGATGACGACCAGCGCAAAACCAAAGGTTACGATCACGCGTTTCTGCTCAGTGCCAAAGGCGATGTGCAGCAACCCGCCGCGCTCGTCTGCTCGGCCGACGGTAAATTGCAGCTGAAGGTGATGACCTCCGCCCCCGCGCTGCAGTTCTACTCTGGTAACTATCTGGGCGGCACACCTTCCCGTAACGGCAGTGCTTATGCCGACTGGCAGGGGCTGGCGCTGGAAAGCGAGTTTCTCCCGGACAGCCCGAACCACCCTGAATGGCCGCAGCCGGACTGCATTTTGCAGCCAGGCGTTGAGTACGTCAGCCTCACCGAATACCAGTTTGTCGCCCTGTGATCCCCAGCCCTCCCTGATGGAGGGCCTTTTTTGTCCACCTTGCTGAAATTAGCGTCAGATGCCGACAAAAAAATAACTGCCGATTCACAAGCACCTTACACTGCGTCTCTATTTTCGCTATGGTTATGGTTAAGCGTTGCCGCTGGCCCGGTCACGGCAATATAATGAGAATTGTAATCATTCAATAAAGCTTGTGAGGAGTAAAACATGGCTGTAACTAAGCTGGTTCTGGTGCGCCACGGCGAAAGCCAGTGGAACAACGAAAACCGTTTCACCGGTTGGTATGACGTTGATCTGTCTGAGAAAGGCGTTAGCGAAGCGAAAGCGGCGGGTAAGCTGCTGAAGGAAGAAGGCTTCAGCTTCGATTTTGCTTATACCTCTGTGCTGAAACGTGCCATCCACACCCTGTGGAACGTACTGGACGAACTGGACCAGGCCTGGCTGCCAGTGGAAAAATCCTGGAAACTCAACGAGCGCCACTACGGTGCGCTGCAGGGTCTGAACAAAGCGGAAACTGCAGAGAAATATGGCGATGAGCAGGTTAAACAGTGGCGCCGCGGCTTCGCGATAACTCCGCCGGAGCTGACGAAAGACGACGAGCGCTACCCGGGCCACGACCCGCGTTATGCGAAACTGACCGACGCTGAGTTGCCGACCACCGAAAGCCTGGCGCTGACCATCGATCGCGTTGTGCCGTACTGGAATGAAACCATTCTGCCGCGTCTGAAAAGCGGCGAGCGCGTGATCATCGCCGCGCACGGCAACTCCCTGCGCGCGCTGGTGAAATACCTGGACAAGATGGGTGAAGACGAGATCCTCGAACTGAACATCCCAACCGGCGTACCGCTGGTTTATGAATTCGACGAGAACTTCAAACCGATTCAGCGCTACTACCTGGGCAACGCCGACGAAATCGCCGCAAAAGCAGCCGCCGTCGCGAATCAGGGTAAAGCGAAGTAATTTTCACCTGGTATAAAAAAGCGTGGATTAAATCATCCACGCTTTTTTATTGGCGCAACAGATAATTAGCCGCGACGCGCTTTCACCGCATTGGCCAGCTGATGCAGCACCGCATCAGTATCTTCCCAGCCGATGCAGGCATCGGTAATGCTCTTGCCATAGGTCAGCGGTTCACCGCTTTCCAGGCTCTGGTTACCTTCCACCAGATGGCTTTCGATCATCACGCCGATAATGGCTTTCTCGCCACCGACAATCTGCCCGCAAACGTCTTTCGCCACATCCATCTGCTTTTTGAACTGCTTGCTGGAGTTGGCATGGCTGAAGTCGATCATCACCTTCGACGGCAAACCGGCTTTTTCCAGCCCCTCTTTTACCGCTGCCACGTGATACGCGCTGTAGTTCGGCTCCTGGCCGCCGCGCAGGATAATATGGCAGTCGCCGTTGCCGCTGGTGTTCACAATCGCGGAGTGACCCCACTTGGTGACAGACAGGAAGCAGTGCGGCGCACCAGCGGCGTTAATGGCGTCGATAGCCACTTTAATCGTGCCGTCAGTCCCGTTTTTAAAACCGACCGGGCAGGAAAGACCGGAAGCCAGTTCGCGGTGCACCTGAGATTCTGTGGTGCGCGCGCCGATAGCGCCCCAGCTCATCAGATCCGCCATATACTGCGGGGTGATCATATCCAGGAATTCACCCGCCGCAGGCAGTCCGCTGTCGTTAATTTCCAGCAGCAGCTTACGCGCGATGCGCAGACCGTCGTTGATGTGGAAGCTATTGTCCATATGCGGATCGTTAATCAGCCCTTTCCAGCCGACGGTGGTGCGCGGTTTTTCAAAATAGACGCGCATGACGATTTCCAGCTCCCCCTTCAGCGCTTCACGCAGCGTCAGCAGGCGTTTGGCATACTCTTTCGCCGCAACCGGGTCGTGAATGGAACATGGGCCAATCACGACCAGCAGACGATCGTCCTGCCCGTTGAGGATCTTGTGGATCGCTTTGCGGGCATGGGAAACCGTGTTCGCGGCATTCTCGGTAGCAGGGAATTTTTCAAGGAGCGCTACGGGTGGTAATAACTCGTTGATCTCTTTAATACGTAAATCGTCATTCTGATAATTCATGGTATTTCCAGTCTTGCCATACTTATATGATTGAGTGCAATCCCTTCAATCTATCTCGACAATTGGTAAGTGTAAACTGGCTTTTACACTCCAGCCGTCATTTTTCTGCGGCGGGCGAAAAGTTCTGTAATGATATAATGCAATTACCTCAAAAAGTGATGCAGGACGATTTCATGGCGCATTCTCACTCTCATTCCACACCTCAGCCCCAGCGGGCAAATGACGGCAACGCCCGACGCTTATTACTGGCTTTCGTGATTACCGCTGGGTTTATGGTCGTCGAGGTGATTGGGGGGCTGGTGTCCGGTTCACTGGCGCTGCTGGCCGACGCGGGACATATGCTGACGGATGCGGCGGCGCTGCTGTACGCGCTGCTGGCGGTGCAGTTTTCGCGCCGTCCGCCGAATGCCCGACACACCTTCGGCTGGCTGCGCTTAACGACCCTCGCCGCCTTTGTTAACGCCATCGCGCTGGTGGTCATTACCATGCTGATCGTCTGGGAGGCCTTCCAGCGTTTTCGCCATCCTCAGCCCGTGGCGGGCATGACCATGATGGTGATTGCCGTTGCAGGCCTGCTGGCCAACATTGTTGCGTTCTGGATCCTGCGCCGCGGCAGCGAAGAGAAAAACCTCAATGTCCGCGCCGCCGCGCTGCATGTGTTAGGTGATCTGCTCGGTTCAGTGGGTGCGATTCTTGCGGCACTGGTGATACTGCTGACGAACTGGACGCCCATCGACCCGATTCTGTCGATCCTCGTTTCCTGTCTGGTGCTGCGCAGCGCCTGGCGTTTACTGAAAGAGAGCCTGAACGAACTGCTGGAAGGCGCGCCGGGTTCGCTGGATATCCCGGCACTCAAACGTGGGCTCCGCCGCGAGATCCCCGAGGTTCGCGATGTGCACCACGTTCACGTCTGGCTGGTTGGCGAGAAGCCGATTATGACCCTGCATGTGCAGGTGATCCCGCCGCACGACCATGACGGGCTGCTGGCGCGCATTCAGCATTTCCTGGAACATCACTACCAGATTGCGCACGCCACCATCCAGATGGAGTACCAGCCCTGTAAAATGCCGGAGTGCCATCTCAACGAAACAGCCGCCAGACACGCTCATCACCACCACCATTAATGCACAGCGCGTGAGAGCCCCGCTCCCGCGCGCTGTGCAGACCTGACGCTATTTAGCCACGCAGTGTCGCCGCAAACGCCAGCATCCGGTTGAGCGGCAGCAGCGCGCCCTCACGCAGCGCAGCGTCGACGTGAATCTCATGGGCGCTACCGCCCGACTCCAGCGCCTGAGCGATGGCCTGCAGCCCATTCATCGCCATCCACGGGCAATGCGCGCAGCTGCGACAGGTTGCGCCTTCTCCGGCGGTTGGCGCTTCGAGCAGCTCTTTTTCCGGTACAGCCTGCTGCATTTTGTAGAAAATCCCGCGATCGGTCGCCACAATAAGCTGCGGATGCGGCAGCGCTTTCGCCGCGGCGATAAGCTGGCTTGTGGAGCCCACGGCGTCCGCCATATCGACAATCGCCTGCGGCGACTCCGGGTGTACCAGCACAGCAGCCTGCGGATAGAGCGCTTTCATGCGCGCCAGCGCCTGGGTCTTAAATTCATCGTGGACAATGCAGGCGCCCTGCCAGCACAGCACGTCTGCGCCAGTCTGCTTCTGCACGTAACGTCCAAGGTGTTTGTCAGGCGCCCAGATAATTTTCTCGCCCAGGCTATCGAGGTGTTCAATCAGCTCAACAGCGATGCTGGAGGTGACGACCCAGTCCGCTCGCGCTTTTACCGCCGCCGAGGTATTCGCGTAGACCACCACGGTCCGGTCGGGATGGGCGTCGCAGAACGCCTTAAACTCATCAATCGGGCAGCCTAAATCGAGTGAACACTCGGCCTCCAGCGTCGGCATCAGAATCGTTTTTTCCGGGCTGAGGATTTTCGCCGTTTCCCCCATAAAGCGCACACCAGCCACCAGCAGCGTAGAGGCCGGATGGCGGGCGCCAAAACGCGCCATCTCAAGGGAATCGGAAATGCAGCCGCCGGTCTCTTCCGCCAGTTGCTGGATTTCAGGGTCGGTGTAGTAGGGAGCCACCATCACCGCATCGCGCTCTTTGAGAAGACGTTTGATCTTCTCGCGGTAGAACTGCTTTTCATCCAAACCTAGCGGGACAGGCTTTGGCGGGAAGGGATAGATTGCGGCTTCTGGATCAAACATCACACTCATTATGGCTTCTCGTTTCACTGGCTTAACAATATTGCCTTTCTTTTGCATGACATGGCAAAACGTACGGCAATCGTGTTTCGTATACTAAACAAGATAGCGGATGTGCGATAAAAAGTCACCGGAAATGAAAAAGCAAAAAAGCGCCTTTAGGGCGCTTTTTTACATTGGTGGGTCGTGCAGGATTCGAACCTGCGACCAATTGATTAAAAGTCAACTGCTCTACCAACTGAGCTAACGACCCCTTGCGGGATTTTTCTTCGAAGTGGTGGGTCGTGCAGGATTCGAACCTGCGACCAATTGATTAAAAGTCAACTGCTCTACCAACTGAGCTA
>Ga0213878_10000861_pt1 | contig 10892 bp, 6 predicted proteins | sample VelepicoBEBS_R02_FD_161053 | JGI IMG/M metagenome (GOLD analysis project Ga0213878, IMG submission 161053) | Vellozia epidendroides bulk soil microbial communities from rupestrian grasslands, the National Park of Serra do Cipo, Brazil - BS_R02 | ecosystem: Environmental > Terrestrial > Soil >... | reverse complement strand
GCCAGTATTGTGCACCGCTTCGTGGTGGGATAAGCGGCCTGATCTTTTTCCTCAGTAATGCATCATGGCAGTAGCGTGTGTCATAAGCGCCATCTGCAGACGCTTCCCTGATTTTTCGGTGGGTCTGGTTCATCAGCCCCGGCAGGGCCTGTGCATCCGTCGTGCGGCTGAGTGATAAATCGGCGCAGATAATCTCATACGTCGCACTGTCTACAGCCAGATGAAGCTTGCGCCACACTCTGCGCCTGTCGGCCCCGTGCTGCCTGACTTTCCATTCACCTTCGCCGAAGACTTTCAGACCTGTACTGTCGATAACGAGGTGCGAGATTTCGCCACGGGTTGGCGTTTTTATGCTGATGTTGACGCTCTTCGCCCGTTTGCTGACCAGAGAGTAGTCCGGGCAGCGTAACGACAGAGTCATCAGCGTAAAAATCGAATCAACAAAGCCCTGCAATGCCCGGAGTGGCAGGTTGAATACGCGCTTCATCATGAGAACCGTAGTGATAGCCATATCGGTGTAGTGAAGAGGTCGTCCGCGGCCTTCAGGCGGTGCACTGTCAGTCCATGCAGCAATGGCAGACTCATCAAGCCAGACCGTCAGCGAACCGCGCTGCCTGAGCGCCTTGTTGTAGGCTGACCAGTTGGTGATTTTAAACTTTTGCTTTGCCATGAGGATCTGATGCTGAAATGACTGTAACGATCAGATCCGCCCATCTCCTGAAAGTTCGATTTATTCAACAAAGCCGCTAAAAACGGAAGCGTCAGGAATTTGGTCTATATCGCTGAGCTTTGAAAATTACCAGACAGTGTTGTTCTTAGGTGAGCATATCACCTCTGTTCAAGTGGGAAGGAGATGTCTCTACAGAGTGTCGAATACTGAGAGTTTAATGCCGGAATAGTGGCAACCATCACCCCATCACCGTTTGGCTTACTTCAACAGTCTCTGTAATTTAAGAAGGGCACTTCAGGGCAGGATTACATTTTTTGCTGGTGGATATTTCTGTGGGGATTGAACGACGACTTTCCCGTGTGATGCCACACCCCATAACTGGGGTGTGAACAAGTAGGTTTATGTAACTGATTCGAACAACGGGAGATTGTCTGTTATTCGCCGACCGCTCTGGCTGTGTAATTGAGTGTTGGCAGGCGCACCTGATCAAGACCGCTAATACGCCGGGCCACCAGTCGGGCGCTATGCTCCAGATGGTGATAGAAACTGGCGTTGAGCTGAGTAAGGTGTAGCAGCGACTGGCGCAGCCGTTCGAAGCGCTTCGGGCAGACTGGCGACTGATGGCGCCAGAAGTGCGCCAGCGTCAGCTGACTGGTCAGTCCGTCGATATCATACAGAGCGCGACCTATACAAAAGGTAGGCACTCTATGCAGCAGGGCGGAGAGACCCACCGTGCTGTTGATAGTGACAACGCCCTTTAGTAAGGGATAGAGGGCCGGTAATGGCAATTCATAACCATAGAAGACTCGCCCCCGCAGATTAAACATCTGGCTCAGGCTATCAATCTGGGCACGATAGCTCACATAGCCTCTGTCCATTGGGTGATGTTTGAACAACAGAATATCGTCTGCCTGGGCGTGATGGGCGAAGCTGCTGATGACCTGAGTCACCATCTCTTCAATGCCACTCAAATCCGAGTGCTCACGGATTTGAAAATCTTCTGTTACCTGCAGGGGGACGAAGAAGATCTTCCCGCGATGCTGTTCCAAATCGCGCATTAACTGGCGATCGGGTCGCTGGTGTTGCCATTTGGTCACTCCGCCCATCACCCAGCCACGAGCCTCTTGCCAGGCGTTCCAGGGACGGTGGCTGACATAGTCGGGATAATGGCGGTGCTGTAGTAACTTACGTAGATGGTAGCGAATGGCGTATCCGGCGCGGCGGGCAAAGGTGCGTCCCACCACAAGTTGCGCCTGATAAGGTACAGGCCAGTCGTGTTCGACCAGTTCGTCACGTTGTGCATAGAGAGGACTGAAGGCATTAACACCGCCGTGCTCCATGGTGATGAAATCTGGCCTCAGATAACCTTCCTCCAGCGCCCAGAATGCAATCTCCAGTTGTTTACACAGACTGGCGGCAACCCGATGATAAAAACGGCAGTCGCCATAACAGACCACAGCCTCGATATTGCGCTTTTTCACCAGGCGACGCAGAAAGGTATCCCAGCTTTCCGGTTCATCTGAAAAGACAACATTGTCACCCGTACAGAGCCAGGCGGCATCACCCGCATTGAAGTTTACCTTGCACACGGAATGTCCAAGATCCGCGAGTTCCTTGCTCAACGCCTGAAAAAAGGGCCCCAGCGGCCCTTGCAGTAGCAATATGTTCATCGGTTATTTCTGTCTGTCGAGAAGAGGAAGGGGGGGACGAACCACTGTCTGGTACAGGTAGCCGAGCTTAAGCGCCCAGCGGTGCAGGCGCGGTAATGGCTTGCTGTCGGTTTGCCCTTGCGCGGCCAGCAGTCGGATTTGGTGTTCTGCGGTCACCCAGAGCCCGCTGCGCCAGTCAAAATAGCGGGGATAGAGGGCAAGCGTCGCCAGAGCCAGTTGCTCCTGCGTCAGCGTTCGCTCACGGCGGGAGGGCGGATTCACATCGACCGTCAGCCCCCAGCCGCTGTAGAAAGGCTGGCCCCACACCACCACCCTGACGTCCTGCATCAGTGCTTCAAAACCACTTAATGAGGTCATGGTGTGCAGTTCCGCCACCTGGGGGTAGAGCGAAGCGAGATCCACCTCCAGCACCTGCTCATCGACACACGCCGCCAGACAAGTTGCGGAAATCGTACCGGCCCGATTACCGGCTACAACGTCCGGGTGCGGTTTATAGATGATGTGGGCATCGGGTCGGGCTTCACGCACGGCCCACAGCAGTTGCTCGTTGCTGCGGATCACCGGGCTGCCGGTGAGGATGGAGGCATCGCCATCTACCTGCCCGACCACCAGAATACACGTCTTGCTTCCCTCCGCGGGTTGCCAGGAGCGCTGCACCCCGACGTTATATTTGCTGACCCGATGTGCCCGTAACAGGGCCAGCAGCGACGCGCCACGGCGCTGATCCTCGGGGCTGAACGGATGCTGATTAAGTAACCGTTCAAGCTGGCTTGGCGCAGTGCTGTCAAAATAGATACCCAGCGGATCGACAGAGAGCGATGATGGCCGGCACAGGTTGGACCCCAGCCCGCGCGAGCGGATAAAACCGTCTTCCACCCGGATGGGCGAAACCAGTTCAGGATAATTTCTGCCCCATACCAACACCTGCTCGTCAGCGGCCAGTTGCACAGGCGGTTTGCTCACGAAGCGCAACTCATCGGCCAGATCGACACAGAAGGTGTGCATAAAAGCCCGTTTCCACAGGCTGAACCCCACCAGATAAAGGCGACGCCAGCGCGGTGCAGGCTTAAGCTGCGCAGCGACGAGGCGAATCACCTCTTCCACCTCACACGGCTGTTTCAGCACCGGATCGTAATAACGGGGATAGGTAATCAGTGCCGCATGTACCAGTTGCTCAAGAGAGATCTGCGTCCGACGTTCACACGTCAGCGCATCATGGGTCAGTCCCCAACCGGCATAAAAAGGCATCCCGAAACAGTAAACCGGTTTGCCGAGCAGCAGCGCTTCAAACCCCATCTGGGAGGAGACGGTATACACCGCGTCCACCGCCCGCAGTAGGGCGTGGGGGTGGCAGGGCTCACTCACCAGCTCAAGATCAGCCAGATTGAGGCGGGCCAGCGCCCCGCGTTTCTTGCCCAGCCGGGTATCGGGGTGTGTACGTAACAGCAGGCGGGCACCTGGATGACGCGCACGGGCTGCCGCTGCCATGGCCACGAAGGTCTGTTCATCGGCCAAAGCGCCGGTAATCGAGAGATCCCCCGCGACCTGATCAACCAGCAGGATGCAGGGGCGTGAGTCGCACCCGAAACGGCTGGAAAGCGCTGGCGGCAACTGCATCGGAGCATCCAGCCCTGGATAGATGTTGTACTTGGTGACGCCATGCTGGCGCACCAGGGCGGTCAGTTGTTCTGCACGGGCCTGCTCCAGTTCGCTGAGCGGACGGGGAATTAAACGCTCCAGACGGCTGGGCGTACGGGCATCGTAATAGATGCCTTCGTCGTCCCATACCAGGCCAAGCGGCAAACCACTGCGGGCCGGATGGCCCAGATAGCCGAAAAAGCTGTCTTCGAGGCGCCAGAAGGGGTGGCCGTGTGCTGCTGCCACTGAACAGAGTGACTCGCTGGTGGGCTTATTGCCCCAGCCAGCCAGCAGATCCTCCTGAGCGACCTGCCCGATATTGCCAAAACGCTTCGGTTCACAGGGCCACAGAGCACGCAGCAACTCGCCGCGTGCACACAGACCCTGACTACTGACCCACATTTTCATCAGATTGATGTACCACTGTTTATCAGACTTCTGATCTTTTCGAGATCTTCCGGAGTATCCACGCCATGAGGAGGCGCCTTGTCTATGGTGGCAACAGCGATCTGAATGCCGTGCCACAGGGCCCGCAATTGCTCCAGTGACTCCAGTTGCTCAATGGTTGCAGTCGGTAACTGGCCTAAGGTAAGCAGCGTGTCGACGCGGTAGGCATACAGACCAATATGGCGTAACCCGTGTCTGGTTTCCGTGGCTCCAGGTTGGTAAGCAAAACCGTCTCGATCCCAGGGAATCGGGGCGCGCGAGAAGTAGAGCGCCCGATTGTCTTTATTCAGCACGACTTTGACACACTGGGGAGCCATAACCTGCTCCAGCGTATCAATCGGCGTTGCCAGCGTGGCAATACCACATGTCGGCTGTGTGGCCAGTGTTTTGGCCGCGAGCGTAATCAACCTGGCAGGAAGCAGAGGTTCATCACCCTGCACATTCACCACAATGGTCTCGGGCGCCCACTTCAGTGCATGGGCCACTTCGGCCAGACGATCCGTGCCACAATTGTGTTCGGGGCGGGTCATGATGATGTTGCCGCCGAACTGGCGTACCGCCGCAGCAACCCGCTCATCATCGGTAGCCACCCAGATGTCGTCCCGGTCAAGACCTGTTTCAACAGCGCGTTGCCAGACATGTTGAATCATCGGCTGATCGCCAATCAGCGCCAGCGGTTTTCCGGGCAGGCGGCTGGAACCGTACCGCGCGGGGATTACAATTTTGTAGTTCATTGTTGTCGGGTCTGAAATGCAGGAATGGTAAACAGGCAAGGGCGTGCAAAGAGCGTCCTTATTGGACCGTGGCGATTTACACCAGCGTATCTTCCAGGAATCGATGAGCGCGAGTAACCTGATCGAGTTCTGCCAGTACCGTCAGCATTTCCGCCATCACGGAAAGCGGCAGCATGTTCGGGCCATCACTCAGCGCTTTTGCGGGGTCTGGATGGGTTTCCATAAACAGACCATCGACCCCAACGGCTACAGCGGCGCGCGCCAGTACTGGCACGAACTCACGCTGACCACCACTGGTGGCACCCTGTCCGCCAGGCTGTTGTACTGAGTGGGTGGCATCAAAGACAACTTTGCAGCCAGTACGACGCATAACCGGCAGACCACGCATATCAGAGATCAGGGTGTTATAACCAAAGGAGGTACCACGATCACACAGCCAGATATCCTGATTGCCGACTTCATGGCATTTTTTGACGACCTGTTCCATATCCCATGGGGCCTGGAACTGACCTTTCTTGATATTAACGGGTTTACCGCAACGGGCCACTCGCTGGATAAAGTTGGTCTGGCGCACAAGGAAGGCGGGGGTTTGAAGTACATCGACGACGCTCGCCACCTCTTCGACAGGCGTATCTTCGTGTACATCGGTCAGCACACGCAGACCATAGGTCTCTTTGACCTTTTGCAGAATTTGCAAACCGCGCTCCATACCTGGACCGCGGAAGCTATCGGTAGAGCTTCGATTCGCTTTATCGAAACTGGATTTGAAAATATATTCCATACCCAGTTTATCGGTGATTTCTTTGATTCTGCCAGCAACATCCATGACAAGTTGCTCGGATTCAATAACACAGGGGCCTGCGATTAGAAACATATCAACTCCATTAATGAATGATCTTTTTCAATATAAACCCCAAGACCTTAGCTCTTGATGTCTGTGGTTTAAAAAGCCAGCTCAGGTTTTTTATTAATGGTTTTTTTGAGTCACTAAAGAAACGATAAGGTGTGTTTTTTAACTTGGCTTTCTTTTTGTTTTTGATATCAACGATTACACCTTTTTTTCCTGAAAAAGGTTTGGGTTGTACAGTAGTTAAATTCGTACTCTGAGCCAGAGAGAACATTTTATAACGCTGTCGCGCTCCATTTTTCCATTTTGATTGCTCTATCAACCTATCAATCACATCGGGCTTAATATGTCCATTCGTATCAAAATGGCTTTCATCAGGTTTTGCTATTAGCCAAACAGAGCCTCCGCCAAAAATATTTTCCACTTCAAAGTTATCGAAAATTGCGGCATCCATCGGTGATGGATAATTAGCGTAGTCAAGAATTAACCTTGTTGATAGTAAAGGTGATACTTCAAATAACTCATTGTAATTACAAAATCTATCTTTGATATCATTTATAAAATCTGTAGCGCCGCTGTGTATTTTTTTTAAGATTGGCTTACGTGTTTTTTCTTCTTCAGCATCCAAAAGATTTAATTTTAATTTATTATCTTCTCGCGTGATATTAATCAAACTACCTTCAAGCGAGCTTAAAGCTGCTTCAAAAATAAAGACATGATCATTAAGTTGATGACGATATGCAATTTTGTGGTCATCAAGATCTTGTAAATACCCTTCAAAGAGCGCATTGTTGAAGTGGTTTCTTGAGTGGTTGTGAGTTAGGAAATAGTATCCACCAATACTATCTGTAGATAGTATCTTGCCTAGATAAAATTGCATTGAACCACTGTACCCTATATCAACCACCGCTGTGTTTTTATTTTTTATGTTACCTATAAAGCCTTCTTGCTCTAAATATTCTAAGAGAGTATTTCTTTCATTAGTTGCTTTGGTAAATATAATATCTGATATTTCATTAAGAAATCTATGAAGCTTATTTATTTCAAATGATGGAGTAACAATACTATCAGCCTTATATTTGAATTTTTTAGCTATTTGCAGAGGGATTTCATTCCACTCAATATCAAATCTCGAATTTAGAAAGCTAGATATGCTTCGAGCATTAAAATTCTGAGATGCAAGTTCTATTATATCGTCAATTGTTTTAATTGAAGGTAATGTCACAGCTCTCCGTGATGCATATAGATAATGAGTTATTGGTGCGTCATCTTTATCTCCGTAGAGTTTGTCAAAAGATTGTTTTAGAATCCATCCATCTCTAGCTAAAAAATATAGATGTTCTGTTTTTGACTGTTTTGCCTTTCTATATAACCATTGTGTAAAGCCAAGAATCATTGGCCCAATAGCCATATAGCCATATTTGTAAGGTGAGCCAGAAAATGTATTGTCAGGATCAAATTTATTCCAATGATCACTGTTGAATTTATTGGCAAAAATACCATTTATTATAGATGTGGAAGAATGCCGGATAGAAAATGTTCTTTCAAGAACAGTAGCTATTTTTGCGCGTCTATAATTATCCATAGCTTTAGGGAATACATAGCTGCGAAGGTTGTTTTTCTTTGCCATATCCCCATCGGCTATTTTATTATCACCAACATGTAGTGCTTTTGACGCAGAAATATCATATTGTTTAAGTAATTTTAAATACTCAGGATATATTGTTCCGTTATGTTTCCTGGTTTTGCTGGTTGCAGATGAAAGTAATATGTTAACATGTTCTTTGAGACCAATTTTCTCAACAATTTTTTCTATGAAGTTTTTTTCAAAATATATATCTGTAATTATTGCTCTTACGGAACATATCAGTTCTGCAAACTTGAATTCTTTTACCATTCGGGCCTTAGCATGAACCAAATCAAACTCAGATTGCATTTCTATTTTTTTTATTATTTCAAGTTGGTCATCATTAAGGTTTGCAATTTCACCAATTCTTTCATATATTTGATCTATAGTTACTTCAAAATGGCCTTGTGTAGGTCTTCTTACATCACCTTCAGCCTGTCTTCTTATATGGTGGAATTTGAAATTCCTATTGTTTATGGCCTGTTGTACTTTTGGTTCGATGAACAAAAATAGTTCATGTGGATCAATGAAATCTCTCTCTGCTAGTGTATCAAATAGATCAAAAGAAATAGCATCCACCTCGGACATTGCCACCCTTAAGTGATCAGTTTGAGTTTCAATGTTTTTTATGGAGATTTCTTTATCTAACAACCAACCCCTTCGACCCTCCCACACTCTTTTATGGAGGTCTTGTGCGGAAATTGATTGAGAAAAAATTTCGTCATGATTATTTTCTATAATAAGGTTATATAATTCATTTAGTTTTAAATAATAATTTTCACCATGAAATATGTCGAACTTATGAGAAAGATGTACTTTTGATAATAAGTTATACAATAGTACATCGTTGTTTATAAGTTCTGTTCGTGAAACTTGATTAATAAATTCATCAATGTTTTTAGCTGTGGACATAATGCTGACATGAGAACTACCAATAGTAATTAATGGTTTTCTCCATAGAGAGCATTGATACGCAATAGATGAGGATACAGTAAGACCTCCATCGACGTAAGGTAAGAGGAATTGTGAGGGTCCAGGTATATCTTTATTATTTTCTAGGTAAATGAAATTAGAAAACTCAGCCTTTAACTCATCGACTTGTTTATTGGTTATCTGACGGCAGTAGTTATGCTCCGTTACAATGACGGCGATGTTTTGTGGGGTGTGTACCAACGCATATTTCACCAATTCATATTGTGTCTGTATGTCGGTGCATGCATTGAATGCAAAATAATTATCAATCTGACATGCTACAATATATGCAGCATCATATTCATCATAAATCTCAGCCAGAAATTTTTTGTAAGGGAAGTTTTTTGAAATATGTCTAATGGCATCTCTGCGAATTACTCTTAATACTTCAAGTTGTTCACTATCAAGAATGCCATGTTTTAATTTTTCAATAAATTTTGCTTGAAAAGAAGTATTGTAAAGACCATATGGGTCAATTATTCCAAAAGCCGGGAATGGAGCTCTAGAAAATGCACCAAACATGCTGTTAAAGTGAACGGCATCAGGGAATGTTAATTTCATAAAAGGGGATGGTGATTCATAAGTGATCGTTATGTCTGGATAATGGTCACCAATTTTTGATGAAATCAATTTGCGTATTTTTTCTCCTTCCCCCTCCAATAATTCTCCTTTACTCCATCTCATAGAGGCGGAAAAATTGTCACCGCAAATGTTATCAATGTCTCTACTTTCTATTTTTATAACATCAAAGCTAGTAAGGTCGAGCCCCTCACTTACCGCCCGATCATAAATATCATTACTAATGATGACTTTTATATTTAAAGATTCTTTATAGCTTTTTAAGCATTTAATTTCTGGGATGATATGAGATCTGAATGTTGCATATCTGAATAAAGGGTCAGACAACTCTGATTGAAGCTCAAGATAATAAATAATGCTATTGATTGACTTTAATGAGTTCTCTGTGTTGTTCATAATATATCCATCATTATCTATAATGATTAATTTATAAATTGAGTCTATATAGACATTAGTGTTTTGAGTGAGATGTAACTAATTATCTCTTTGCAAGAGATACTCTATTTTATCAGGAGGGTAATCTATTACGGCAATTCGGAAAGGTTATATTTATTCAAAAATCCCACATCAATTAAAGAAATTAACGATCCCGACAGGAGTGTTAGTATCATCCACCACCAGCAGTTGTTTAATCTGGCGCTCACGCATCAGATCTTCAGCATCGTTCAGCATCGAATGTTGAGAGGCAGTGATCGGATTATGGCTCATGATATCTTTGGCTTTGAAGGTGTTGAGATCAAAGTCCTGGCGTAGCATTGCACGACGTAAGTCACCATCAGTGATGACACCCATCAGGGAGCCTTTATCCATTACCAGTGCGATACCATGCTGATCCTGTGTCATGCCAACAATAACATCTTTGAGTGATGACTCAGGAGCCATTTGGGTTAGCCTGGAGCTCATAACATCTTTGAGGCGAGTCAGCAAACGGCGGCCCAGACTCCCCCCAGGATGAAACCTGGCAAAATCGTTGGGCATAAAATGGCGCTTATTCATCAGCGCCGATGCCAGTGCATCACCAATTGCCATGGTCAGCGTTGTCGATGTAGTTGGGGCCAGATTGTTGGGGCAGGATTCACTTTGCATCCTGATTTCGAGCACGGCATCAGCATTTTTGGCCAGAGTCGATTGCACTCCTCCAGTGATCGCGATAATACGATTTCCAAAGTGTTTCAGTGAGGGAATGAGTTTTAAAATTTCATCCGTTTCCCCACTGTTGGAAATCAGGATAACAACATCATCACCGGTGATCATTCCAAGATCGCCATGAAATGCTTCTGCGGGGTGAACAAAAAAACTCGGGGTTCCGGTGGAGGCTAATGTGGCAGAGATTTTACGTCCCACATGACCCGATTTTCCCATGCCGCAGATGATGACATGGCCTTTACACTGGAACATTAATGAAAGAGCCAGCAGGTATTGGCTTTTGTTGAACTCCGCAGCCAGACTCAGCAATGTTTCACCCTGTTGCTGGAGCGTTTTTTGGATGCTGTCCAGAACATCTCCGTCAAAGGGGACTTCGTCATAAAAATTGCGAATATCGACCGTTTGTTGATTCTTTATCACGCGTAATCATCCTGATTTGTAGGTTCATCGAAGCTAAATGGCTATTCAAGGAATTAATCCGAGTTCAGCACCACGTCTGCGGCAACGGCGATTTGGTAGATAATCTGGGTAATGTCTTTGACCGACTGCATGTTTTTGCTGT
>Ga0213878_10000860_pt1 | contig 10898 bp, 12 predicted proteins | sample VelepicoBEBS_R02_FD_161053 | JGI IMG/M metagenome (GOLD analysis project Ga0213878, IMG submission 161053) | Vellozia epidendroides bulk soil microbial communities from rupestrian grasslands, the National Park of Serra do Cipo, Brazil - BS_R02 | ecosystem: Environmental > Terrestrial > Soil >... | reverse complement strand
CAATCCAATCAGATCGATGCCCTGATAATAAACTACCTTAATTACTATGTCGAATTAGCTGCCATCCAGTTAGGCATTCCATACATACACGTGGGTGCCGGGATGCATTTTGACTACTCCGGGCATACACCCCTCATGCTCTACGGATGGCCTCATGAGGCCAACGCCGCCGCCCTAGCTAGAAACCTAGACGGGGTAGCGAAATTTATTCAGCTGCGGCACGAGACCGACGGGGGTATCAGAGCTTACGCCCACGCTGCCGGACTAAAGATCGATTGGGATAACCCTCAGGCAACACTCTCACCCTGGGCGTCGATTTCCCAGGTCCCCAAAGCATTCGACTTCGAAAGTTCGCATTGGCCAACGCAGTTCCACCACACGGGACCATTCCATGATGGCAAGGGCCGAGAGCCGGTGGATTTTCCTTGGGATCGAATAACCGGCGAACCGCTCATTTACGCTTCCATGGGTACCCTGCTTAATGGCCGTGCAGACGTGTTCCGTACGATCATCGCGGCCATCGCTAAGCATAAACACCTGCAACTTGTGCTCTCGATTGGGGATCAGATCGACCCTCTGCAGCTCGGACCCGCTCCGAAGAATGCCATCATTGTTAGACGAGCGCCTCAATTAGATTTGCTGAAGCAAGCCTCAGTCTGCATCACCCACGCCGGACTCAACTCGGTGCTGGAATCTCTAGCCCAGGGAGTCCCGCAGGTGGCCATCCCGGTGGCCTATGATCAACCTGGGGTTGCCGCCAGAATCGCACATCATCGAACCGGTCTGGTGACTTCGTTGGACAAGCTGACCGCCGATCACCTCTCCAGGCTATTGAATGAGGTGTTACACAATTCCCCCTTCCGGAATAATGCACGGAGGATGCAGAAGGTAATCGCCGAGGCTAACGGATTGTCTGCCGCCGTGGACATCATCGAACAGTCCTTAGGAGTGAGCGAAAATTCTCAGCCGTCGCCAGCAGCGAATTGAAAATGGGTACTCCCTGCATTTGGGCCATTAAATAGTCTTTGGAAGACCAGGTGTCGCAACTTGACCAAAGCGCTTGCACGTCCATCTCGTACTCGTCGTCCTCGTCCTCGAAACGGTAGTTTTGCCCAGAGTGTGCGGATGGTCCTGAAATCGAAGTCTCTGCACAGTTCCATCCCTACCACTCGTCACGCACCGCAGACTGTTCGAGGACGAGGACGACGACGAGGACGAGTACGATCGATCTGTCGGGATACCCTTCGGTGCTTCGACTCATCCCGCCTCTGGTCGTTGGAGGACTTCTGTCAGGCCAAAGGTGAATATGTTTCGGGAACAGCTATCGTCGAAGTCGCGTCAAGGATGTTCTCCGGTCCGCCCTGCGGCGGCCAGAGGCCAGCCTCATACACACCCTCCCGCAGCGCGGCACGCTGCTCGAGACTTAGGAAACCCCAGATGTGGGTGATCCGCGGCGGTCCGTCGAGAGCGTACATGTTGATTACCAGATGCGCGGTATACACGTGCGCCGGTCCGATCGCCTTTTCCCAGCCCGCCAGCGTCGCCGGTAAGCCGCCTGGCTTCAGCCAATAGGTGCGGAATTCGTAAACTTTCCCGCGAAGGCCCGGCTCTACCGCTGGGAGGAAAGGGAACGGTGCATAGCTGTTCGTTTCGAGCGCTGTCACTGACGGCCTAGCGTTGAAGGGGTTGGAACTCAGCAGAGCGCGCCGGCGTTCTGCCCCCAGATCCTCCGTGGTTTCAAACCCACGTAAGATCAGCAGCCGACCTAGTGCCCCGATATCAGTACGCCAGCAGCCTAAGAGTTCACCTTTCGCTTCGGGATCAGTGACGTAAACCCGAGCACCTTCAGAAACCTCCCCCACCGATAGCAACGGAAAAGACAATCTCGTGAGTTCGTACACCTGGTTCATTTTGCTCCTCAAACGAAAAGACACGTCTCACCGGAAATGCAATAAACTAGGGTCAGGTCTAAAAATCCAACACAATTTTACATTGTGTTGGATTCTTAGACATGACCCGGTTGTGACCTCCTCCCAACTGGCTGGCGTCGCCGATTCTTCTCGAGACTCTCATCTGAGCGGCAGGACAGAAGTCAAAGGAACAAATTCCGCAAGCCACTGGGTTGAGAGCGAAAATACTGTTTTGGCGCCCTGATTTGAGCCCCAAAGTGAGCGGCAGCGTGCCAGGGCCAGCGAGGGTCGTACAGCATGGCCCGTGCGAGGGCGATAAGATCGGCATCTCCCGTCCTGAGGATCGATTCGGCTTGCTCGAATTCGGTGATTAAACCGACGGCTGCGCACCGCCGTCCCATAATTTTTGCCGAGACGCTTTTCTGCCGCCATGGCTGAACTGGATCCCAATCGGGATGTCCGACCACCGCCGAACGCCAAGCACCACTCGAGCCATAGCGGCCTCGCAGTCGTCCGAATAGAGCCCGACGTCAGCATAGGTGGTGCGCCCTTCGGGGCTGACCGCCGTCCCTTCAATTGTCAGCAATGCCGCACCCGAGATTGCCAGGTGGCCAAGGTGCATCAGGTGCCAATCGTTCATCTGCCCGTCTTCGGCCGAGTACTGTCCCATCGGGGCAATCACGATCCGGTTGGCTAATTCCAAGTTGCCGATTTGCATCGGAGTGAACAGTATTGGGAAACTCATAGAACTCCATCTGGCTGCGGCTTACGCTCCAGCCCACTCCGTTGCTAGTTCTTGAGCGTAGCTGCTGTACGTTTTGGGCTGGTGCCCGAGCACGGCAGCAAAGCGCGCCGTCTGGTCCTCCGTGTTGCGGAATCCACGCTCGACAAAACCCTCCAACATGGTCCGAAGATCGTAAGCCAGCCAACTGGGATACCCTGTATTCACGGGATTCCCTTTTTCCCGCATAGGATTCCCTGCTTGCCGCAGTTGTGCTTCAAAATTATCGAAGTCTCCGTGTCCGGCGTAAGTGATCTTTCTGCCCAGCAGCTTGGACCATGTGGCTGCCGCATCCGGACCAGTCAACATGTCTGACGAAACCAGGTCGTACGTCTTTCCCTCGTGGCCTTCTTCGGTCAGCGATATCGCGGCTGCCTCTGCAATGTCGCGAACATCCACCACCGCTACACCCCGATTCCCCACAGGAATCGTATATACGCCGGGGCCGGTTAACGCAGCCTTCAGCCCGCGCTCATTCTGAACAAAGTATGCGGGCCGCAGAATCGTATAAGGCATCCTACCGGCACGAATCGCTTCCTCGACGGCATACTTCGCAGCGAAATGCGGAACCTCGAGAAACTGATCCGCCTGATAGAGTGAGAGGTAGGTCACATGTTTCAGACCGGCCTTCTTTGACAAGCCATAAGCGATAAGAGATTGGACGAGCTCATCGGGGACACCGGCGATCAGCAGGAACAACTTGTCGACACCTTTGAGCGCTTCCGCTGTTGAGACCGGATCAGTCAGGTCGCCGAGTGCGATCTCTACCGCGCTCGGAAACGTACCTGGGTTAGGCTGCTTGCGGGTTAAGGCCCGTACATCCGTTCCGCGCTGAAGAAGCGCCTTAACCACCTCGCTGCCTGTCCTGCCCGTCGCACCGGTAACAAGAACTTTCATTGTTTTCTACCTCCATGAATTATCTGGAAACGGTGCCGCCATCCACTGGCAAGTCGATTCCCGTGATGAAGCTGCTCTCGTCGGAAGCGAGGAACACGGCAGCCGATGCAATCTCATCCGGTGTTCCAAGTCTTCCCATTGGGATCATCTTCTTGAAGTAGTCGCTGGTACCTTCGTCAGATGTCTTAGAGCCCTCATGGATCATGGGTGTCTCCGTCGGTCCTGGGCTGATTACGTTCGCTCGAATGCCACGGCTGGCCAGCTCTGCGGTCCAGGTCCGGACAAAGGAGACCAAAGCCGCTTTCGTCGCCGAATACGCGCCGAAGTCCGGTACGCCCATCTGCCAGGCGGCCGAACCAGAAAGGATGATTGACGCTTTATCCGCGAGCAACGGCAGCGCCTTCTGCACCGTAAAGTAAACCCCGCGTGCGTTCAGGTTGAAATGCTTGTCAAACGTCTCTGGCGTCGATTTTGTCAGTGAAACTGGATCTACCACGGCGGCATTGGCGAAGACGATATCGACTTGTCCCTTCGTCTTTCGCACCACTTGGTAGAGATAGTCTAGATCATCGAGCTTCGAGACATCTCCCTGAACGGGCGTTACACTTTCCCCGATGAGAGAGACGGCTGCGTCTAACTCTGCTTGCCGTCGCCCGGTAATAAAAACGTAAGCGCCTTCCTCCACGAACCGCTTGGCTGTAGCCAAGCCGATCCCGCTGCTTCCGCCGGTAATTACTGCCACCTTGTTATTTAATCTGTTCATATACCTTTCATTACTAAATCGTTTATTGTTTTAATCGGCGTTGATTTTTAACGGGAAAACTTCCCGAGAGTTGTCTTTCCGGCGTTAGGGCCCTCTCAACGAAGCCGCCGGACGAAGTGGAGATCGAGCCCGGATAGTGGAGCGCCGACCTAGCGACAAAATCAGTCAGCGTCTCCGGACCTCTGGAATTGGATACAACAATGGTCTCGTGCAATTTGTGTTCACGCCGTCCATTCAGTGTGACGAATGCGCCTTCCTGTAAAAAACGTCGCGCTGTGCCGGCACCGATACCAGAACCGGCGCCAGTCACGATGACCGCTTTACCCTCGAATCTATTCATTTTTCCCCGATGAGCTTGACCAGATTCTGAAACAGAATCCCGCCAGGCTGGCCGTCCACAAAGTGAAGGGGCACACCACCTTGATCGAGCTTCCCGACTTCGATTGGAGCGAAGCCAAGCTGAGTTGCTGCCGCCGCGACCGTTGCGCTGGCATCGGCGTCATTACTTGATAAGAACACGGCCTGCCGCTGCCCCTTGACCGGCGGATTTGTTCCAAGTTGTGCCGCCGGCAGATGATTAAAGCCCTTCACCAGCCGTGCTCCGACAAATGCTTTGGACACGATCTCAGAAGAGAGGAGACCTCCCAGGTCCTCTGGAGCAACATGGAAGGTATTCGTGGTATCTACAATAATCTTGCCGTTCCATTGTTTGAATTGCTTCGCGACATCCTGGTGAGCAGTAAACGGGACAGCCAGGAAGATGATCTCAGCCTCACAAGCGTCTTGAACGGATCGAGGAAAGATGCTGGGACCGAGTTCTTCAGTCAAAGACGCAACCGTCTTGGGTCCACGGGAGTTTGCGATTGCGACCTCGATATTCTTCCGTGCGAAGGCGCGTGCGAGCGCGGTACCAATTTCGCCGGAGCCAATAATAGCGTACTTCATAATAAAGAATCTCTAGTCTCTCATCACGAATCTTCGTGACGCTGAAACTCTGCGCGCGATTCGCGAACTTGAGAAATACCGTGATTCTTTACTGCTAATAACTATTAGTTATGGTTGCCTCATGGAACTACGTCATCTCCGTTACTTCGTTGCCGTGGCCGAGGAGGAGAATGTTTCGCGCGCCGCGTCAAGACTTCACGTGTCGCAGCCTGGCGTCAGCCGCCAGATCCACGACCTCGAGGACGAAATCGGGTTTTCTCTCTTTGATCGGAACGGCAAGTCCGTTCGCCTGACAGCCGCCGGAAAAATTTTTTTCGGCGAAGCCCGCGACATTCTCGAGCGCACCTCTGAGGCGGTGAAAAAAGCCAGCCTGAGCCGCGCGCCTCAGGCGGAGATTAACGTCGGTTACGCGCCCTCCCACACGGTGGAGATTTTGCCGCGTGCACTTGGCGTTTTTAGGGACAGCTTTCCTGGGGTGCACGTAACCCTGCATGATTTGACTGGCGAAGAAATGCTGCCGCTGCTGCTCCAGAAAAAGTTGGACATCGCGCTAACGTTGGCACCGCATAAATTGCCGCGCGAACTGGACATGAAAGAACTGGAACGCGACGAAACGTGCGTCGCCGTTGGGGCAAACCATCCGCTGGCAAGCTCAGAATTCGTCAGCCTGAAGCAGATGGCGTCCGAACCAGTCGCGGCATTAACGCGCAAAGAGTTTCCCTTGTACCATAAACATCTCGAAAAGCTGTTCGCCACTATCGGCCGCAAGCCGCGCATCAGCAGCGAGCATGACAGCGTGACGAGCCTGATGGCCGCTGTCGCGGCCGGGAACGAATTTGCATTCCTGCCGAATAGCCTGAGCGGCGCGGCCGGGCGGCGCTTAAAACTCCTGAAGCTGCGCCCTGGGCTGACGCCGTGGGTGACCGTCGCACTCTGGCGCAAAGAGGCGGAAACGGAAGCGGTGAAAGCCTTCATCGCCGCCACCCTGGCCGAGCCGACCAAAAATGACCGGCTCCGCTAGACCAGACCTAAAACCGGAGTCCATCCAAGCGCCCAGAACGAAGAGATCGGCGGCACCAGGTTGGTCGTCCGCCCCTCATTCAGCGAACTAACGAGTGCAAGTAGAGTTCCAAACTACTCCCTGCCAGCAAACGCTCGCTTCAGGCGTCTTATGATTTTTATGAGTATTGCGGAAAATAAGAAACCGCGCGAGAGATCTAAGCCAAAAAAGATGACGCGCAGATCGCCGTATTCCGCTTAAAACAGCGAGTGCCTCGCTAGTCCTTATTGTTTCGCGCGAATTTTTCCGGCGAGAAGTCGAAGGGCAGCCAAGATCAAGCTGTTTCGCCGGCCGGCCGGACTAACGATGACGCCGCGGTTTCCGCTCGACCAGTTAACTCTCCTCTTCGTCTGTCCGATTATGGGATCTCGGCCACAGATGACTTTTCTCTTCATGTGTAAAACCCCCCGATCAAATGCGTAGCGAAGGGTCTGACCGCTTATGGTATCACGTTGAAGTAAGCTAAACGGTCGGTCGCCATCGTTACGCTCATGTCGTCCAAAGGCAGTGTCCGACAGTAATCCTCGTGCCTATTTCGAACTATCCGTTTTCCGAAATTTTTGGTGACGTATTTGTCAATTTAACGCCGCCGGCGTCGGCGTTCCGTTAGAATTCGATCTGCCCAAGTCCAGTCTAATCCCAAGGCGCGATGGCCAAGCTCAGCGGTTAGCGCTCTAACATCCCACCTGAAGGAGGCTTCAGGTGTGCTAGTTGTGACCCGCTAAACTATCTTTCGGACACTAGCTGTTCGACTCCGTCCATAGCCGCTGTCGACGCATTGAGGCCACGAGCATACACTCCAAATAAATATAGGATATATTCGCCATCTTGCCGTCAGAGTTAACGCTCATTAACATCGGGAAACACGTGCGTTGGAAACTAAAGTAAACTTATCGGGTTTTACGGCCGGTCCTGCGTCTCTTCGATTGGGAGTTAGCGTCTACCTTCTTTCCAAATCTCTTTTTACGGGGTCGCGGATCAGAGGGCATCGCGATGCTAAGTGGTATAATCCGCACGGATTGCAACGAGGCGGATGAAACGGCGCTGCGAGCTTTTGCTCGATATCGTCTTGTCACGTCGAGCGAAGTTAGCGAACACCATCGACTAAGGCAAACCGGATTGTGGATTAGGCGACGTTAGACAATCGAGTGCGACCCGCTCCTCTTAGTAGCCATTTCTTTCACAACCTCCCGCAGATCAACGCGTAGCTACTTAGGGTCGCGCCCTTTTCGGAAAAGTGGGACTCTTATGATAGGTAATTGTACCTAGTCCTGATCAGAACAGAGTTATTTCCTACGCGCGAGAACCAGCCGAAAAGTTAGGCAGTATTTCGCTAAATCTCCCCTCTCTCGCGATGGTCTGCACACATTTCAAAGAGGTAGGCCAGCTCGTGATTTCCTTTTTCGCGGTCCTTAGCCGCCAAATGGCGAAAATCCGATGGCGATGCTTTCTCAAAGAAGGCCATAAACACCGCTTCGGCCAGGCCGCTGTCGGCTCTTATCTCGTTCTGGTGCTTGGATAGGACATTTCTAAGAACCAGGTCCGCGAACGCGGGTTCCCTCAGGAAGTCTTCGTTAGCGCCTTTCGCCTGCAAGGCCGCAATCTCCTCGTGGCACCAAGCACTCAACAGTTTATTGTATTTGCGTTTCATTATGGGGGAGCTTCCCTACGACCCCCCCATGACCCCCAGGCCGGCTTTACACTGCGCCGCCATCAGATCGCCACCTGCAACAACATTTAGTCTGTTTCGTTGTAACAGCCTGGAAAAGAGGGCCATCATTCAGCCCGCTAACATTCAAAGCAAAAAATCGGGTAGGTGGCAACATGATATACGCTTAGCCACAGTTGCCTGTTTGAGAATCATGCAATCCAGTTGCCCGCGGCCGCACTACGGTGATGTGCGCTATACGAGCGATCCTCAACTGACGAACTGTAACCAGCTAGTATTGTTTCAGTTCCTACTAGCAGATTAACGAGGATACCGTACGCTCGCGCGTTACTTACTTAGGGCAACGCCTCAATCCCATGAACTCATCCAAAGCGCGGAAGATAATCGATGCGCATTGCCACCTCTATGATCACAGGCAGAATCGGCACGAGTTTCTCGAGAATGTCGATCAAATGTTCGAAGCGCTTCTCGGCGATTATTCAGCTCTTCCGCGGCGTTACCTGTTGGACCAATACCTAGTGGATCAAACCGGCCTGCAAGTAGTGGGCATGGTGTGGCACGAGTTCCTGTCGTCGGATCCGGTACGCGAGGTTCGTTGGGCGCAGCAGTTAGCCGAGAATTCGCCAGTTTCAATGTCGATTGTCGGTCTCGTTGACTTCCTGGCCCCAGATCTGGAGAGAAGGCTTGAGGCTTATGCGCTTTGCCGAAATGTCGCTGCTGTCCGTGAGCATCTGGGATGGGACCATGAGAATCCCCTCCGTCGTTTCGCTAAACGTCCGGACCTGCTGACTGATTCGCGCTGGCTTGACGGGCTAAAACGTTTGGCGAGGTACAGGTTGAAGTGTTCTCTGGAAATATTCTCATCACAACTGCCTGATCTGCTCAAGGTGGCCCGGCTGAATCCGGACATCGGGTTCACAATTGTGCTCATGGGGTGGCCGCCTACCACGGATAAGCTTGAATTCAATCGCTGGAAACAGTGCCTGGTAGCTCTTAGCGCATGCGCAAACGTGCACATCGTGATCTCAGGAATCGAATGCATTTTCGGCATGAACTGGTCATTGCCTGAGGTTCAACCTTGGGTTCAGACGGTCTTCGAACTGTTCGGTACGAAGCGCGTCATGTTCGGCAGTCATCGGCCAATTTGTGGATTGTCTAGCACCTTTCCGACACCTTACGCGGCCTACGAGAAGATGACCGAGGGTTTGTCTCTATCGGAACAGGATTCAGTATTCCGATCGAATGCAGCAGATTGGTTCTTCAGTGGATTACCCCTCTCGAAGGGCACAGGACTCGCCGGGTCGTTTTGACCTCAGCCCTGGTCGCGATGAGACAAAGGCGCTGTAAGGGGTGGCATGAAAGTAATCAGTAATCAGTAATCAGTAACCAGTATGTCAGTAATCAGTCTTTTTGTTCCCGGTGGCGCCTTAGTCGGTTCCCACACTGATTACTGGCCTACTGATTACTGATTACTTTCGCCGCTAGCCCGGAAGCCGTTGCACGTCTCACCAGCTCGGTCACGCGGTTTCCAGCGCCTAAATTGAATTGGCGAGGCGACCCTGATTGGTAGGTGACCCCGCGAATCATTTTGTGACCGAAACTCAGTGCTATCCATACGTCATTGCGCGTATTGACTGGCCGGCCGATGCGCGGGAGGATCGCTAACTATAAGAGCGAGTCTCATGGATCAGGATAGAGAGATCAGTGGTCAAGAACTCCAACAATTGGTTTGGTCGAAAACAGCGAGGAGATATCTCAACGCTCGCTCTACATCATCACGGAGAAAAAGATATGTTCGATACTACTCCACCACGCAATATCATCTACTTCGACAGTAAGGCTAACCAGATACCGCTGGAAGGTATCGGCACGTTACCTTACACCGATATCATCATTGGCTTTCTGGTTCCGGATGGCAATTTGGATTTGGTCGGCGCTGGCGGCGCTTTCAACAAGGATCTTCAAAGCAACATCCAGACGCTACAAAGTGCTGGCAAGAACGTCCTGATCTCAGTCGGCGGAGGAGGAGGGTTCCCATCCTCTGCCTATCAAAGTTATGCCCAAAATGTGAATGGATTTGTAGACCAGATAGTCAATTTTGTGACCACCTACGGATTCAATGGTGTCGACATTGATTACGAAGACAGTGGTGGATTTACTGGTAGTTACGACGGTATAGGATTTCTGACTGCGTTGACGACTGCACTCGCTGGAGCACTGCCACTGGGACAAAACATCATCACCCACGCCCCACAGACACCCTATTGGGATTCAAGATGGAACAACGCCCCCTACGCCCAGATATGGCAACAAGTGGGTGATCAGATCACATGGATCAACAACCAATTCTACAACAATCCTCCGTGGGATGCGACGCCTGACCTCAAGGTCCAGTGGTATCAGAATGTTGCCGCCATTACGGGGGCACAGAAACTGATGCTGGGAGCTCTTCTTGCCGAGGTGGGTCACGACGAAGGCTACCTTCCACTCGGCCAGATGGTGGCCAACGTTATCGCGCCGCTGCAAGCTGCATTCGGATCGCAATTTGGCGGAGTTATGGGTTGGCAGTTTGCATTTGATCAAGCTGGCGCTTGGGCGAATGGAATCGGACAGGCACTGAACACGACCAATAGTACGCCCGACGCGAAGTTCACCGCCCATCCCAAGCGGTGATTCGGTCTTAAATAACTGGGAACGGGATTCAATTCGTCGCCTTCGAGAAAACGCTGATCACGGACTAACACACGGTCCCGATGCGAGTTGGATCCAGGTCCCGGCTTCGTCCGGGTAGGCTTAGCGGGAGCGGGATCAGGTCCATTGCCCCGCCACCAACCGGAGCCGATATCTCGGTTTCGCACTAGTGTACTGTCCGC
>Ga0213878_10000859_pt1 | contig 10912 bp, 11 predicted proteins | sample VelepicoBEBS_R02_FD_161053 | JGI IMG/M metagenome (GOLD analysis project Ga0213878, IMG submission 161053) | Vellozia epidendroides bulk soil microbial communities from rupestrian grasslands, the National Park of Serra do Cipo, Brazil - BS_R02 | ecosystem: Environmental > Terrestrial > Soil >... | reverse complement strand
AGCTCCGGGCGGATTGAATGAAACTGCGCCCGCCCCGCTCAAGGAAGTGTGAGCAAAACGGGACGGGCGCTGTCGTCGTCCTCGTGCATAGCCCACTTGAGGCCTTTCGCAGTCGCGCCACCGTCATCTGCACAGCCGCGCGACGACCGCGGTCAAGATCGACAAGGGGCATTTCGGCGACGTCGATCTGAGTGGGCCTGGCATCCTGCGGTACGTTCGCTTGGCCTGGGGCGATTCATCTCGGCAACGGCGAGGCGTTCGTTGTCATCAGCGATCACGCGAAACAGGCGCAGCACAACGCTCTCCGGGGAAAGAGACCCCGCCCAGCGCGACGATCTTCAACGTGTTCGCCCCAACGTTCGCTAAGATGCCCGGGCCTTGTCACCGGCGATCGAGCGCAGCTTTTCGCGGAACGCAAGCAGAGCCTGCGCCAACGAATTGCGGTGAGCGTTGAAGCGATCCGTCGGCGCTGGGATCGACACCGCGACCGATCTGCCGAAGGCGTCGAGCACGGCAATGCCGACCGCGCTGATACCCACTCCGTGCTCCTCCAGATCGAAAGCCAGGTGCTTGCGTCGCGTCGCATCTAGTTCCCGCAGAAGCTTCGCGCGATCCTTGAGCGGGTGTTCCGGGTGCTCCGCGACACTCTTCGCAATCAGAGTCTCCGCCTCATCTTTGTTAAAACAAGCGAGGATCGCTTTGCCATTGGCGGTGCAGTGAAGCGGGAATCGTTCTCCGATCGCGGATAGCGCCACCAGCCGCTGCTGACCCGCAATCTGGTCGACGAACACGGCCGAGCCGCCCGACAAAATCGAAAGATCAACGGTTTCCCCGACGTCGTCGCGCAGGGCGACGAGATGGGGGCGAAGGATCTCACCATAGTTGGAACTGAGCGATGCAGCGATGCGCGCGAGACCCGGGCCTACTCGCACGCCATGTCCGGGCTGAGCTTCGGTGACAAAGTCCTCCGCCGCCAGCGCAGCCACGATCCGCTGAACGGTCGAGCGGGCGAGGCCTACTTCCTTGGCGATCTGTCCGAGACTCAGCCCCTCGGGCCTGCCTTCGAGCGCACGCAGAACACTCGCCGCTCGCGCGATCACCTGGACGCCTAGCCCCGCCGCCCTCTCGTCCTCGCCTGTCGTCAGTACGTCCACTTTCCGCTTCCTTTCAGCCGGCGCCGGCGGGTCAGACATAGCTCGCGCGGCACAAAATGCGAAATTTGAAACTTTCGCTTGACCGTATCTCGGTACACGTGCATTATATCGCGGTACAGACAAAAAGCACGCGCAATGTCGCAACATTGGTGGAAGCGCAACACCGAGAGAGGACGATATGCCGATAACGATCCGTGGTATCGAATTCGATAGCAACCTCGACAACCCGATGGGGCTAGAATTCTACAATCTGTCGCACCGCTTTGGCTTTCAGTCGCCGAACTGGCCCTATTTCGAAGACGTCAAGATCGAGCGCATTCACTACATGGCCAAGTCGGGCGTGCTGTCGCAGCGCATTACGACGTCCATGCACAACACCACGCACATCGACGCGCCCGCCCACGTCGTTGAGGACACGCCGTTCATCGACGAGGTTCCTTTGCCGCATTTCTTCGGGTCGGGCATCGTCGTCTCAATCCCGAAGGAGATGTGGGAGCCAATCACTTACGACGATCTCGAAAAGGCCGCCGGAACGGCGGTACGCCCCCGCGACGTCGTGATCGTGAACACCGGATGGCACCACAAGTATCGCGACAGCGAGGAATATTTCTGCAAGTGCCCCGGCTTCGTGCCGTCTGCCGCCGACTGGTTCGTCGAGAAGAAGGTCAAGGTCGTCGGCCACGATACGCAAGCCAACGATCACCCGCTCGCAACCGCGATTGGCCCACATCGCAATGGTCCGCTCCATCCCCATCTCGCCGAGGAATACAAGAAGTGGTCCGGAGGGCGGGACTGGAAGGACGACCATCCGCTCTGGGAGCCTGTCCATCGTAAACTCTTCAACAATGGCATTCTCGGCATCGAGAACGTCGGTGGCGACCTCGACGCCGTAACCGGCAAGCGGGTCACTTTCTCGTTCTTCCCGTGGAATTGGGACCGCGGCGACGGCTGCATTATTCGCCTCGTCGCCGTCGTCGACAAACACCAGAACTACCGCATCGCCTCGGGCGAGGCACTCTGATGTTCGTCAAACGCTTCGATGAGGCCAAACCCTATGACGCGCCGAATCATCGGGGCGTAGTCGGGCTGCGCCTGCAGGGCTTCGAGCCGGGCGGTCCCACCAACCAATGGGTCGGCTATTCGCAATTTCTTCCCGGCGGAGGAGCGGGCCCCGATTCGACGCCGTTCGAGAAAGTATACGTCGTTCTATATGGCGCGATGACCGTCATCGTCGGTGGGAAAGAGACGGTCTTGGGCAAGATGGATTCCTGCACGATCGCCCCCGGCGAAGTGCGTGAGCTCGTCAACCGCACCAACGATGTTTCCAAGATGCTTGTCGTCATCCCCTATCCGCCGGGAGTGAATCCGTGACCGAAGGCTACGCCAATCCACTCTCGCTCTTCGACGTGAGAGGCAAAGTCGCGATCGTCACCGGCGCATCGGGCGCCTTCGGCGCTTTGGCCGCGGAAGTCCTCGCCGCTGCGGGAGCTAAACTCGTACTGACCGCCGGTAGAGCCAAAGAACTCGAGGATATCGCCGTCAAATGCCGCGAAATTGGCGCCGAAGTCGAACCGGTCAACAAGCGGCCCGCGTCCGAAGCTGACTGCCAATGGATCGTTGAAGCCGCGAAGCTTAGTTTTGGTCGTCTGGACATTCTCGTCGTTGCCTCAGGCAAGAACGACGTCGCAAAGATCGTCGATATGGCGCCCGAACGGTTTCTCGACGTGATGGACGCGAACGTCACACAGTCCTGGTTGATGGCGCGGGCGGCGGGCAAGCAAATGCTCGCCCAAGGCGGCGGCGGCAAGATCGTGTTGATGTCCTCCGCGCGCGGCCTGCTCGGCCATCCCGCCGGGTACACGGCCTATTGCGCCTCGAAGGCGGCGATCGACGGAATCACGCGCGCGCTGGGATGCGAATGGGGACCGACCGGCATTACCGTCAATGCGATCGCCCCTACGGTATTCCGCTCTCCGCTTACCGCCTGGATGTTTGGCGATGACGAACGGGCCAGGACGACGCGCGCCGGCTTTCTCGCCCGCGTGCCGAAGGGACGGCTCGGCGAACCAGACGACCTCGCGGGACCGCTCCTGTTCCTCGCGTCGAAGGCCTCGGACTTCTACACCGGCCATATCCTCTACGCCGACGGTGGCTACACGGCGGGATGACGATGACCCCACAGCGCATCGCGATCCTCGGCGGCGGCCTGATGGGCCATGGAATCGCGCAGGTGTTTGCCTGCGCGGGCCATCGCGTAATGATCACCGATCCGAGCGTTGAGATGCGCAATCGCATCGTGAACAGGATCGGAGGGAATATAGACGATCTTGGCGCCGATCGCGCTGCGCTGGTCAATGTCGACGTCGTTGACTCGCTCGAAACCTGCGTGGCGGACGCCGATTGGGTCTTTGAAGCCGCGCCAGAACAGCTCGAACTCAAGCAGCAGATATTCTCAGAGGTCGACCGCGCGGCGCCGCCCGACGCAATTCTCGCCTCGAATACGTCGGTCATCCCGATCGGCCAAATCATGTCCAGGGTGAAGCATAGGCATCGCGCCCTCGGCACGCATTGGTGGAACCCACCCTATCTCGTGCCGCTGGTCGAAGTCGTGCGTGCAGTCGAAACATCCGATGCCGCGGTCGCAGCGACGATGGAGCTGCTCGAGAGCATCGGCAAGGCGCCGGTCGAGGTCAAGAAAGACGTCCCGGGATTCGTGGGCAACCGGCTTCAGCACGCGCTGTGGCGCGAGGCGATCGCTCTTGTCGCTGAAGGTGTCTGCGACGCCAAGACCGTCGACGAAGTGGTGAAGTCAAGCTTCGGCGCCCGTCTGGCCGTGCTTGGGCCGCTGGAAAATGCCGATCTCGTCGGCACGGAACTGACCAGGTCGATCCATAGCTATGTGCTTCCCGCGCTCGACCGATCGACGACGCCCTCGCCCTACCTTGATCGATTGATCGAGCAGGGGCGTCTCGGTTTCAAGTCAGGAGAAGGGTTTCGCAAATGGACGCCGGAACAACAGGCGGCCTTGCGCGAGCGCGTAACGAAACATCTCAAGGCGAGCTTCGGCGCGCCGGTCTCGATCGGGGAGTAAGGACATTGGCGACGACCAAATCGGACAAGGTCATCATCACCTGCGCTGTCACGGGCGGCATCCATACACCGACGATGTCAGATGCTCTGCCGTTCACGCCCGACGATATCGCGGCGCAATCCATTGCGGCCGCGGAAGCGGGCGCCTCGATTCTCCATCTACACGCCCGCGATCCCAAGGACGGGCGCCCGACGCCCGACCCGGCGGTGTTCATGCAGTTTCTGCCGCGCATCAAGCAATCGACCGACGCAGTCATCAACGTGACGACCGGCGGCGGCCTCAACATGACCGTCGAACAGCGGCTCGCAGCGCCGCTCGCCGCTAAGCCCGAGATGTGCTCGCTCAACATGGGCTCGATGAACTTCGCCATCTTCGGCCTCGCGGACCGCTACAACACCTGGAAGTACGATTGGGAAGAGCCCTATCTGCGGGGCACTGACGACTTCATCTTCCGCAACACGTTCCGGGACATCGAGCGCATTCTGAAAATGCTCGGCGAGGAGCACGGGACGCGATTCGAGCATGAATGCTACGACGTCGGGCACCTCTACAACCTCGCCCATTTTGTAGACCGCGGCCTGATCAAACCGCCGTTCTTCGTCCAGACCATATTCGGGATCCTGGGCGGCATCGGCGCTGATATGCGCAATCTCATGTTCATGAAGGAAACTGCGGATCGACTATTTGGCGCTGACTATCGTTGGTCAGTGCTGGCGGCGGGCCGCTCGCAAATCCCTTTCGCGACCCAAGCCGCGATGATGGGCGGCAACGTGCGCGTCGGCCTTGAAGACTCGCTCTTCATCGGACGCGGCATGCTCGCGTCTTCCAATGCCGAGCAGGTCGCCAAGATTCGCCGGATTCTCGAAGAACTGGGGCATTCGATCGCGACGCCGGCGGAGGCCCGGGCAATCCTCGCGCTGAAGGGCGGCGATCAAGTCGGGTTCTGAAGACAAGTGCGATTCATTCGGGAGGTGACGTCATGAGGTTCGAAGACGCCAATGAAATGCTGAAGCCGGGCTACCTGCCTTTCGAGTCCGGTTATCAGGAGCTTGAGGACGGCAAATGGGTGGTCGCGGCTCTGACCCGCATGCCAGGCTGTCGCGCAAAGATGGTCGGCTGGTGGTTCTCCTGGCTTGGCGACATCGAATGGTATCGCCTTTGGCATCCCCGCGACCACGTTTACAGCGGCTGGGAAAACCGGGTGAAGGGCAAATACATCGGCGCCTCTCATCTCGTCCACGAATATCTCGCGGGCAAGGACGGTCCGCTCTACAAACTTCGCATCGATTTCCGCGACCCGTCCGAAACCTTCGACTCTAAGCTTTATGAAGAGTCCGGCGCATTCGCGGTGTGCGCGCGGCCCGGCTTGCTCGAAGCGCCTTTCAACGTCGGACGTATGACGCACTTCATGCGCGACACTGATTATGGGTGCGAGATGCGGTCGCGCTTTTGGCTCGGCATGATCTCGCACCGGGACCCGACAATCACCTTGCCCGAGAGTCAGGTGCGCGCCATGCGCGCCGAGGGCGTCAACGCGGAATTCGCGCGCAGGCTGCATCAGCATTGCGTCGAAGAGATGGGCTATCTCGCGGAGATTCTGCCCGTCCTCTACCGGCGCGTCACACTCGACGACGCCTTTTGATCGCAAGCGCGTCGTGCGCAAGCGCTCAGATTTACCAAACCCGTCGATCAACCTGGGAGGAACACATGAGTCAAAGATTGAAGAATATCGTAAAGGCCGGCTCGCTGCTCGCGCTTGCGTCCATCGCATTCGGTCTGGGTGCTGCCCGCGCTGACGAAATCGTGATCGGCGCGTCGTTGCCGCTGTCGGGTCCATTGGCAGGGTTCGGCAGTTTCCAGCAATGGGGCTACAAACGCGCGGTCGCCGAGGTGAACAAGGCGGGGGGGATTTCGATCGGCGGAACCAAGCAGATGGTGATACTCATCATCCGCGATGACAAGACCGACCCCAACGCCGCGGCATCCAACACGGAGACCCTGATCTCGCGTGATCACGTCGTCGCGATGCTTGGCTCTTGCACGCCTGCGCTGGTCAATGCGGGCGCCCTTGTCGCTGAGCGCGCCAAGAAGCCTTTGGTGACCGGCTGCGACCCTTTGGAGGCCTTCAAATCAGTTCGCAAATGGAACTACGTTTGGGACCTTTTCTTTGACGAGCCTGAACTGGCCGCCGCGCAATTCAAGGCGCTCGCCGAACTCGGTGCGCAAACCAACAAGAAGATCGCCATCTGGCACGATAACGGTCCCGACGGGCAAGTCGTCGGTGGCAAGATTTGGCCCGCCCTCGCCAAGGACTTCGGTTACGAGGTCGTTCAGAACGCGGAATTCCCGGTCGACAATACGCAGTTCACTTCGATCATTGGCGAAGCCAAGAGCAAGGGTGCTGAGGTCGTACTCGTCGATGCGATCACTCCGCAGGCGATCGCGATCCGGAAACAGATGGCGGCCGCGGGCTTTACGCCTAAGGTGCTCAACATCGAGAAGGGCGCCGAGCCCGTTCAGTTCGCCGAAGCTCTTGGCAAGCTTTCGGATGGAATCCTCGTTGGCGGGTATTGGGATTCCTCCCTCCCTTATCCAGGCGCGGCCGATCTCTCGAAGGCGTTCGAAAGTGAGACCAAGCTGACGAGCAGCCAGCACATCGCTGACTCCTACGCCGCCGCGCAGATCTTGCTCGACGCAATTGCCTCAGCGGGTTCGACCGATCCCGAGAAGATCAACGCTGCCATCGCCAAGACGGACAAGACATATGCCGTCGGCCCAGTGAAGTTCGACGAGAACCACACGGCCAAGCTGCCGATAGTCTCGCTGCAGTGGCAGGGCGGAAAGACCGTCATCATCTGGCCAAAAGCGGCCAAGACGGGTGAGTTCCTGTTCCCCCTGCCTTGATCCGAAAGGACCGCGCACCATGCCCGACATCGGCGTTGCATTAAGTACAATCGTGTCGGGCGTTCTGCTCGGAGGCATGCTCGCGCTGACCGCTCTTGGACTCTCGATCGTCCTGGGTGTGATGCGGCTCGTCAACCTCGCCCACGGCGACTTCGTCGTGGTCGGGGCCTACGTCGGCCTCTTCTTCCTCAAATTCACGGGCGTTGACCCTCTTTTGGGTCTGCCCGTGATCGCTCTCATCGTCGCTGCGCTCGCGATTCCGCTCTATCGCTTCTTGCTCGCCCCGCTCGCCGAGCGTGGCCCCGAGGCGCAGATGATGACCATGTTCGCGGTCGCGATCATACTTGAAAACGCCTTTGTTCTCGGTTTCAGCGCCGACACACGCTCGATCGAGCGCGACTATGCGACGCTCCCACTGACCCTCGGGCCGGTCACTGTGCCGCTCATCTATGTCATTGGCTTCGCAATCGCGGTCGCGCTGATCCTCGCCGTGCACTGGTTGATTTCGCGGACCCGCTTCGGGCGGGATTTGCGGGCAAGCGCCGCCGACGCGCAAGCCGCCGCGACGCTTGGCATCGACGTCAAGCGCGTGCAGATGCTGACCTTCGGGCTTGGGGCCGCCTGCGCCGGCGTCGGTGGGACTCTGATCGGCGCTGCCTTCCAGTTTGGACCGTCCAGCGGCGCCGCATACCTCCTCAACAGCCTAGCGATCGTGGTGCTCGGCGGTCTCGGCAATGTGCTCGGTACGCTGTTCGGCGGCGTTACTCTCGGCTTCCTGCAGAGCGTCGGCGGGCTGACGCTCGGCGACGGATATCGCGACCTCGTCGGTATGGCGCTCTTCCTGCTCGTGCTGGCCTTTCGGCCCGACGGCTTTCTCGCGCGGAGGCGATCATGAAGACGAGTTCTGGGCTCGCCGAGGTGGGAGTCCTGTTGGCCGCATTCGTCCTGCTGTGGTTCGCGCCAAGCTTTGCGGGCGACTATGGGCTACAAATCGCCTTTCGCGTGTTGATCTATTTAACGCTTGCAGAAAGCTGGAACTTGTTGGCGGGCTCGACGGGCCTCGTTTCGCTCGGCACGTCCTGTTTCGTTGGCCTCGGGGCCTATGTCGCCTTCGGGCTCATGAACGCCTTCGACGTCCCGCTGCCACTGGGTCTCGCTTGTTGCGCGGTCGCCGGAGGCGCGCTGGCGGCGCTTGTTTCGCCTGCACTGTTTCGGCTGAGGGGCCTCTATTTCACCGTCGGCACACTCGCGCTCGCTGAACTTCTGCGGCTGATCATGGTGAACGTATCGGCGTTCGGCGGAGCGTCGGGGATCTTTCTGCAAAAGGATCCGCCGCCGCTGCCCGTACTCTTTCACTACGCTCTTGTCGTCGCGCTGATCGCGTCGCTTGCGATCACCGCCTGCGCGCGCTCCCGCATTTCAGTAATCTTGCGCGCCGTCCGCGACGATGAAGACGCCGCCGCGCAGATGGGAGTCCGCCCCTATCGGACCAAGCTCGGCGCGTTCATCTTATCGAGCGCCCTGGTAGCGATCGCCGGAGGAGTGCAAGCGACCAAGCTCGGCGCCATCGAGCCCTACGGAATGTTCGGCCTACAATGGTCGATCGACGTGCTCTCAATGGTGATCATCGGCGGCGTCGGATTGCGGCTCGGTCCCTTGGTCGGGGCGCTATTCGTGGTCGCATTGGGCGAAGCGCTCGCCGATTATCCAGAGGCGCATGTCGCGATCGCCGGAGTGATTCTGATCGTTCTCATCCGATTCGCGCCAAGAGGCGTCGTTGGTTTCGTGGAGAATCTGGCGCCCTTCACGCAGAAGAAACGAGTGGCGGCATGAACGCGAGCGGCGCTCCCCTTCTTGAAGCCTCCGGCCTCGTCAAGCGCTACGGAGGCTTGGTGGCGATCAATGAAGTCGATCTTGAGCTCCACCCCGGGACGATCACCGGCGTGATCGGCCCAAATGGCGCGGGAAAATCAACGCTGATCGGCCTGATCGGCGGCGCCATACCGGCGACCCAAGGCTCAATTCGGCTCAATGGCCGCGATATCTCGCGCTTAGCTGCCTCGGAGCGGGCGCGCGCGGGAATCGGCCGCACCTATCAAATTCCACGGCCTTTTCTTGACATGACCGTAGAAGAAAATCTGGAGGTCGCGCAATATTCGATCGCGCCGTTCATCAACGCAACCCTCGCAAGAGAGGAGCGTGACGCGCTGCTTGCCCGCACCGGGCTCTCCGACGCTGCGCGGCTGCCAGCGCGCGCTCTGCCTCTGCTCCGACGCAAGCGGCTGGAGGTCGCGCGCGCCTTGGCCTTGAAGCCGCGGATTGTGCTGCTGGACGAGGTCGGCGCCGGTCTCGTCGACAGCGAGATCACCGAGTTAATAACGCTCATCCGTTCGGTCGCCGACCCGAATACGGCGATCGTCATTGTCGAACACGTGCTCCGCGTCGTTCGGGAATGTTGCTCGCGCTCGATAGTGCTCAACTTCGGAACGAAGCTGATCGAAGGCCCCACGGCGGAAGTCTTCGCCAACGATGAGGTCGCCGCAGTCTACCTCGGCACCGGCGGCGATCGAGAATTGGGAGCGGCCTCAGGAACTTCAACGGAGGCCGAAGCCGAAGCCTCCGTCCATCTTGAGTCCCCTGCCGCGGAACGGCGGGTGATGTCGCCCCTGATCGCGACTCGGTCGGAGAGCAGTGGGGGCGCACCTTTGCTCGAGTTGAAGGGGATATGCGCAAGCTACGGCCAGGCCCGCGTTCTCAAGGGAATCGACCTGACTATTCGCGAAGGCGAGGCCATCGCTATTCTCGGCGCCAATGGCGCGGGCAAGACGACGCTCGCGCGCACGATCAGCGGCGCCATCGCACCGACATCAGGCGTCCTGCGGATCGCCGGTGAAGACGTTGCGGGTCAACCCCCGCATCGTATCGCCGAACTCGGGATTGCGCACTGCATGGAAGGCCGGCGAATCTTCCCAACGCTTTCGGTCAAGGAGAATTTGCTGATCGCAGCCCGGAACGCGAGCGCATCGGCCTGCCAAGAACGTCTCGACTCGGTCTACGATCTGTTCCCGGTTCTCGCCGAACGCAAGGACCACAGCGGCACTTCGATGTCGGGTGGCCAGCAGCAAATGCTCGCAATCGGGCGCGCCCTGATGGCGCGCCCCCGCCTCGTCATTTTCGACGAGATCAGCCTTGGTCTCGCGCCGGTCGTGATGGACAAGCTTTACGAGGCGCTCATGGTCCTGAAACAGGCGGGCATGACGCTAATCGTCATCGAGCAGGATGTCGATCGCGCGCTGGCTCTGGCGGATCACGCCTATGTCCTAGAGCACGGCGTGTTCGGCCTTTCCGGCAAGCCGCGCGAGATCGCCGCTGATCCCCGCCTGCGCCACATCTACATCGGCACTGCGGATTAGCAAGCGCTGAGCGAAGATATACCTAATTAATGCGCCGGAAAAGCGCCCCGCAGGAGGAACCATGACGTATCAGGATGCGGACCAGCCGATCGGCATAGAGTTGCCCGCGTCCCTTAAAGCGGTGCGCCGTGGTGCCGTCGCCCATTTGCGGCTCACGCGCTCGAAGAAGCGCAACGCGCTCGATGATGTGACGGTGCTGGGGCTCGAGGCGTTCTTCACCCGCCTGCCGAAGGACATTCGCGCGGTCGTGCTGTCCGTCGGGCGGGAAGCGGTACGGCTACACGATGGCGGTGACGGAGCTGAAGCTCATGACGGCGAAGGCGGACCTGAAGCAGCGGGGCTTCCGCTGA
>Ga0213878_10000858_pt1 | contig 10914 bp, 9 predicted proteins | sample VelepicoBEBS_R02_FD_161053 | JGI IMG/M metagenome (GOLD analysis project Ga0213878, IMG submission 161053) | Vellozia epidendroides bulk soil microbial communities from rupestrian grasslands, the National Park of Serra do Cipo, Brazil - BS_R02 | ecosystem: Environmental > Terrestrial > Soil >... | reverse complement strand
AATGCCCGAAGACTTGCGTCGCCGCTGCTAAAAGTGGGACGATCGGCGGCTGATCGACGTAGCCCCACTGCGGATGGCGGCCGCAGATAATGAAGTACAGCTCGTCGCGGAAGAATCCGTAGTGCGGGTTCGCGATCAGGTGGAACACCAGCGTCGCGGCGGCGGCGACCCAGGGCAGCGCGCGGAGCGAACGTTCGTCGTACGTCATATACGACGCGCGGCGCACGCATGGCCGCTGAAACGCGAACAGTCGAGGTGCAGCCGTAGCCCGGGACCGTCAGAGCGAAGCCAACTCTCCATCGATGCGCCCGTCATACCACCGAGCCCGAGGTCCGTCCTAGCCACGAGCGGGATTCGTTCACATCTGTGCCATGCGTACGACACACCGACCCGCTACGCTGGGGTGGTGCTGACGGACGCTTCACGGATCGGATTCATCGACCTCGTCTTCGCTCGAGACGGCGACGCTATTGACCCGGCGTCGGCGAACTCGGCACAAGGAACTCTTTGCCCGGATAGAGGATCTATCGTTCTCATGCGTGACCTTTCGCCGGGGCTCATTCCCGACGAGATTCTCCATGACTACGAGGTGCATAACTGGCGCAATGCTGCTCAAATTCTCGCAGGTGCGTATCCAAGCGAGTGGGAGGATATCCTCGACGTTCTCGGAGGGTTCACGCTTCGGAAACGTGATGTCATAGCGGCAGGCGGCAGAAAGTCGCGCATATCAGATTGGTTTGACTCCGCCTTCAAACAGCGCGGCTGGCGCGAGCGTGAGATCGTCACAAAGGTTACCGTAGATGACGCTGAACGCGAGGCTCGCACCCACGCGATCGACTGCGTGAAGAGCCGAGTTGGCCTGGAACTCGAGTGGAACTCCAAAGACCAAACGTTTGTGCGCGACTTGAACAATTTTCGCGTGCTGTTCGACCTGCACGTCCTCGATGTGGGAGTGATCGTTACACGCGCGGACCATCTCCAAAATCTCTTCGCCTCGCTTGGTGTCGGTGCCAAGTATGGCGCTAGTACAACCCACATGTCCAAACTATTACCGCGATTGATAGCGGGAGGAGGCGGCGGATGCCCGGTTCTCGTGTTCGGAATCACCCGGAACCTGTACGACGGGAACTGATCGACCTGCCGCCAGCGGAATCGCTTCTTGCGTATGCCGGCGATACCCGATTTCGCACGATTTATGCCGACCCGCCATGGCGCTTCCAAAACCGAACAGGTAAGATGGCGCCCGAACATCGCCGACTGTCTCGGTATTCCACCATGACCCTGGAAGACATCTACGAACTTCCAGTCGCGACGATCGCGGCTGAGCAAAGCCACCTGTACCTATGGGTCCCGAACGCGCTGCTCGGTGAGGGCCTCGAGGTCATGCGCCGCTGGGGATTCACGTATAAATCGAACATTGTTTGGTACAAGGTCCGTAAAGACGGAGGGCCCGACCGCCGGGGCGTGGGCTTCTACTTTCGTAACGTCACAGAGCTCGTTTTGTTCGGAATTCGCGGAAGAAATAACCGTACGTTAAAGCCCGGCAGAACGATGCCGAACCTGATCGGGACACGAAAGCGCCGGCATAGTCAAAAACCGGACGAGATGTGGCACGTGGTGGAGCAATGTTCGCCAGGACCGCGCCTCGAGCTATTCGCTCGGCACTACCGGTACGGATGGCATCAATGGGGAGACCAGGTGGAACGTCCGCCCTTGGAACTCATCAAAGGCTAGTCCGCTCCGACAACTCACTCGGCTTTACCAGTGAACGGTGAACCGTCCCATGTCGTGGCGGTCACGCCGACGATCAGGATAGGGCATGTCCCCGCCCCTGTCGCTTGACGCGGATCTCGGCTTTGTCAAACGACGTAGTCGTCGAAGTCTTGAGATCAATGGGAAGCGGCCCGGCGGTGACGCCGGACGGGAGCGTCGCTTGGTACCTCGCCCAGATCTTCCGCGCCAATTCCAGCAGCGGGAGACGGTCCTTCGTAATGATCACCGCACCGTTGATTAGGCCATATTCGTGCCAGGAGCGGTATGCAGCGAGGTCGCGATCGAGGTTCCCGTCTTTGGCGTTCCACTCAATGTCCACGATCATTCGCCCCTTGTGATTGTCGACCCGGAAGCCCTCGCTATACACCGACGAGACGGACGTCCGCTGCTGCGGGATGTAATCACCGCCCTTCTTGATGAAGTCGGTGAGAAATACACCTCTCACTTCGGTGTCAATGCGGGTCTCTTTCCATCCTAGCTGCCGAAACTTGTCATCGAACATCTCCGCGATATCGCCTTTGTTTCCGCCCGCGACAAGCCACGTATCGGCTTGTAAGGTGAAGTCCCGAAGAACCGCGATCAGTTCGCCGTATTCTGCGGGAGAGGTGGCCTGTAAGATTGCGGCGGCATTCCCCGTCTCCAGCCAGACGTATTTCTTTCTTACTTCCGGGGGAACGACGCTCGGGTCGTCATAGCTGTTCGTGATCTGCATACGGTCTTATGTGGAGCGCGGCATGCCGAGGACTTTGTGGCCCAGGTACGCGAGGATGAGGTTGTTCGAGAGCGGGGCGACGGTGTAGAGGCGGGTCTCGCGGGCGATCCGCTCGACGTCGTAGTCGGCGGCGAAGCCGTTGCCGCCGAACGCGTCGATCGCGGCGTTCGCCGCTTGCCACGACGCTTCGCTCGCGAGCAGCTTCGCCATGTTGGCCTGCGGGCCGCACGGCTCGCCGCGGTCGAAGCGGTCGGCCGCATCACGGCGCACCAAGTCGGCCGCCTCCAGCGCGGCGTGCGCGCGCGCGATCGGGAACTGGATCGACTGGTTGGCGCCGAGCGGCTTCCCGAAGACTTCGCGCTCCGTGACGTACGCCGACGCGCGCTCGACCAAGAATCGCCCGTGGCCGACGCACTCGGCCGCGATGAGAATGCGCTCCGCGTTCCAGCCGTCGATGATGTAGCGGAACCCGCGGCCCTCTTCCCCTATCAGGTTCGCCACCGGGATCTCGAGGTCGCGGATCGCGATCTCGTTCGTCTCGTTGTTCATCGAGACCGGGATCGGCGTCACCTCGATCGTGCCCGGCTTCAGCGCGCGCAGGTCGACGAGGAACACCGACAACCCCGCACCGCGGTCTTCCGCGGTCGCAGGACCGGTGCGCGCGAGCAGCAGCATCGCATCGGAGTGCTGGTAGCGCGACGTCCAGCGCTTGCGGCCGTTGGCGACGTACACGTCGCCGCGGCGCTCGGCGGTGGTCGTGATCCGCGTCGTGTCGACGCCGGCGACCGGCTCCGTCACGCCGAAGGCCTGCAGCCGCACCTCGCCGCTCGCGATCCGCGGCAGCCACGCGCGCTTCTGCTCCTCGCTGCCCCAGCGCAGCAGCGTTCCCATCGTATAGAGCTGCGCGTGCGCGGTTCCGGCGTTGCCGCCGGCGTGGTTGATCTCCTCGACGATCACGCTCGTGTCGCCGAGCGAGAGCCCGAGCCCGCCGTACTCCGGCGGGATCAGCGCGGCGAGATAGCGCGCCTCGGCGAACGCACGCGCGAACGCTTCGGGATACTCGCGCTTGGGGTCGAGCGCGCGCCAGTACGCGGCGCCGCCCAGCCGCTCGCAGAGCGCGCGAACGTCGGCGCGCAGCGTCTCGCGGTCCACGCGCGCGTCAGGCGGGCGCGGGCGGGCGAATCGTGTCGCGCGGGTCGCAGCCGCGCTTGTACACCATGAAGGTGCGCTCGTAGGAGATGATCGTCTCGCCGCGCTGGTTCACGCCGGTCGTGCGTGCGGTGACGATCCCGACGTCCTTGCGCGAGCTCGACTCGCGCTTCCCCAGGATCTCGCTCGACGCGTACATCGTGTCGCCGACGAAAACCGGGTGCGGCAGCTTGACGTCGTTCCACTGCAGGTTGGCCATCACGTGCTCGCTCAAATCCGAGACGGACAATCCGACGGCGAGCGAGAGCGTGAAGCACGAGTTGACGAGGATCTTCCCGAACGGCGTCTTCGCGGCGAGGTTCTCGTCGAAGTGGATCGGGTTCGTGTTCAGCGTCAGCATCGTGAAGAGCGTGTTGTCCGTCTCCGTCACGGTGCGCCCGAGGCGGTGGCGGTAGACGTCGCCGGCCTCGAAATCCTCGTAGTACCGCCCGCGCCAGCCTTCTTTCTCTGCCATGGCCGCGCGGTTCGGTGGATGGCGGTTAGATTCCGGGGACTCGGACTCCCCAGCCGGTGAACGGGGTCGCGTCGGCGCCGACGGGGCGCGCGAGGGTGCGCACGGGGCGCGGGTCGGAGGGTCGGTGCGTCGTGGTCTTCATGCCCTCATGTACGCCCCGTCGAGGCCGGAGTTTCGCGCGTCGCGCAAGTACGACGCGAACGCCTCCTCGGCGAGGGGCGGCGCGTAGGCGAAGCCTTGGGCGTGCGCGCAGCCGGCCGCGAGCAGGTACGACGCCTGTCCCATCGACTCGACCCCTTCGGCGATCGTCGCGAAGCCGTAGCGCGTCGCGATCCCGATCACCGCTTCGACGATCGCCGCGTCGTGCGGATCGTCCGGCAGGCCCGCGGTGAACGTGCGGTCGATCTTCAGCACGTCGACCGGCAGCCGCTTGAGGTGCGCGAACGAGGAGTAGCCGGTGCCGAAGTCGTCGAGCGCGATCGCGAGCCCCGCCTCGCGCAGCTCGGCCACGGTGCGCATCGTCGACTGCACGTCGCGCATCGCGATCGACTCGGTGATCTCGACGCCGATGCCGTGCAGGTCGTCGCCGAGCTCGGCGAGCTTGCGCATCAGCGACGGATCGTTCAGCTCGAGCGCCGACACATTGAACCACGCGCGGAACGCCGGGTCGGCGTCGCGCCACGGGCGCGAAGCGCGCACCGTCTCTCGCATCACCCACGCGCCGATCGCGCCCAGCATCGCGTGCTCCTCGGCGAACGGGATGAACTCGGCCGGCGCGAGCAGTCCGCGCTCGGGATGCTGCCAGCGGATCAGCGCTTCGGCGCCGACGACCCGCCCGGTCGCGATCTCGACGTGCGGCTGGAAGTGCAGCACGAACTCCTCGCGAACCAGCGCCTCCGCGAGATCCGTCTGCAGCTGCCGCGCGCGCATGAACGCGTCCTCGACGCTGCGGTCGAAGAACGACCAGCGCGCGCGCCCGTTCTCCTTCGCGGTCCGCACCGCGGCGTCGGCGCGCGACATCAGCCGCTCGAAGCCGGGACCGTCCTGCGGCGCGAGCGCGACACCGATGCTGGCCGTCATCGGGATGCGCTGCTTTCCGTCACGGTCGCCGGTGCCGAACGGCTCGGCGAACGCGCCGTGGATGCGCTCGATCCTGCGCTCGACTTCGTCCCGGCTCGCCGCGGCGCGCAGCAGCACGCCGAAGCTGTCGCCGCCGAGCCGCGCGACGAGATCGCCCTCGCCGGCGCGCGCCGCGATCGCCGCGCCGACCTCGACCAGGACCGCGTCCGCGGTCTGGTGGCCGTGCGCCTCGTTCACCGCGCGGAAGCGGTCGACGTCGATCACGGCGAGCGCGAGCGGGTCGCCGCTCGCGAGCTCGCGCGCGCCGGCGACGCGGAACGCGACGCGGTTCGGCAGCCCGGTGAGCGGATCGTGCATCGACTGGTGCCGCAAGCGCTCGAACTGCACGCGCTGCTGCAGGCGCGAGGCGCAGAACGAGGCGACGATCTCGACGTACGCGTGGTCTTCGGCCGAGAACGGCTCGACCAGCGCGGACGTCGACGTGAACGTGAGGAAATAGACCGTCGGGCCGACCTTGAACGGCGTCCCGACGAACGCTTTCCACGGCATCTCGCGCACGCGCGGGATATGGGCGAGCGACTCGTGCTCGTGGACGTCGTTCCACGAGCAGGTGCGCCCGATGCGCAGCAGCTCGGCGAGCAGCGTGCGATCGATCGGGAGCCGCGAGCCGACCGCCAGCGCGCCGTCGATCGCGCCGCCGTTCTGATTGATGTCGATCACCACATCGGTGCCGTCCAAGTGCGCGATCATCCCGAAGAACTCGGGGCCCGGGTGCATCGCCGAGGACGACTCGAGCAGCACCGCGCGCAGGAACGCGTCGTCGTCGAGCGCCGGCTGCGAGGCGAGCTTCCAGAGCGTCTCCAGGCGGCGCGAGTGGTGCTCGACCCGGTGCAGCTGCTCGCCGAGAAGCGCCTCGAGATGGAGCGCGCGCGTGCGCCAGCGCAGCAGATCGCTCACCGCGCCGGCGAGGACGAACGTCGAGGCGGCGAGGTACAGCAGCCGCGCCGAGAACCACGCGCCGGTGAACCGGCGCGGGTCGATCACGGTGAGCGCGGCGTCGAGAGTCAGCCCGAGGAGTGCAAGCATGACCCCCGCGTCGACGCCGTCGCGCGCGCGGCGGCGGAAGGCGACGGCGCTCGCGGCCAGACAGATGACGAGCAACGCGGCCGCGGCCGGGGGCTGGACGACGTAGTCCATGCCGCTGCCGACCAGCCGCGCCGGACCGCCCGGGGTGAAGCCGGCGACGATGACGGCGGCGGTGAGCGATGCCGCCACGGCGGTCGACCAGGCGAGGAACCGTTGCGCGGCGCGGGTGTCGAGCTCGCGCTCCACCCCCCGGCGCAGCAGCGCGTACGCGAGCGCGCCGGCCGCGAAGAGCAGGCACCGGGCGGTGTCCATCCACGACGCGATCTCCGGCGCGACCCGGAAGACCGGGATGACGCCGGGCGCCATGCTGATGGAGCCGGCCTGCGAGACCGTCACCATCGCGACGCACAGATACGTCAGCGCCAGGACCGCCGTCGAGCGGCGCGGAGTCCGGGCGTACAGCGCGACCAGCACGCCGAACGTCGCCAGCTCGGCGACCGAGGCGGCGACCAGCGAGACCGCGACGACGGGGCCGAAGTGCGGCAGCATGCTGTGCGCGAACGCCAGGCTCGCCACGGCGAACCCGATCAGGGCGGCCGATCCGAACGCGTAGGACGGAAGTGAAGGGAAGCGGGGTACCGGCATGAGGCTCCGTGCGGGCATGGCAGACGCCTCGCGGTCGTCAACCGCCTGTGCACCCGCCATTTCATGCTATCGGCACGACGCCGCGCCCAAGCGAGCCCCGGACCGTATGGTTTTCCAAACACGGGCGTCGGCTCATGTCGCAACCGAGGAGAACCGATCCGGTTCTGTGAAGATGACGGCCCAACACCGGCTCTTGACGGAACGCGAGTTCCTCGAACCGGCCTCTCGCCCCGCCGAGGAGCGGCGGAGCGCTTCCACACCGTAAGGCGCAATGGAACTACAACACGCGACGCCCGCCGTTCTGACGCGGCCGCGACGTCGCCCGGCGCACGACAACCACGCCCGCGCGGAAAAGAGCCGCGCTCCGCACCTTCGCCCGTACCAGGTCGAGGCGCAGCAGGCCATCCTCGAGCACCGCGCGCGCGGCGTGCGCAGTCAACTCGTCTCGCTCGCGACCGGACTCGGAAAGTCCGTCGTCATCGCGACGCTGCCGAAGCTGCTCTCCCTGCGCCCGGGCGACGTCACCGTCGTCGTCGCACACCGCGATGAGCTCATCGAGCAGCTCGTCGACAAGTTCCGCGTCGAGAACCCCGAAGCGCTGATCGGCGTCGAGAAGGCCGAGCGCCGCGCGTCCGAAGAGTGCAGCATCGTCGTCGCGACGGTGCAGACGCTGGCCGAGAAACGGCTCGAGGAGTTCGTCGCGCGCTTCAGGCGCAGGATCGCGCTGTTCGTGATCGACGAGGCGCACCACGCGGCGGCGCCGTCGTACCGCGCGATCGTCGACGCGGTCCTCGGCCAGCGGCCGGAGGCGATGATCCTCGGCTTCACCGCGACGCCGAACCGCGGCGACGGGGTCCGGCTGGTCGACGTCTTCGAGAAGATCGTCTACACGATGGACGCCCGCAAGGGAATCGACGCGGGATATCTCGTGCCGGTGAAGTCGTACGCGGTCGCGACCGGCGTGAACCTCGACGAGGTCGCCTCGCGCGGCGGGGACTTCGTGATCGGGCAACTGGCGCAAGCCGTCAACATCGGGCAGCGCAACGCGCGGATCGTCGCCGCCTACAAGCAGAACACGCCGGACCTCAAGGCGCTCGTCTTCACCGCCTCGGTCGAGCACGCGCGCGACGTCGCCGAGGAGTTCGTCGCGAACGGCGTCAACGCGGAGTGGGCCTCGGGCGAGACGCCGCGCGAGGAGCGCGAGCGGATCGTGCGCGAGTTCCGCGGCGACGGGATCGACGTGCTCGTCAACTGCGGGCTGTATCTCGAAGGCTTCGACGTCCCGTCGGTCCAGGTGATCCTCAACGCGCGGCCGACCAAGTCGACGACGCTCTACACGCAGATCACCGGGCGCGCGCTGCGCCCGCTCGACGAGATCGCGGTCCCGCTCTCGAACACGAACTCCGGCCTCGAGCGGCGCGAGCTGATCGAGAAGTCGGCGAAGCCGGCGGCGATCGTGATCGACCTCGTCGACCAGGCGCACCGCCACCAGCTGGTGACGGTGCCGTCGCTGTACGGGCTGCCGCCGCACATCGACGCGCAGGGCCGGATGACCGCGCAGGTCGCCGACAAGTTCGAGGAGCTGCTGCGCCGCGATCCCAAGCGCGCCGCGAAAGTGCGCAGCGCCGAAGAGATCGAGACCGCGCTGGTCGAGATCGACGCCTTCAACGGGCCGCGCGAGATCAAGCCGACGTTCCAGCCGATCGATCCGGAGAGCCACTGGCGGATGGAGATGCCGCCGCAGAAGACGGCGTACGACCGCAAGGGCCGCGCGATCCCGGACTTCGCGCGCAAGTGGGACCAGTGGGTCGCCGAGGCGCGCCGCGTCGCGCCGCACGAGGACGCCGAGCGCTTCGCGAACCGGATGCTCGACGTGAACCCGAAGTCGGTGCGCTGGGAGAAGCGCCGCATCGACGTCAAGCGCGACGGTGACAAGTTCGTCACGCTGTACTCGACCGAGGATCTGCCCGAGCGCGTGATCGAGGTCGGCTCCTCGCTCGTCGGACTCCTCGGCAGCGCGTACCAGCGCGTCGACGAGATGCTCTCCGGCTACGCGCAGATCCCGGTGAACGGGAACGCGCCGCGCACCGCGCAGAGCAACGGCAAAGCGCCCGCGCACTATGCGCCGCACCAGCGCCACGGCGGCGGCGAGATGAAGAACAACCAGCACCGCGGCCGGCGGCGCCGGCGCGCTCGCCCGACCTGACGCAAGCGCCGTGAGGCGGTTCGCCGGGGCGCTCGCCGCGCTCGCGCTGCCCGTCTCCGTGCCGGGGACTCCCGGCGCATCGCGTGCGGCGGCGGCCGGGCGGCATCCGTGGACCGATCCGGGGCACCTGCGCATCGGCGTGCTGCGCACGATCGACAACCTGAACCCGCTGCTGTCGGGACAAGCCGCGGTCACCGACCTCGCGCAGTTCTTGTTCAGCGGCCTCATCCGGTTCGACGAGCGCGGCGAGCCGATCCCGGACGCCGCGACGACCGTGCCGACGCGCGCGAACGGCGGGATCAGCGCCGACGGGAAGACGATCACGTATCATCTGCGCGGCGATGTGGAGTTCGCCGACGGGCACCCCGTCACGGCGGACGACGTCGTCTTCAGCTGGCGGCAGGTGCTGAACCCGCGCAACAACGTGCCGTACCACTTCCCGTACGACAAGGCGGAGAGCGTCGTCGCGAAGGACGCGCACACCGTCGTCGTGCGCTTGCGCGCGCCGTCGGCGCCGTTCGTCTCCAACTTCTTCCGCTGCGGCGCGCAGGGCTCGATCCTGCCGAAGCACCTGCTCGACGGGAAGCCCGATCTCAACCAGGATCCGTTCAACATCAAGCCGGTCGGGAGCGGGCCGTACATGGTCGAGCGCTACGAGGTGAACAACCGGCTCGAGATGGTCCCGAACCCGCACTGGTTCGGCGGGAAGCCCGGATTGCGGCGGGTCACGTACCGCATCATCCCGAGCGAGAACACGCTGCTGGTCTCGCTGCGCACCCACGACATCGACTTCTACTTCGCCGCGCCCGAGCAGCAGTACCGCGAGCTCAAGGCGCTGCCCGGCGTCGCGGTCAGCGCGATCCCGTTCTCGCAGTTCGAGATGGTGACGTACAACGCGGGCCGCGCGCCGCTCTCCGACCCGCGCGTGCGCCGCGCGACCGCGATGGCGACCGACTGGAAGACGATCGCGCGGACCGTGTACCTGGACGTCGACCTGCCGGACTGGGGCGATCTGTTCCCCCGCTCGCCGTACTACACGCCGCAGCCCGATCCGTCGGCGTACGATCCGGCCAAGGCGCGCGCGCTGCTGGAGACGGCCGGCTGGAAGCCCGGGCCCGACGGTATCCGCGTGAAGGACGGGAAACGGCTCGAGCTCGAGATGGTGACGGTCGCCGGCGCGATCACGCGCGAGAAGGCCGAAGTGGTGATGCAGCAGCAGCTGCGCGCGGTCGGGATCGACATGCAGGTGCACAACGCGACGGCGAACCTGCTCTTCGCGCCGCTCGGCGCGGGCGGCTTGTTCGCGTCCGGGAAGTACGATCTCGGGATCTACGCCTGGACGCAGAATCCCGATCCCGACGACACGCTGACCGCGGGGCCGGACAATCTCCCGCCGCACGGCGCGAACTACTCGCGCCTCGCCGACGCCGAGCTCGGCAAGCTGCAGGCGCGCGGCGCCGCGACGTACGACCACGGCGAGCGCAAGCGCATCTACGCGGAAGTCGAGCGGCGGATCGGCGAGGTGCTGCCGTACCATACGCTCGTCTGGCGCGCGAACGTCGACGCGTGGAACGACGATCTGCACGGCGTGAAGCCGGCGCAAGCGGTGAGCGACTTCTGGAACGTGGGTAGCTGGACGCTGTGACGGCGGGAGAACGACAGATGGACCGGGCGTGGATCGCTCGCAGCGACGAGCTAGCCGACCCGGTGGTGGCGCTGTTTTGCCTGGCGGCGCCGGAGACGTCCTCG
>Ga0213878_10000857_pt1 | contig 10919 bp, 4 predicted proteins | sample VelepicoBEBS_R02_FD_161053 | JGI IMG/M metagenome (GOLD analysis project Ga0213878, IMG submission 161053) | Vellozia epidendroides bulk soil microbial communities from rupestrian grasslands, the National Park of Serra do Cipo, Brazil - BS_R02 | ecosystem: Environmental > Terrestrial > Soil >... | reverse complement strand
GTAGCCGACGCCGCCGCCGTAGTCGACGGTCAGCTCGAAGTCGGTCAGCCCGAAGCGCCCCGTGAACAGCCGCTCGACCGGCGCCAGGAAGCGCTGCGTGAGCTGGCCGTTGAGGACCGAGAAGGCCTCCTGGTTGAAGTTGATCACCCCGGTCTGGTACGCCGTGACGCCGGGCGGGAGCAGGACGTTCGACTCGCCGGGCGCGCCGCGCAGCGTCGTGCCGTTCTGCTGCTGGCCGAAGTTCACCGCGCCGAAGACCGAGGCGTCGAGCAGCAGCCCGATGATCTGCTCCTGCGAGTACGGCGGGTTCGAGGAGTAGTTGATCACCGAGCCGGTTCCGGCGGCGAGCTCGTCGGCCGGTCCGTCGACGGTGACCGTGATGTCGGCGCTGCCGACCGCGTTGCGCGTCGGGTCGGGATCGGGGTTCGTGACGTGCGCGTAGGCGCGCAGGTCGATGTACGGGAGCAGCCCGTTCTGCGGGTTGAACGCGACTGCGGCCTGCTGCACGCGGAAGGCGCGGTTGTAGGTCGAGAAGACGCCGCCCGGCGTCGCGGTCAGCACGCCGGCGAGCTTCGGTGAGGACAGCGAGCCGGTGAGGTCGAGCGTCCCGCTGGTCCCGATGTCGATGTACGGCGAGGAGGCCTGGACGCGCACGTTCTTCCCGGCGTGCGCCGTGACGGCGAGCGCGACGTCGAACGGCAGCCCGCTGCCGGCACCGCCGCCGTTCGCGCCGCCGCCGCTCGCGCTGCGGTAGATCGAGAGGATCGGGATCGACGCGTTCGTCAGCGTGACGTCGCCGGAAAGCACCGGCCGAGGCGTGTCGCTGCGCAGTTGCATCGTGCCGTCGACGACGCCGCGCCCGTAGGTCGGCGAGTCGACGCGCGCGCCGTGCGCGGTCAGGCCGATCGCGTAATTGCCGGTCCGCGCACCCGGGAGGGGGAGGTCGAGCCGGCCGCCGCCGTCGAGCGTCCCGCCGCCGACGTTCGCGTGCAGCGCCTCGAGCGCGACGCTGGTCCCGCTGAACGCGAGCCGCGCGTTCGCGTTGGTGATCGCCGCGCGGTCGAGATCCGAGACGTACAAGCCGTTCGCCAGCGCGATCGTCCCCGCGACGTGCGGCGCCGCCGGCGTCCCTTCGATCGAGAGCCGGCCGTCCGCGGTCCCGCCGAGCTTCGTGTGCGCGCCGGGGACGAACGGCGCGAACGGCGCGAGGTCGACGCCGCTCAGCGCGATCGAGAACGAGAGCGGCGCATCGCGCGTCACGCCGAGCGGCTGCAGCGTGAGCGGGAGCAGGCCGGTGACGACCGCGGTCCCCTTCGCGAAGGTCGCCTCGGCGTCGTTCACGTTCAGCGTCTTGCCGTCGTACGCGACGTTGCCGAGGACGCGCGGGATCGCGAGCGACGCGTAGCGCGCGTTCGCGAGCTCGAAGCCGACGGTCGCGCGCGGCTTCGCGAACGAGCCGCCGATCAGCGCGTTCGCGGTGACCGCGCCGCCGACGTCGTAGCGCGGACCTTTCGGGAAGAGCTGAACGAGCGCTTTCGCGAGATCGGGCGACTGCGCGCGGACCGAGAGCGCGAGCGGTGCGGCGGGCGCGAATCCGAACGAGCCGCTCGCGTCGAAACGCGCGAAGCCGAGATCGAGATCGGTGTTCGAGAGCGCGACGCGGTCGCCGTCGCCGCGCGCGTGCGCGGTCGCTGCAACGACCTTGTAGCCGAACAGCGAGCCGTTGACCAGCGTCGCGTCGCCGTTCACGCCGAGCCGCGGCCAGCGCCCCGCGATCGTCCCGCTCGCGCTGACCTGGCCCAGCAGCGGCGCGGTGATCCCGAACGGCGGGAGCCACGTCGCGAGGTCGACCTGCTGCGCGCTCGCGTTCGCGCGGTACCACGCCTGCTCGATCGCGCGCACCGGGCCGCCGCGTGCGGGGATCATCGAGCCGTTCGCGCGCAGCGCGCCGTGCGCGCCGCGCACGTTCAGCGCCGCGACGACCGTGCTGCCGCGCTGCGACCAGGTGGCGTTCGTGGTGCCGAAGCTGAAGCGCCGGTAGCGGAAGCCGGTGACGTCGACGTGCCCGCTGGTGCGCGTCGTGAGGCCGTCGTTCGAGAACATCAGCGCGACCGGACCGCGGCCCGCGAGCGTCTCCGCTTCGTCGAAGTAGTCGTCGAAGTCGGCGAGGTTCGCGTTCGCACTGCGCACGTCGACCGCGAACGCGCCGCGCGCGACCGAGAGCGCGGCGTCGATGCTCGCGCGCGTCGAGCCGACCGTGACGACGCCGTGGTTCGCCGCGAGCGAGCGCGTCGTGATCGCGACGCCGGCGCGCGCGTCGCGGAAGTCGAGCCCGTTGTACGAGCCTTCGGGCACCGCGACCGTGCCGCCGATCCGCGGGCGCGCGCCGTTCCCGCGGACCTGCACGTCGGCGGAGAAGCTGCCTTCGAGGTACTTCACCGGGAGCCGCAGCACGCGCCGCACCTCGCCGACGTCGCCGATCGGAACCTGCGCGCTCAGGTCGTACGCGAGCGCGTTCGCCCCGCTCGAGCCGATCCCGAAGACGCGCCCGTTGAAGTTGCCGTAGGTCGAGCCGAGCGCCGCGACGCCGCTGCGCACGTCGGCCGTTCCGTCCGCGAGCGCGACGTCGGCGCCGCCGCTGATCGGGTAGCCCGCGGCACGGCCGTCCTCGACCGAGACGAGCCCGTCGAAGGTCGGCGCGCGGCCGCGGATGTCGGCGAGCCCGAAGAACGCCAGCGTCCCGGCCTGGAGCGGGAGCCCGGCGCCGCGCAGCGCCGCGACCGGGACCGCCGGCGCGGAGACCAGGAACGGGCCGCCGGCGTCGGCGGCGACGACCTGGCCGCCGCCGATCGAGCCGTTGGCGGCGAGGAGGCGCAGCGTCTTGCCGTCGTCGACGGCGAGCGTCCCGGCGACCCGGTCGACCGCGATGCCGCGGATCCGCGCGCCCGGCAGGTCGGCGCCGGTCGTCTGCACGACGATGCGGTTCTGCGCGATCGTCGCGCGGACCGGGCCGTGGACCTCGCCCTGCGCGCTCGCGTCGGCGATGAACGGCCGCAGGTTCTCCAGCCGCCCGTCGTACTGGCCTTCGAGGGCGAAGACGTTCCCGTCGTAGGCGCCGGCGCCGTCGAAGCGCCCGAGCGGGCCGGCCAAGTCGATCGACGAGAGCCGGATGTCGCTGAACGTCCCGCCGAGCCGGACGCTCCCGCTCCCGAGCGCGTACGGCCCGTAGCGCAGGTCGCGCCCGCGCATCGCGCCGGCCAGCCCGAAGACGTCCGGGCTCCCGCCGCCGGCGAAGTCGCCGTCGATCACGCCGGAGATCGGCGGGATCGCGGAGACGATCCCGCCCGGCAGCTCGGCCTTGCGGACGTCGGCGAGGCGGAAGTTGCGCGCGTGGATCCAGCCGGCGCTCTGCGAGATCGGCCGCTGGAGCTCGAACCCGCCGGCGAACGACTCGCCGTTCGCGCGCGAAAACGCGAGCGGCCCGAACTCGCCGACGCCCTTCTGGTCGACGCTGAACGTCCCGGCGCCGCTCGTCGGCCCGACCGCGCCGATCGTCCCGCGCGCGTTGAACTGCTCGCCCGGCGGTTCGCTCAGGAGCACGGTCGCGATGACGTTCGCGTCCGGCGCGAGCATGTCGGCGTACGGGAGCGCCGACCCGGAGCCGTTCGCGTTGAGGGCGATCAGGATGTCGTTCTTGTTGTTGTCGCCGAGGATCACGCGGCCGCCGAGCCCGACGTTCGCGCTGCCGTAGCGCGCGCGCACGCCGCCGAACGTGATCGCGCCGTCGTAGTAGTCGATCAGGCCGTCGACGCCCTCGGCGGGATACTTGTCGTAGCTGAGCTGCGGCGCGCTGAAACGCGTTCGGATCAGCGGCTTCGCGAGGCTCGAGGCGAACAGCGTCTCGAAGTGCGAGCCGCCGTGCAGCGGCATGCTCTGCAGGAACGTGAAGAGCGTGCGCACGTCATGCAGATCGGAGCTCCCGGTGAACGCCATGCGGGCCGTCGGGTCCGTGAACAGGCCGTAGAGCGCGCCGCGCCCGTGGACGGGGATTCCGTTCAGCGTCGCGCCGATCGTCGTCGCGGCGAGCATGTCGTCGGTGATGACGAGCGGCGCCTCGACGTCGCGGATCTCGTGCGCGAGCGCGGAGACGTAGAGCGCGCCGCCGTGCAGCCGCGCCCCGCCGCCGAGCTTGTATGCGAACTCCTCGCCGGCTTTCGGCGCGAGCGCGTAGTAGCGCGCGTCGACGCCGTCGAGGACGCCCGCGTCGAAACGAAACGTCTTCGAGTGGATGAAGAAGCCGAGCGCGCCGCGCATCGGGAGCTCGCGCGCGGTGATGCGGTTGAGCGCGATCCCGCGCTGCACGTCGATCACCGTGCGTTCGGAGAGCGGATACCGCTCGATCGGCGCGCCGGGCGCCGGGCGGCCGACCAGGACGCCGTCGACCTTCGCCGTCGTGCGCGCGTCCGATTTGACCGACGCGTCGATCGAGACGTCCTCGATCGTCTGGTTCGCGAGGTCGGGCTGCAGCGGCGCGGCGTCGACCAACCGGATCACGCCGCCGCGGATGCGCGCGGTGAAGTAGTACGGCGCGGCCGCCTTGCGCGTCGGCGCCGGCGGCGTCCCGGAGGTGCCGCCGGCGCGGTTGAAGGTCAGCGTGCCGTCGGCGTGGCGGGTGATGGTGAGGACCGGCTTCTGGATCGAGATCGCGGCGAAGCCGAAGCGGTGCTGGCCGCCCGGGAAGATGTCGCGCAGCGCGTAGTCGACGTCGACCCGCTGCGCGTCGAGGACCGGGTCGCCGTTCTTGACGACGTGGACGTCGAAGAGGACGCCGTGGCGCGTCCCCAGCGTCTGGTCGCCGATCGAGACCTGGTAGCCCGTCGCGGCGGAGAGAACGGTCTGCAGAACCGCGCGCGTGATCGCGTGGCGGGCCGCGATCACCACGACGAGGAGAGCCGCGACGGCCGCGGCGACGATCACCGCGCGACGCGACGCTCTCACGCCAAACATCGCTTCCCTCGTCCCCGAGCAGGCATCTTCACAAACGTATGGGCTCCGCAAGCGGAGCCCTTCGTTCGCCTATGGCTCACTCAACGTTCCAAGGGATTTCCCAGTCCGGGTGGCACGCGACGGGTTCGCCGCTCGTCTAGAGCGGCGAAGCCACTACAGATCCAGGTTGCGGACGGTGCGGGCGTACTCTTGGATGAACAGCTTGCGCGGCTCGACCTTCTCGCCCATCAGCTCGGTGAAGACTTTCTCCGCCTCTTCGCCCGCCTCGTCGAGCTCGACGCGCTTGAGGCGGCGCGAGCCCTGGTCCATCGTCGTCTCGGCGAGCTGCTCGGCGTCCATCTCGCCGAGCCCCTTGAACTGCTGAATGGTGAACTCTTTGGGATCGTCGCCGTTGAAGATTTGCTGCAGCTCGGCCTCATTGAACGCCCACCACTGCTTCTTCCCCTTCTTCACCCCGTAGAGCGGCGGCTGCGCGATGTAGACGTAGCCCTGCTCGATCAGCGGCTTCATCTTGCGGTAGAAGAACGTGAGCAGCAGCGTGCGGATGTGCGAGCCGTCGACGTCGGCGTCGGTCATGATGATGATCTTGTGGTAGCGCAGCTTCACGACGTCGAAGTCGTCGCCGAAGCCGGCGCCGAGCGCGGTGATCATCGTGCGGATCTCTTCGTTCGCGAGCATCTTGTCGATGCGCGCCTTCTCGACGTTGAGGATCTTGCCGCGCAGCGGGAGGATCGCCTGGGTGTTCGGATCGCGCCCGCCCTTCGCCGTCCCGCCGGCCGAGTCGCCCTCGACCAGGAAGATCTCCGAGTCCGCCGGGTTCGTGGTCTTGCAGTCGACGAGCTTGCCGGGGAGGCCGCTCCCTTCGAGCACGTTCTTGCGGCGGGTGAGATCGCGCGCTTTCTTCGCCGCCTCGCGGGCGCGCTGCGCCTGCATGCACTTCTCGACGATCGCGCGGGCGAACTTCGGGTTCTCCTCGAGGAAGAAGTCGAGCCGTTCCGTCACCAGCCCGTTCACGATGGGCCGCATCTTCGCGTTGCCCAGCTTCGTCTTGGTCTGGCCCTCGAACTGCGGCTCCTGCAGCTTCACCGAGACGATCGCGGTGAGCCCTTCCATGCAGTCGTCGGTGGAAAGGTTGGGCTCCGACTCCTTGAGCATCCCGCGCTTGCGCGCGTACTCGTTCACCTTGCCGGAGACCGCGGTGCGGAAGCCGGTCAGGTGCATCCCGCCTTCGATCGTGTTGATGTTGTTGGCGTACGAGTAGACGACTTCGTTGTAGCCGTCCTGCCACTGGAACGCGCACTCGACGACGACGTCGTCGCGCTCGCCGTTGGTCGAGATCACCGGCGTGAGCGACTCCTTGTTCTCGTTGAGCCACTCGACGAACGAGATGATCCCGCCCTCGTACATGTACGTGCGCTCTTTGATCTCTTCGCCGCGCTCGTCACGCAGCTTGATCGAGAGCCCGCGGTTCAGGAAGGCGAGCTCGCGCAGCCGCGCCTCGAGGATCTTCCACGAGAACTCGAGCGTCTCGAACATCTCGGAGTCGGGTTTCCAGTGCTGCAGCGAGCCGGTGCCCTCGACGCGGCGGAGCTTCTTCAGCTTGTGCGTCGTGACGCCGCGCACGAAGCGGATCTCGTACTCCCAGCCGTCGCGCTTCACGCGCGTGATCATCCACTCGGAGAGCGCGTTGACGACCGAGATGCCGACGCCGTGCAGCCCGCCCGAGACCTTGTAGCCGCCCTTGCCGAACTTGCCGCCCGCGTGCAGGATCGTCATCGCGACCTCGACCGCCGGCATCTTCTCCTCGGGATGCATGTCGACCGGGAAGCCGCGGCCGTCGTCCTCGACCGAGACCGAACCGTCCTTGTAGAGGATCACCGAGATGTTCTTGGCGTAACCGGCGAGCGCTTCGTCGACGCTGTTGTCGACGGCTTCGTAGACGAGCTGGTGGAGTCCGCGCTCGGCCGTGTTGCCGATGTACATCCCGGGGCGCTTGCGAACAGCCTCCAGGCCTTTGAGGACCTGGATCTGATCGCCGGTATAATCGTCTGGCATTCGAGTCTCTATCTTCGACGCGAACGCTATTGTCACCCTGAGCTTGTCGAAGGGTGAGCCACGGTCGGCATCTCGGCTTGCGGCTCATCCTTCGACAGGCTCAGGATGACATGCGGGCAGGCTCAGGATGACATGCGGGCTACGTCGCTTCGGTCTCGATCTTTTGCACGAAATCGTAGAGGTCGCGGAGCGCGTTCTTGCGGACGGCCGAGTCCATCTCCAGGCGAAGCGGATCGATGCGCGTCTCGAGCAGGACGAACGAGCTCGCGAGCTTGCGCACGCGAACGCGGTCGATCGGCTGCCGCAAGGTGTGGAGCTTGCTCGCGCGCCAGAGCTCGTCCCACCAGCTCTGCAGCAAGCGCCGGCGGATCGCGTCGTAGGCTTCGGGGGTGAGTCCGTCGACCAGCGCGAGGACTTCCTCGGAGCCGAGCCACGGCGCCTCGAACAGGAGCCGCTCGCACGCGAAGCGGCGCCGCCGCTCCGTGTCGTCGCGGCACGGCGTGCACGTCGTCCCGCCGTCGATCGCCCCCTCGCACAGCGCGCAGAACGCGCCGCCCTGCGCGCGGTGGGCGGCGCGGTTCTTGTCGACCGCGCGGCGCAGCCGGGCGAGCGCGTCGTCCAGCGTCTTCGCGGGCGGTTCGCCGGCGGCGCCGGACGAGACGCGCCGCGGCCCGCGGGGACCGCTCGCGACCGCGAGCGGCCGGCGCAGCTTTCCGACCCGGAAACGCAGCCGCGCGAGCGCGCGGGTCTCGGGGAGCGCGCGCAGCCCGCGCACGATCTCGGGCTCCAGGAACGCGAGCTGATACGACCACGCTGCCGAGGTCGTGAGCACGATGAGCGCGTCGCGCTCGATCGCGACCGGCTGCGCCGCGCGAGCCACGTCGGCGCCGACCATCTCGATCCACGCCGCGCGCACGGCGACGAGCGGATCGGAGCCCGGTCCGGGCGCCGGTCGCCAGCCGTCGAGGATCGTGCCGAGCCTCAGCACGGTGTCACCGTCGCGGCGCGGATCGACCACGTCGCGGCCGCGCCGACGCCGCTCGGAAGCTCGGTCGTGGTCAGGAAGGCCTGCTCGAAGCCTTCGACTGCGCCGAGAAAACCGCCGGCGCGTTCTGCGTCGAGCTCGGAGAGGACGTCGTCGAGCAGGAGGATCGGTGCGTCTCCGGTGCGGGTGCGCATCACGTCGTATTCGGCGACCTTGAGCGCGAGTACCGCCGTGCGCTGCTGGCCTTGCGAGCCGAACGCCGCGAGCGGCGTGCCGTCGACCAGCAGCCGGAGGTCGTCGCGATGCGGGCCGACCAGCGTGGTACGCCGCCGCAACTCGCTCTCCATTGCGTTGGCGAGCGCTTCGCCGGCGTCGCCTTCGGGATTCGGCGCGTAGCTCACGCCGAGCCGCTCGCGCGCACCGCGCCAGCGCGCGTAGATCGCCGCGGTCGCGGCCGCGAGCTCGTCGACGAACGCGCGCCGCGCCGCGATCAGCGCGGCCGCCGGCCGTGCCAGCTCGTCGTTGTACGCGAGCAGCAGATCGCGGTCCGGTGCGATCGCGCCGCGCAACAGCGCGGACTTCTGCTGGATCACCTTCTGGTACAGCGCCAGATCGCGGTAGTACGTCGGCGAGAGCTGCGCGAGCGCGCCGTTGAGGAACGAGCGCCGCAGTGCCGGCCCGCCGCTCACCAGCTGCAGATCCGCCGGCACGAACGTGACGACGCGCGTCCGCCCGAGAAACCGCGCGAACCCGACCGCGCCGCCGTTCACCTCGAAGCTCTTCCGCGTCCCCGCCGGCGAGCGCGCGATCGCGCACCGCAGCCGTATCTCACCGGCGACGATGCGCGCCTCACCGGCGATCTCCGCGCGCTCCGTACCGCGCCGGATCAACTCGCTCTCGCGGTGCGCGCGAAACGACTTCCCCGTCGCCAGCATCGCGAGCGCCTCGAGCAGGTTCGACTTCCCTTGCGCGTTCGCGCCGGCGAGGAGATTGAGGCCGGGCGCCGGCTGGAAGTCGAGGCTCGCGTAGTTCCGAAAATCCGCCAACCGGACGCGCTCGATCCTCACGAGCGGCCGGAAGCTATTGCCGCAGCGGCATCAGGACGTAGAGCTGCTGTCCGCTCTCCTCGCCCATTTCGAGCGGGCGGATCGCGGCCGGCGAGAGCGGTCCGAGGAACTCGAGCACCGTCTGCGGCGAGTCGACGTGGTTGAGGATCTCGACCAGATAGCGCGCGTTGAACGCGATCGCGAGATCCTCGCCGGTCTGCTCGACCTCGAGCTCTTCGTACGCGTTGCCGGTGACGTCCGACTTCGCGGTGATCATCAGCGTCTGGTTCGAGACCTCGAGCTTCACCATCGACGCGCGGTCGCCGGCGACCAGCTCGGCGCGGCGCAATCCGCCGATCAGCGCTTGCGTGTTGACGACGACACGGCGGTCGAACTTCGCCGGAATCACTTGGCCGTAGTTGGGATACTGCCCGTCGACGAGCCGCACCACGATCGAGGTCGTGCCGGCGGTGAACTGCAGCTGGTTCGCGTTGGCGCCGAGCGCGGTGACTTCGACGAGCTCCGCGGCACCGAGGTTGCGCGCGGCTTCGTTGAGCGCGCGCGACGGAACGATGTACTTGGCGGTGCCGTCGATCCCGCGCTCGAGCTTCGAGGTCCAGCGCGCGAGGCGGTAGCCGTCGGTCGCGACCAGCGTGATGTTCTCGCCGTCGAGCTCGACCAGCGTCCCCATCAGCACGGCGCCGCGCGCCTCTTCGTTGGAGGCGGCGAAGATCGTCGCGGCGACGCCCTCGCGGAAGCGCTTCGCGGCGATCGCGAACGACTGGCCTTTCTGCGCGGAGGGGAGCGGCGGGTACTCGTCCGCCGGCAGCGCGTGGAAATCGTAGTTCGAGCGCTCGGCTTTCACCGAGGCGCGCGACGGCGAGCCGGTGAGCTCGAGCAGCCCGGCCGGAAGGTTGCCGAGGTAGCCGCTGAACAGCCGCGCCGGAACGGTCACGGCGCCCGACTCGGCGATCTCGGCCGGGAACGACTGCTCGAGCGTGAGCTCGAGGTCGGTGGCGCGGACGCGAATCCCGCCTTCGTCCGCGCTGAGCAGCACGTTCGAGAGGATCGGCACCGTGGTGTGCGCGTTGACGACCTTGCTCGCCGCGCCGACCGCGGAGGCGATGTCTTTCGTACTACACGTGAACTTCACTGATCCACCGCTCCGGGACCGTCCGTGGTCCGTCTCATGGTTTGAAGAAAGATCGTCGTACCAGCAGTAAGGCGGTGAACAGCGGGGAGAACCCCGGAGATCCGCTCGTACCACGGCTTCGCGCACGATTCGGGCTGTGGACGGTTCCGAGGTCCCGTCCACGCGATCCCCGAGCCGGGCGCGCATCCCGTTTTTCCACGGGCCGGATGCCGACCTGTGGCCGGGTCGAGGATGGAGATTGTGAAAGCGGCAGGGATCGCCTCCCTGCCGCTTTCGTTCGATCCCGGTGAACCCGTCGTGCTTACGTGTTCAGCGTGAGCAGGAGCGGGCCGGAACCGTACCCGGCGACGACGATCGTCGTACCGTTCGGCGCAAGCGCCATCCCGTAGGTGTTGTTGCCCGCTACGCCGGCGGTCAGCATCTCGGCACGTCCGGTCGTGCGGTCGACCCGTCCGATCCGGTTGTCCAAGTACGAGACGAAGAACAGGTTGCCGTGCGGGTCCAGCACCGCGTACTGCGTGAACTCGTTCCACGAGTCGGAGCCGTACAAGCGCGGCACCGCGTACCGCGTGAGCGTGCCGGTCGCGATATCGTCGCGAACGAACTCGTTCATGTTCTCGAGGTCGACGAACCACAGCGAACCGTTCGCCGCGTCGAACGCCTGCGCATCGAG
>Ga0213878_10000856_pt1 | contig 10952 bp, 9 predicted proteins | sample VelepicoBEBS_R02_FD_161053 | JGI IMG/M metagenome (GOLD analysis project Ga0213878, IMG submission 161053) | Vellozia epidendroides bulk soil microbial communities from rupestrian grasslands, the National Park of Serra do Cipo, Brazil - BS_R02 | ecosystem: Environmental > Terrestrial > Soil >... | reverse complement strand
CGAGCGAGTTGAGCGCGAGGCGCTGGCGCTGCGCGTCGGCCTCCTGGCTCTGCAGCTCCGAGCGGATCCCGAGCAGCCGGCCCTGGATCCCGACGACCTTCTTCTCGTCGGCCTTGCGCGCGCGGATCGTCGCCTCGTTCGCCTTGATCAGATACCGAACGTCGTTCCAGCGCTCCACGAAGTCGCCGAACGAGCGCGCGCGCAACAGCACGTCGACGTAGCCGAGATCGCCGTGCTCGTACGCGTCGACGAGCCGGCGGCTCAGCACGTCCTCGTGGCGCCGGAGCGTCGCCTGCGCGGCGGCGAGCTGGATCTTGTTCCAGTCGAGCTTGCGCTGCGTCGACTTCACTTGCGCCGTGATGTCGCCGAGGTGCGCGCTGACCGAGGCGATGTTGCGGTTCGTGTCTTCGAGCTCGGCGGAGATCGAGCCGACCTTCGCCTTCGCCTGGTTCAGCTGCGAGCGCTTCTCCTGAAGCTTCTCGTGGACGGCGTGGATGTGCGCCTTCTGCGCCTGAATCTTGTCGTCGATGCGGCTCTTGCTATAACCCGCACTCGGAACGAGCGCAACCGCTACGACGAGTGCGGCGACGGCGTAGCGAGTCATGCGCGCAGGTGCCGTCCGACGCTGATCCACGACGCGATCAGTCCGACTGCGGCGCCGGCCGCGAGCAGCTCGAGGCTCAGCGCCAGCTCATCGACGCGGAAGGTGACGAACGCGAGCGTCGCGGCGAGCTTCGGCACCACTTGGTGCTCGGCGAGCGCGAGGACGCCGATCGCGACCGCGGCGCCGAGGACGCCGGCCAGCATCCCTTCGGCGATGAACGGCATGCGGATGTACATGTTCGTCGCGCCGACCAGCTGCATGATCGCGATCTCGCGCCGCCGCGCGAACACCGTCAGCCGGATCGTGTTCGAGATCACGATCGCCGCTGAGATCGACAGCAGCGCGATCAGCGCGATCCCGGCGCGGCCGAGGACCCCCGCGACCTTCAGCAGCTTCTGCACCGTGTCGGCCGCGTAGTCGACCTTCGCGACGCGCGGGTCTTTCGCGATCCAGGCGGCGACGTTCGGGACGCTGTCGGGGTCCTTCACGCGCACCTTGTACGTGTTCGGGAGCGGGTTCGCGGTCAGCAGCGAGGTGTCGAAGTCCTTGCCCAGGACGTCCTGCATCCGCTTGAGCCCCTCGCGCTTCGGGACGTAGGTCGCCGACGCGACGCGCTTGTCGGCGGCGAACTTCGAGCCGAGGTCCTTCGCCTTCGTGTCGTCGACGCCGTCCTTCAGGTAGACCGCGATCTCGATCTGCGAGAGGACGCCGGTCCCGAACGTCTGGATCGTGTCGCGGACGAACAGGAACGCGCCGAGGAGGACGATCGTGACCGCGACGGTTCCGATCGCGGTGAACTGCATCCCGGCGTTGCGGGTGAAGTTCGCCAGAACCTCACCCAGGAAGAACCGCAGTCTGCCCAAGTCCACGGAAATAGTACCCTCGCTCGTCGTCGTGCAGGATGCGTCCTTGCTCCAACCGGACGACGCGACGGCGCATGCGGTCGACGACGGCCTGGTTGTGGGTCGCGACCACGACGGTCGTCCCCTTGAGGTTGATGCGCTGGAGCAGCTCCATGATCTCGGTCGTGTTCGACGGATCGAGATTCCCGGTCGGCTCGTCGCAGAGCAGGATCTTCGGGTTGCCGACCAGCGCGCGCGCGATCGCGGTCCGCTGCTGCTCGCCGCCCGAGAGCTCGCTCGGGAACATGCGGCTCTTGTGCGAGAGCCCGACCAGGTCGAGCGCGCGCGGCACCATCCGCATCACGTCTTTGGTTCGCGTCCCCGTCACCTGGAGCGCGAACGCGACGTTCTCCCACACCGTCTTGTGCGAGAGCAGCTTGAAGTCTTGGAAGACCACGCCGATGTTGCGGCGCAGCTTCGGGACGCGGCCGCGGCGCAGCGTGTCGACGCGCACGTTGTCCACGTACACCTCGCCGTGCGACGGCAGCTCTTCACGGTAGAGAAGCTTGAGCAGCGAGGATTTCCCGGTCCCTGAGTGACCGACCAGGAAAACGAAGCTGCCTTTCTCGATCTCGAGATCGACGTCGTCGAGCGCCCGCGTCCCGTTCGGGTACGTGAGCGAAACGCCGCGGAGTCTGATCATGCTTGGGACGGCACTCCGGCGCTGGGGTTGAACAGGTATTGGGCGATCCGCAGCCCATACCTCCGGTGTTGTATGAACTTTGACCTGAGCGACGAGCAGAAGGCGATCCGCGACCTGTGCCGCGAGTTCGCGCGCGAGGAAGTCGCGCCGCAAGCGGAGCGGAACGACCGCGAGGAGCGCTTTCCGTACGACCTGGTGCGGAAGATGGCCGAGCTCGGACTGATGGGTCTGCCTTTCCCCGAGGAGTACGGCGGTGCCGGCGCCGACACGGTGAGCTACGCGCTCGCCGTGATGGAGATCGCCCGAGCCGACGCCTCGACCGGGATCACCCTGGCCGCCCACGTCTCGCTCGGCGCCTCGCCGTTCTTTCTCTTCGGCACCGAGGCGCAAAAGCAGAAGTTCCTCGTCCCCCTGGCAAGGGGCGAACAGCTGTGGGGCTTCGGTCTGACCGAGCCGGGGGCGGGGAGCGACGCCGGCGGGACCCAGACCCGAGCCGAGCTGCGGGACGGCAAGTGGGTGATCAACGGGACCAAGGCCTTCATCACCAACAGCGGCACCGACATCACCGGCGGGACGACGATCACGGCGGTGACCGGCGGCCTGAACGGCCGGCGGGAGATTTCGACCATCATCGTGCCGCAGGATACTCCGGGTTTCACCCGCTCGAAGAAGTACAAGAAGATGGGCTGGCGGGCGTCGGACACCCGCGAGCTCTCGTTCACGGACGCCGCCGTCCCCGAGGAGAACCTGCTCGGCGAGCGGGGCCGGGGGCTGAAGAACTTCCTCGCGATCCTCGACGGCGGGCGGATCTCGGTCGCGGCGCTCTCGGTCGGGCTGGCGATGGGGGCGTACGACGAGGCCTACAAGTACGCCAAGGAGCGGCAGCAGTTCGGCCAGGCGATCAGCAAGTTCCAGGCGATCCAGTTCAAGCTCGCCGACATGCTGATGGAGATCGAGCACGCCAAGCTGATGGTGTTGAAGGCCGCCTGGGAGAAGGACCAGGGGCGGGAGTTCGAGCTGAGCGCGTCGCTGGCGAAGCTCTTCTCGGGCGAGGTCTCGCACAGGGTGGTGAACGAGGCGCTGCAGATCCACGGCGGTTACGGCTTCATGGACGAGTACCCGATCTCGCGGATGTACCGCGACCAGAAGATCAACGAGATCGGCGAGGGGACGAACGAGGTGCAGCGCCTGGTGATCGCCCGCCAGATCGGCCTTTAGACTTTCTTCAGGACTTTTCGCGAGGGTGCACGCATGAACAAGCTCGCCGTTGCAGCGCTGGTCGGACTGGTGGTTCTCGCCGGTGTGGCGTTCGTGGGCGTGCGCCACGCGACGGCGCACCTGGAGCACGGCGCGACGGCGCCGGAGTTCACGCTGCAGGCCGCGCAGGGCGGCGACGTCGTGACGGTCGACCTGAAGGCGGCGCTGGCGAAGGGCCCGGTGGTGCTGTACTTCTTCCCGAAGTCGTTCACCAGCGGCTGCACGACCGAGGCGCACATGTTCTCCGAGCACGTCGCCGACTACAAGAAGCTCGGCGCGCAGGTGATCGGCGTGAGCGGCGACGACATCGAAACGCAGAAGAAGTTCTCGACGCAGGAGTGCCGCTCGGCGTTCCTGGTCGCCTCCGATCCGGGGCTGAAAATCGCCAAGCAGTACGACGCCGCGCTCGCGCCCGGCTACGCCAACCGCACCAGCTATGTGATCGCGCCGGACGGAACGATCGCGTACGCCTACACGAACCTCGACCCCGAGAAGCACGTCGAGAACACGCTGGACGCGCTCAAAGCCCTGGCGGCGAAGAAGTAGCCGTACCCCCGCTGTCACCCTGAGCTTGTCGAAGGGTGAGAGATCGTGTCGAACGCCGAGCCGAAGCCGGGTACGAGCGCTTCATGGAAGTCGGCTGGCCGAGCGAGCTGTTCCTGATCCGGCACGCGCAGAGCGCCGGTAACGTCGCGCGCGAGCGGGCGCTCGCGTCGGGCGCGACGGTCATCGACATCGCGGCGGCGCGCGACTGCGACGTCGAGCTCTCCGAGCTCGGTGAGCGCCAGGCGGCCGCGCTCGGGACGTGGTGCGCGCGGCACCTCGACCGGATCGACGCAGTCATCGCCTCGCCGTATGCCCGCGCGCAGCAGACCGCATCGATCGCGCTGCGCGCGGCCGGCTGGACGGTGCCGGTGACCGTCGACGAGCGGCTGCGCGAGAAAGAGTTCGGCTCGCTGGACCGGCTGACGCGGCTCGGCATCGAGCAGCGCTTCCCCGAGCAGGCGGAGCTGCGGCGCGTTCTCGGAAAGTTCTACTACCGGCCGCCGGGCGGCGAGAGCTGGTGCGACGTGATCCTCCGCGTGCGCAGCGTCGTCGACTCGCTGGCGCGCGACTATGCGCGCTGCCGGGTCGCGATCGTGACGCACCAGGTGATCGTGCTGTGCTTCCGCTATGTGCTCGAGAAGCTCACCGAGCAGTCGCTGCTCGAGATCGACCGCCAGGGCGACGTCGCGAACTGCGCCGTGACGACGTACGCGTACGACGAGGTGGCAAAAGCGCTGACGCTGCGTGCCTACAACGTCGTCGCGCCGATGGAAGAGTCCGGCGAGCCGGTCACCACGCGCCCCGACGTTCCGCTCGCGCGCTGACGCGGCCGTTGGTCTTGCGGCAGCGCGATCGACTCTTCGCGCGCGAAGAGCCGTTCGAGCTTTGCGACGACGGCGTCTTCGTCGATGCAGTGTCCTGCCCGTGCGCGCCGGATCGTGGCGCGGGTGAGCGAGACGATCTTGCGCTTCGCCGCCGGTGAGACCCAAGCGGGATACGGCATCCGCTCGAAGTCTTTGCTCTGGATGTTGCGCGTGTGGTTCAGCACCGACTTCAGGATGCGGTTCGCGACCGGCGTCAGCGTCCAGGCCAGGATGAAATAGAGCTCGTCCTCCGCGACGCCTTCGCGCAAGAACGCGCACGGGGCGCCGCTGTCGAGGATGTATCCCGGCGGCAGGTAGCGCGTCTTGAACCGGTTCGCGATCAGCGCCCACGTGAGCCCTTCGCGCTCGAAGAACGGTCTGCCGCCGACCCCGTGCAGATACCAGTTTCCGTTGCGCTTGAACGTGTAGACGTACGCTCCGCCGTCGCGCCAGAAGATCGCGTATCGCGGCGGGGCGTAGAACGACGATCCGTCCGCCTTGTTGTACGGACGATAGTCCCGGTGCGGGAGCGCGACGCGGCGCGGGCGCCGGAGACGCTCCCAGCGGACGACGCGCTCGGTCGTGCCGCGTGCTTCAGCGTCTCGGATCTTTGCGATCTTTCCGGCGGAGAGCTTGCCGAGGCGTGCTCGTGAACGTTCCTTCGCCAGGGTGACGGGCTCGTCGGCGTACGCGAATCGGTACGGCTCCGCGACGCGGCCGTCGCGGATCTCGCGCAGGAACAGCTCGTTGTTCCCGATCGTCATCCCGGAGGTCGCCACCATGAAGTCGCCCAGGAACGACCCGCTGAAATACGTCGCCAGGGTTTCGTCGATGCGCCAGCTCAGATTCGGCGTCGCGGCGATCGCGCGCGGCGGTATGGTGCAGCCGAACACCTTCACCGAACCGCATCCGGACGCGGTCTTCCGCGCCTTCAGCAGGACCATCGGCTGCGCGGTGTGCTCGAACGGCCCCGGGAGACGCTCGATCTCGACGTCGCACGACGATTGCAGGAAGTTCCGCAGCCCGCGCATCGTGTTGATCGTCAGCAGCGTGTCGCTGCAGACGAAGCACAGCAGCCCGTTCGGTGCCAGCAGCTCGACGCAGCGCACGATGAAGAACGAGTACGTCTCCTTCTTGATCTTGAGACCGTGCCGCCAGCCGTACGCCCGGTCCAGGTCGTCCTCGACCGCGGCGTCCAGCGTGCCGCCGAACGGCGGGTTTCCGACGATCAGATCGAACCGCTGCCGCGGATCGCGCGGGCGCCACCGGAAGAAATCAGCGTTCCGCAACGCGGGCGGAAGCGCGCCGAAACCGTCCGCGCGCCAGCGCCGCCGCATCGCCGCATGCGCGCGGCCGTCCAGCTCCGTGCCGAACAGGTGCGCTGCGGCCCACGCCATGGGATCGGCGCCGGTGCGCGCGATGCGTTCGACGATCTCGAACACGAACGCGCCTTCGCCGAACGACGGCTCGAGCACCGACGTCGTCTCATCGACCGGCAGCGCGGCGACGATGCGGCGCGCGACGTCCGGCGGCGTGAAGAACTGGCCGAGCTGTCGCCGGTCCTCGCGCGCGCGCTTCGCGGTGCTCACGCGGCGGGTATACCGTCCGCCATGACGGATTCCCGCTCGTCCGACGGTATCCCGATCGACGCGGCGCTGCTGCGTTCGTGGCCGCTGCCTCACCCGGGCGACGGCGGAAAGGACGAGCGCGGCCGGATCTTCGTCGTCGCCGGTGCACCGCAGATGCCGGGCGCCGCGATCCTGTGCGCGACCGCGGCGCTGCGCGCCGGCGCGGGAAAGCTGCAGATCGGCACGTGCGCGTCGGTCGCCGCGCACGTCGCAAGCGCGGTCCTCGAGTCGCTCGTCGTCGCGCTCGACGAGACGCCGTCCGGCGCGATCGCGCTGCCGAGCGCAGCGAAGATCGTCGAGCACGCGAACGAGGCGGACGCGCTCGTGATCGGCCCCGGCCTGGTCGACGAGCGCGCGTCATCGGAGCTCATCACCGCCGTCGCGGCCGAGCTCGACGTCGCCGCGGTGATCGACGCGGCGGCGCTCGCGTGCTTCGCGGGCCGGCCCGGCGCGTTCGCGGCCCTGCGCGGCCGGGCGGTCTTGACCCCGCACGCCGGCGAGATGGCGACGATGCTCGGCCTCGACCGCGACGCGGTCGAATCCGATCCGCCGCGCCATGCCCGTGAAGCCGCGCAAAAGTTCGGAACGATCGTCGTTCTCAAGGGCGCGACGACGTACATCGCCGACCCGTCCGGCGCACTGTACCGCAACGACCACGGTGACGCCGGCCTCGCGACGTCGGGTTCGGGCGACGTCCTCGCCGGCATCATCGGCGGCCTCCTCGCGCGCGGCACCGAACCGCTCCACGCCGCCGTCTGGGGCGTCTCATTGCACGCCCGAGCCGGCGCCGCGCTCTCCGATCGCATCGGCCTGGGATTCCTAGCCCGCGAGCTGCCGGGCGAGATTCCGCCGTTGATGCGCGCGCTGAGCGCTGAAGCCGACCGCAGCCCGATCAGTTCCCGCGCATGAGCGGTACGGCGGCGAACTGTCGCTCCAGCGCCTCGACGAGCTCGCGTTCGGGGATCTCGTCCTTGAACGCCGTCCATACGTCCTTCAACCGTTCGACGGTTTCGTTCGCGACGATGACGGTGCGCTTCGGTGAGAGCTCGGCGCGCTCGGCGAACGTCCGCAACGACGCCTTGTCGATTGCCTCGAACGCTCGCTGTCCTCCCACGGTCAGCGCGAGACCGGCCGTCGGATAATACCGTCTAGTGCACACATAATCATACATCGGCGCGAGTCGAGCGTTGCGGCCGTCGGGATAGATCAACGACCAGTTCTTGAGGTGCATGTCGTTGTTTCCGATGCAGATGCCGAATACGAGGCGGCGGACGAGCTCATCGGCGTCTTCAACGGGGCACAGCGTCGCAATCACTCCCGCGACCCAATGCATCGGCTTGTTTTCGTACTTCTCGGCCGGCGACTGATTCGCTACTTGGTTCAGGTCTTCGGTGTGAAGTCGGGTCTGGTCACCGGTACGGTCGAACCGCTCGATGGCATACGCTACGCGAGGCTCCTCCGAACGAAGGACAGGAAGATCTGCGGGAAGTCCGCCGACGTCGTCGAGCTCGACAAGGCGGATCGGCGGTACGTCGAGCCCGATCCGTTCGGCGAGCGACATCATCGCGAACTCGTTCTCCGGTAGCCTCGGCCAAGCGTTGGTCGGAAGCTTGACGATCCAGGACCCGCCTATCCCGCGGACCGGGATCGTCAACCGCTCTGCGAAGCTACCGGCGCTGAACTTGATCTGGACGCCCGCGAGCGAAAACTGCAGTGGACGGCTTTCGGGCACGGTCTCGTCCATCTCCGCAGAACGCTGGTCTTCCGAAGCTTCGCCTTGTTCGGTGCGTATGACGACCGCGCCCGGCAGATCGGGTCCGAGGGCCGCGAGAAACGGGAAATCACGCGTGCGGTTGATACCGTTATGCCGCGCCAATAGCGATTGCAGAACCGTATCCGCCTCGGGAAGCAGGTTCGCAAAAAACGGCGGAGCGACTCGGTGAGTCCGAGGAACCACGCGGCGTGGTGCACCGCTCGCGCCGATGAGGCTCTGACTCAGTACCGGGCGCCTCGAATCCTCGGCGTACGCGCTGTCGAAGACGAAGATATTGTAATCGCCGGGAATGTTCGTGATCGTGCCCACGCGCCGGTCGGCAAGCCATACGCTCAGCGTCCCGGGCATCAGGCGAAGCGTCCCGGTTCTTCTTCGTACTCCGCGTTCGAGAGGACGGCGCGCACCGCCGGTACCATTTCTTTCGGGACCAGGAGCGGCTCGAGTTGGAGCTGCCGAGCGATATCGAGCAGAGTCGATACGCGGAAATCGGCCCCATGTTCGATGCGCGAGAGGTTCGAGACCGACATACCGAGCCGCTGGGCGAGCCCGGCTAACGTCAGCTTTTTGTCGTGCCGGCGTCTCCGGAGCGTCGGGCTAGACCGCTCTCTTGCTCTGTTTGCTCCATAGAGGTAAATTCCTAACCGAATTTACTGAATAAAGCAAACTCCGCGGCTGCGTCGTTTGCTCTATGCAGTAAACTCTCGACCGACCTTCTTAAAAAGAAGAAGCGGGGCGAGCGTGCTCTATGGAGCTATTGGCCAGGGTGCAGTCGGCGAGGCTGAGGCGAGTGCCCCCTGCTCCGGCGATCGCCCCCGCCAGCTCCGAGCTGGCCGTGAAAAGGATGCACTGCCCGTCGCGGGCTCCCCGGACCAGGGCGGGGAGGCAGCGCGCGATGCGGTCGGCGTCCCAGAAGGCGAAGGGGTCATCGAGGAGCAGCGGCGGCGTCTCGAGGCCTTCGGCGAACATGCGGGCCGTCGCGAAGCGGACGACCAGCGCGATCTGATCGCGCGTCCCCGAAGAGAGCTTGTCGACGTCCTCGATCGCGCCGGTCTCGGGGATGCGGACGCGGATCGCCAGGGTCGACGCGTCGAGGCGGATCTCGCCGTAGCGGCCGCCGGTGATCTCGCCGAGCACGCCGGCGCTGTACTCTTCGAGGCGGCGCGCGAACGCGCGGTGCGCCTCGTCCTTGTGCGTCTCGATCGTCGTGCGCGCCAGCTTGACCGCGGCGTCGAAGGCTTCGAGACGCGCGATGTCCGCGCGCGTCGCGGCCAGCGCTTCGTCGAGCGCGGCGATGTCCGGGACGTTCTCTTCACCCGCGCGCAGCTCGCCTTCGAGATTCGCGACGAGCCGCTCCGCGTCGCGCGCGCGCACGTCGAGCTCGGCGCGCTTCGCTTCGAGCGCGCGCAGCAGCCGGGGATCGTCGGCGGCGGCCGGTTCGGCGCCGCTCGCGACGAGCGTCTCGTACTCGGCTTGCAGCGCGTACTCGTCGTCGCCGTGCAGGATGTTGCTGCGCTGCATCGCGAGCATCGCGAGCCGTGCGTCGAGCCCGTCGCGCTCGCGGCGGCGCGCGGCGCATGCTCGTGCCGCGGTGCGCCGCGCCTCGCGGTCGCCGGCGACTCCGGGGACGATCGCGTCCGCGAGCGCGTCGAAGCGCGCCGCCTCGGACGCCGCGGCATCGCGCGCCACGCGGGCGCGAGCCTCCGCTTTCGAGGCGGCTTGCGCGCAGGCGTCGAGCGCGACGAAGCGATGACGCCGGCGGACCAGCTCGTCCATCGTCGCGATCCCGAGCGGCTCGAGGACGCGCGCGACCGCCTGCGCAGCGGTGCGTTCTTCGGCGAGCGCCGCGTCGGCGACGCGCTGCTTCGTCTCCGCGTCGCCACGCCGCGCGGCTCGCGCGCGCTCGCGACGGAGTCCCGCAACGGCGAACACGACCGCTACGACCGTCGCGAGCGCGGTCCACAGCCACGCATGCGCGATCGCGGCCCCGGCGTCGCCGGCGACGGCGAGCAACGCCGCGCCGAGCAGCGCCGCGCTCGGCGTGCCGCCGCCGTCTCCTTCGATGCGCGCGACCGCCGCATCGCTCGCCGCGGCGGCGGAGCGCGCCTGCGCGGCCTCGGCCTGCGCCGCCGCAGCGCGGAGCGCGTCGAACGCCACGTCGTCGAAGCTGCCCGCGTCATGCCGGCGCTCGTCGAGCTCGCGGCGGTCGTCCGCGGACAGCGCTTCTTCAGCGGCGTGGCGGGCCGCCGCCGCGGCGACGCTCTCCGCGGAGAGCCAAGAGTTGTACGCGTCCTCGAGGTCGGCGACGCGGTCGGCCGGGAAGTCCGCGACGTCGTCGAACGCCGCGCGCGCGCACTGCAGCGCGGCCAGCTCGTCGCGATAGTCTTTCAGCGCGTCGAGGCGCGCGCGCAGGTGGGCCGCGCGGAGCGAGCGCGTCCGCCGCTCCAGCTCGCTCGCCGCGACGGCGGCACGTTCGCGCTTCGTGCGCTCCTCCGCGATCCGCTCGCGCAGCGTGGCCAGCGCGTCGAGCGCCGCGCGCGCGCCGTCCGCCGCGCGGGACTGCTGCTGCTCGAGATCGCGCAGCTTCTTGAGCGGGATGTTCTTGTGCGCGAGCTTCGTGCCGACGTACGTGCGCTGCGCCAGATCGAGCCGCTGGATCGCGCCGAGCGCGGCGTCCTCTTTCGGCCCGCCGTCGAGCGCCTGCGCGAGCGCGGTCGCCACGTCGCGCGCGCAGCCCC
>Ga0213878_10000855_pt1 | contig 10959 bp, 6 predicted proteins | sample VelepicoBEBS_R02_FD_161053 | JGI IMG/M metagenome (GOLD analysis project Ga0213878, IMG submission 161053) | Vellozia epidendroides bulk soil microbial communities from rupestrian grasslands, the National Park of Serra do Cipo, Brazil - BS_R02 | ecosystem: Environmental > Terrestrial > Soil >... | reverse complement strand
ACGCTGATCAACGACATCCTCGACCTCTCGAAGATCGAGTCGGGGACGACCTCGGTCGACATCACCGAGCAGCGCGTCACCGACATCTGCGACGACGTCGAGCGCACGTTCCGCGGGGTCGCGCAGGAGCGCGGTCTGCTCTTCGCGATCAACGTCGGCGACGACGTCCCGGCCTCGCTCGAGACCGACCAGACGCGGCTCATGCAGATCCTCAAGAACCTGCTCTCGAACGCGTTCAAGTTCACCGCGCACGGCTCGGTCGAGCTCGACCTGCACCGCGAGACGCGGACGATCGACGGGGTCACCGGGCCGTTCGTCGCGTTCTCCGTGCGCGACACCGGGATCGGGATCCCCGGCGACAAGCACAACGTCATCTTCGAGGCGTTCCAGCAAGCCGACATGTCGACGGCCCGCAAGTACGGCGGGACCGGCCTCGGCCTGGCGATCTCGCGCGAGATCGCGGGGCTGCTCGGCGGCGACATGATGGTTGAGTCGGAGCCCGGCGTCGGATCGACGTTCACGTTCTACCACCCGCTGCAGCGCAGCGCGCGCGCGGCGACGAGCGCGGGTGACACCGTGCCGGCGCCGCCGCGGCCGCGGCCGCTCGCCGACGACGACGTCCCGGTCTCGCTGCGCGCTGCGGCGCCCGCGCCGCTCGCGGCCGGCTCGGCCGACGACGACCGCGGCGAGGTCAAGCCGCAGGACCGCGTCGTGCTGATCATCGAGGACGACGCGACGTTCGCGCGGATCCTGCTCGGGCTCGCGCGCGACCGCGGGTTCAAGGGCCTCATGGCGACCACCGGCGCGGACGGGCTCGCGCTCGCGCGCCAGTTCGTCCCCGACGCCATCACGCTCGACATCGGTCTCCCCGACGTCGACGGGTGGACGCTCCTCGATCAGCTCAAGCAAGACCCGGCGACCAAGGCGGTCCCGGTCCACGTGATCTCCGGCGAGGAGCAGTGGCAGAAGGCGCTCGACTCGGGCGCGTTCGCGCACTTGAAGAAGCCGGCGAGCGAGGACGCGCTCACCCAGGCGTTCGACAACCTCCTCGGCTTCGCGGACGCGACGTCGCGCAACGTGCTGGTCGTCGAGGACGACGTCACGCAGCTCTCGGCGATGGCGAATCTGATCCAGTCGGGCGAGGTCACCGTGACCGCGGTCTCGACGGGCGCGCAGGCGCTCGCGGCGCTCGACGAGGCGCAGTTCGATTGCGTGATCGTCGATCTCGGGCTCCCCGACGTCGAGGGAATCGACTTGATCCAGTCGATCAAGGCGCATCCGGCCCACGTGCGGGTGCCGGTGATCGTCTACACCGGGCGCGAGCTGACCGAGCAGGAAGACGGCGCGATCCGCCGGCTCTCCGAGTCGGTCATCGTCAAGGATGCGATGTCGCCCGAGCGGTTGATCGAGGAGACCGCGTACTTCCTCAATCAGGTCGAGGCGCGTCTCCCCGAGGCGAAGCGTCCGGTGCACACGCGCACCGGCAACGGGCACTCGCTCGAGGGTCGCACGATCCTCATCACCGACGACGACACGCGCAACATCTACGCGCTTCGCAGCGCCCTCGAGGACTTCGACATGCACGTCCTCAGCGCGGAGTCGGGCGCCGAGGCGATCGGGCTCCTCCGCTCGAATCCTGAGATCGACGTCGTCCTGATGGACATCATGATGCCCGAGATGGACGGGTACGAGACGATCCGGCGCATCCGCTCGCGCGACGAGTGGAAGAACCTTCCGATCATCGCGCTCACCGCCAAGGCGATGAAGGGCGATCGCGAGCAGTGTCTCGCGGCCGGTGCCTCCGAGTACATCTCGAAGCCGGTCGACATCGACCAGCTCGTCGCCCTCATCCGTGTCTGGCTGAACGTACACGCATGATAGCCTTTATCGATCAAAGCGGAGACCGCTTTGCTCGCTAAAGGCGCAGGGCCGGAGGCCCTGCTTGGCGTTTCGAACGGCAACGCGGTTTCCGCGGTGGTCGCCGATCTCGAGCTGCATCTGCTGCTCGAGGCGGTGTACCGCGTCTCGGGGTTCGACTTCCGCGAGTACGCGCCGGCGACGCTGAAGCGGCGGGTCGCGGAGCGGGTTCGCGCCGAGGGGTGTACGACGGTCTCCGGTTTGCTGGAGCGCGTGCTGCACGAGCCGCCCGCGATGGGGCGGTTCGTCGACGCGCTCACCCACAACGCGGGGTCGCCGTTCCGCGAGCCGCAGTTCTTCACCGCATTCCGCGAGCGGGTGCTGCCGCGGCTACGGACCTTCCCGCACGTGCGGATCTGGGTGATCGGGTCGGGCGAGGATGCGTACTCGCTGGCGATTCTGTTGCGCGAGGCGGAGTTCTATCATCGGACGCGGATCTACGCGACCGACGCGAGCGATGCGGCGATCGACCGGGCGAAGGCCGGGGTGTTTCCGGCGGACATGCTCGACGAGTACTCCGAGCGCTATGCCGAGGCGGGCGGGGGGCGACTGTTCTCCGACTACGTCGACGTCGTCGGGAACGAAGCGGTGTTCAAGGCCGGGCTGCGCGAGCAGATCGTCTTCGCGCAGCACAATCTCGCGAGCGACGGGTCGTTCAACGAGTTCCATCTCGTCGTCGCGCGCAACGTCGTGACGCACTTCAACCGGGCGCTCGCGTACCGGGCGCATCAGGTCATCTTCGAGTCCCTCGTGCGCCTCGGCTATCTCGGCCTCTCCTCGAAAGAGACGCTGCGGTATACGCCGCACCAGCGGGCATACGAGGAGTTAGCGAACACCGAGCGGTTCTACCGGCGCCTCCGGTAGGGCGCGGCGGGTACGCGCGACAGTGCCGCGCGGGGGACGCTCCCTGCGCTTCCCGCGCTCCGGTCGCTCGGCGCTCCGTCGCTCCCGGCCATCCTGGCCTCCGCTCCTACGCGACGCCCCCGCGCAGCACTGTCGCGCGTCCCCACCTCCGGCACGATGTCCGCAAAGCACAGCGTGGCGGTCACGACCTTCGGAAGTGTCACCCTGAGCTTGTCGAAGGGTGATTCATGAGGGAATCACGGCATGCGGCGCTCGAGGCGATCCCGTACGCGGAGTGGGAGCCGACGAAGACAACGCTTCACCTCTACTCGCAGATCGTCGGGAAGATCGCCCTGCGGTCCTCGGCACTGCGGAATCATTGGTGGAATTGTACGCTGAAACCGACAGCGCGAGGGGTTCGCACGGATCGATTGAACGCCGACGGCACCTCCTTCGACATCGAGCTCGACTTCGTGGACCATCGGGTCGTGGTTCGGGCAGGACTGCACGACGACGTCACGTTTCGGATGCACGACGGGTTGAGCGTCGCCGAATTCTTCGACTCGATCCGGACCGCGCTGACGGCGTTCGACATTCGGGTACCGATCGTTGCAAAGCCGTACGGCGTGCCGACGCTCACGACGCCGTTCGCGCAGGATCGCGAACACCGTTCGTACGACGCGGCGGCGGTGCGGCGGTGGTGGAACGTCGTTCGGTGGTCGTCGGACGTGTTCGAGCGCTTCGCGAGCGAGTTCGTCGGGAAGCAAGGCCCGGTGCAGCTGTTCTGGCACAGCTTCGATCTCGCGCTCGGGCGGTACAACGGGAAACGCGCCGCCGGGCCGCCGCAAGACGATCCCGTCGCGCGCGAGGCCTACTCGCACGAGGTGATCGCGTTCGGGTTCTGGGCGGGCGACGCAGAGGTGCCCGAGCCCAGGTACTACACGTACACCGCGCCCGAGCCGGCAGCGTTGACGTCGTTTCCGCTGCAGCCGGACGGGACCGAGTGGAACCAAGCGGGCGCCGGTCACCTGGGAACGGTGGCATACGAGAGGATTCGCGAGGCGGCGGATCCGGCGCAAGCGCTCCTGGCCTTCCTGCGAAGCGCATACGGCAGCGGCGCGGCGGCGGCGGCCTGGGACCTTGATGCCCTGCGGCACGACACTGACGAGGGGCGCTTCGCCCCCTAAGCGAACCAACCCTAATCCCTTTCACGGGAGGGGAGGTGAGCAGCAGTGTTCACGAGCGTTATCGGCGCCTTGACGTCGCTGTTGCCGAAGTCGTTCATCTTCGGCGCGTACGTCCCGGTGCTGATCTTCGGGTTCATCAACTTCGGTCTGACGTATCTGCTCTCGGCGTGGTTCCGGCACGTCACCGCGATGCTGGTGACGTCCCCGCTTGCGCTCGTCGTGGCGTTCGTGCTGACCGTCGTGCTGGCGTACGTGACCTCGTCGGTCAACGACTTCCTGCGCGAGTTCCTCGAGGGGCGCTATGCGCGTTGGCTCGGTCCCCTCAAGGAACCGTTCCGCGACAACGAACGGCGGCGGCGCGAAGTGTTCCAGCGCGCGTACCAGCGTGCGCGCTCGGCGCGATATCGTTTGGAGCAGCGGGCGGCCGTGTGGCAGGACGAATTGCGCAACTCCGCTACCAAGGGCGTCGCGAAGCACCCGACGGCGACCACCGCATATAACCGCCACTCTGATCCGGCCGCTCGCGGCCTGCGCGATCTGCGCCTGCGGCTCGTCCGCAGCCAGGGCGTCAAGCCGACGCTGGTGGAAGACGTCGTCCGGAAGATGGCCACGGCGCTCGAGACGCACAACGAGACCCTCGATGCCGATCTCGCGAACGATCATCGCGATCTCGTCGCGATCGGGGTCACGGTGCTCAGCGCGGCGACCGAGGCCGAGTACGATGCGGCTCGCAACGTCATGACGTATTTCGGAACCGGGACCCCGGAGCCGACCCGCATGGGAAACATCGCCGCGGCGATTCGGAGCTATGCCGTCTCGCGCTACGGCATGGACATGAGCACCTTCTTCACGCGGCTGCAGACGCTGCTCGTGAAGAAAGAGGACAAAGCGTATCCGATCGTGCTCGACGCGAAGACCCAGCTCGATTTCCTGGTGACGTGCTGCTGGTTCAGCGCAGCGACGACGATCATCTGGTATCTGGTCCTGGTCGCGCAGGGTAACTTGACGACGTTCTTGTGGTTGGCGGCGCTGGGGCCGGGCGCGACCGTCGCGTTTTATTACCTCGCAGCCGAGAACTACGTCGCGTACGCGGAATGCGTCAAGGCCGCTCTCGACATCAACCGGTTCGCGCTCCTTACCGCCATCGACATCCCGCTGCCGGGCTCTAACCGGGAAGAGCGGCGCCTTTGGGGCGCGCTCAGCCGCTCGGCATTGGAGCGCTTCGACGGCATCGAGTTCGGCTACGAGCCGCCGAAGACGTGAACGGACAGCGCAAGAGGCGCTCGCGCTTCAACCCGATGAAGATGGTGCTTCTGACGCTCGCCGCCTGGGCGCTGTTCGTCGTGGCCGGCGCCGTCACGATAGTGCTCACCAGCAAAACGGACGACGTCGTCCAGTACATCGCCGTCAAGGATCTTCGCCGCAACCACCGGCTCGTCGAAGGCGACATCGCCGAGGTCGGTGCCTTCTTCCGTCTGACCTCTTGGCATGTGACCCGGTTCTTGATCCCCGACCAGCACTCGCGCGCCGACTTTCGCGGTCGCTACATCGTCGATAAGGTCGGCCGGAACGAGAAGATTCAGCTCTTCGAGACGAACAGCGGACCCTATCTGTTTTCACGCACCGGTGCGATCGTCTGGGTTCCCCTGCGTGACCTTCCGGCCGCGGAGATCGCATCGCTCGACGCCGGCGATTACATCGAGCTCTGCAACTTGAACAATGACGCGCTGTGCGGCACGTTCGCGGTGGAAGCGATCGCGTGCGCGGACGCTGCGAGCGACTGCAAGGCCGCCGTCGAGCTCACCCCACAGCAGCAGAAACACGTTTGGGGAGCTCCCGGAAAGGAGCCGATGTCCCAAGTCCACGTTCTTACCGTCGGAGGGTCGCGAAGTGCACCGGTTCAAAAACCTCCCGCTCATCACCAGCCGCGTCCCGGCACGGCCCGACGGCCTGTGGACTCTGGTCGCCCGAGACGTTGAAGGCGGCGCGCTGCTGCGCATTACCGCATCCGCGGACGCGCGCTGGTCGTACTCGGACACGAACCTTGCGATCTGCAACGCGAATGGAGATCCCCGTGCGCTGATCTCGCGAGCACGCTGTCTCCACGCCGAGGCTCCGGTCGGCGCCCTCATCGGAAAGATCGGCGGCAGCACGGCGGGCGCCGCCGACGGCCACATCTTCATCGTGGGGACGCAGTGCACGACCACAGTGCCCGACGCAGGCGGGCCCCTCTACCTCACGATCAACGACGAGGCTGGCGGGATGGACAACAACGCCAACGAGATGACGATCAAGTCGATCGAGATCGCACAGCCGAACGAGGCGAGCGTGACGACCGGCTCCAAGCCGGCGTCACCGGATCAGGCGGTCTGACGCCGGCTGACGGCGAGCGATGCGAATCGCGCTCACGAACGCGCTTTCGGGAGCGTCATGGTGAACGCGGAGCCGCGCGGTTCGCGCGGCTCGTAGCGCACGGCGCCGCCGCTCTCCTCGGCGATGCGGCGGACGATGTAGAGACCCAGCCCCGTTCCGCCGCCGGCGCGCGATGCCGTCGAGAAACGCTGGAACAGCGCGGCGCGTGCGGACGGGTCGACGCCGAAGCCGTCGTCGGAGACCATCACCTCGATGGCTTCGCGCACGGGCGTGACGAGCACGTGGACGCGGCCGCCTTTCGGCGTGTGCTGCAATGCGTTGGCCACGAGGTTCGCGACCGCGCGCTTGAGGTCGCCGCGCGAACCGCGCGCGATCGCGCCGCCGGCGGTCTGGGCGGCGAGCGCGATGCCGCGCGCCTCCGCCATCGCGTGCAGCTCCGAGGTCACCTCGACGGCGAGCGCGCCGAGGTCGACCGCGTCCCGCTCGGCGCTGTGTTCGCCGGACTCGAAGCGTGCGACCAGCAGCAGCGTCTCGGCGAGCCGGCTCAGGTCGTCGATCGAGACGCGGCTGTCGCGCAGGACCGTCGCGTAGCGCGGCGGGAGCTCGCCGTACGCGCCGTCGGCCGCTTGTTTCAGCGTCATCGACAATGCGGCGAGCGGCGTGCGGAGGTCGTGCGAAAGCGCGTAGACCAGGTCGCGGATCACGTCCTGGCGTTCGCTAAGCGCGTCATTGCGCTCGGCGAGCTCGGCGAACAGGCGCGCTTGGATCAGCGCGTTCACCGCGACGGCGGCGTAGCCGCGCGCGCTCTGGATCACCGCGTCGTCCGGCGACTCGGCGTTCGAGCTCACGACGAGCACACCGAAGCTCGTACCTCGGTCGGCGAGCGGGATCGCGATCGCGCTGCGCGCGTTCAGGCGGTCGAGGACGAAGCGGCCGACGGGGTCGACGCCGCGCACCGCGTTCACCGTCCCCTCGTCGGCGACGCGATGCGTCAGCGAGACGATCTCGGAGGGCGGCCGCGCGTCGAGCACCTCGACCTCGGCAGCCTCGCCGCGCGCCGCGAGCATCTCTCCCGAACCGCTCGGGTACCAGTACGCCGCCTCGCCGTCGAGCGCACGCGGCGCTTCGCGGACGATCGCGCGCTTCACCAAATCCGGCGAGAGCGAGGCGCGCATGCGATCCGCCGCGCCGGCGAGCGAGGCTTCGCGGCGGGCGCGCGCCTCTTGGGCGACGACGCGCCCGACGCGCTCCGAGCGCTCCTGGACCGCGGTGCTCAAGAACCCGACCAGCACGATCGACAGCGCCGAGAGAAGGCGGTCGCCGACGCCGATCGCATCCCAGTGATAACCGTCGCGCGCGGCGTTCACCGACGCCGCCACCGCATCGGCGACGAGTGCGAGAACGACCAGGATCGCGGTGAGGCGGCGGCTGCGCGTCAGCGCGGCGAGGACGATCGGGACGTCGAGCAGGATGGCGACGACGAGCGTCTGCGGCGTCAGCAAGTCGACGACGAACGCGGCGACCAGCAGCGCGAAAGCGGCGGCGGCGACGGCTCGCGAGCGCACGCTCAGCGCTTCGGGGAGCCGGGGAGCCGCCCTGCGAAGGCGACCGCGTGCGGGACGAACGACGCGCCGACGCCGCGACACTGCTCGCCGAGCTCGGTCTCACCCCGAAGCTGACCATCTATCTCGGCGGTGCGCCGGGCGCGGGGAAGACGCATCGCCTCCTGAGCGACGCGCTCGGCGAGGCGAAGGCCGGGCGGCGCGTCGCGATCGGCTGGATCGACACCAAGCACCGGCCGCAGCTCGAGGCGCTCGCCGCACCGCTTCCCCGTATCCCGCCGCGCCGCTTCGCCGGCGGCGGCACCGTCGCGGTCGACGACTTCGATCTCGACGCCGCGCTCGCGAGCGACTACGAGACGATCGTCCTCGACGAGCTGGCGCACGCGAACCCGCCCGGCGCCGCGCACGCGAAGCGCTGGCAGGACGCGCTCGCGCTGCGCGAGGCGGGGAAGTCGGTCCTCGGCGCGTTCAACGTGATGCACCTCGACACCGTCGCGCCGGTCGCGGAGCGGATCACCGGGTATCCGATCCGCGAGCTCGTCCCGATCGGTTTCCTGCGCAAGGCCGACCGCGTCATCGCGCTCGACGTCGCGCCCTCCATCCTGGAGTCGCGCTTGCGCACCGGGCGGATCGTGCGCGACGAGGACGTCGAGCGCGCCGCGGCAGGCGTCTTCCAGCCGAAAAACCTTGCGATGATGCGGGAGCTGCTGCTGCGCGTCGTCGACGATCTCACCGTCCCCGTCGTCGCGCCGAGCAAGGTCTCGATCGCGCTCGCCGCCGCGACGAGCGGGATCGAGCTCGAGCCGTTCGTACGCCGCGCCGCCGCATTCGCCGACGCGCTGGACCTCACGCTGGAGACGACGGCGGCCGAGGGCGTCGACCGTGCCCGGCTCGAAGCCGCGACGCTGCGCGCCGACGGCGGCGTCATCCCGTTCCCCGAGGGGCTGGCACGCGGCGATCTGCGCGCCGTCCGCGCGTCGCTGCTGGTCGTGCCGCGCGGGCCGCTCGCCGACCGCATCCTGGAACGTCCGCTCGACCGCGATCTGCTGATCGTCGATCCGAGCGCGATGCCGCTCACGGCGCTCGAGAGCGGACGCCATCCGTACGGGTTCACGCTCGGCGACCGGCTGCGGATCGGCTACGGCAAGCTGACGATCTATCTCGGTGCCGTCGCCGGCAGCGGCAAGACGTACGCGATGCTGGACCGCGCCCACCAGCTGCTCGAGGACGGCGTCGACGTCGTCGCGGCGCTCGTCGAGACGCACGGGCGCGCCGAGACCGCGGTGCAGCTGGCGGGGATCGAGCAGATACCGCGGCTGCCGAACGGCGAGCTCGATCTCGAGGCGCTGCTGCGGCGCCGGCCGCAGGTCGCGCTGATCGACGAGCTCGCGCACACGAACCTCGGCGCGGGCGCGCGCGCGAAGCGCTACGACGACGTGATCGCCGTCCTGCGCAACGGAATCGACGTGATCACGACGCTCAACGTCCAGCACTTCGCCGGCGTCGGCGACGCGGTCGAGCGCCTCACCGGGACGCGCGTCCGCGAGACGCTCCCCGACAGCGTGCTCGAGTTCGCCGACGACGTCGTGTTCGTCGACGTCACGCCGGACGTGCTCCGCCAGCGGCTGCGGCAAGGGAAGGTCTATCCGCTCGACCGCGTCGACGCGGCGCTGGCGCACTTCTTCCGCACCGAGAACCTGGCGGCGCTGCGCGAGCTCGCCGTCCGCGAGATGCTGCGCGCGCGCTCCGAGCGCAAGCGCGAGCGGCCGTTCGCGCGGATCGTCCTCGGCGTCGCGCCGCGCGAGCGCGACGCGGCGCTGATCGCGCGCGCCGGCCGCCTCGCGCAACGGCTCGACGTCGACTTGCGCGTCGTTTGCGTCATGGCGAGCGACGTCACGGCCGCGCGCGAGACGGTCGAGGCACTCGCAAGCGCGACCGGCGCAGCACGCGGAACCTTCACCACCGAGGCCGGCGGCGATCCGGCGGCGCGGATCGTCGCCTCGCTCGCGCCCGGCGACGTGCTTGCCGTCGAGTCGCCGCGCCGGCCGCGCCGGCGCTTCTTCGGGAAGCCATCGTTCGCCGTGCGCGCGCTCGGTGCCGGTGCGCCCGAGCTGCTCGTGCTGGCGCCGCGCGATGCGCACGCCACGCTCGCCCCGGAGCTCGACGACCTTCAGAGATAGAAGCGCCGTTCGGCCGGTCCGTTCGGCTATCGCCGCCGTTCCAAAGATTCGGCCGAACGGCGGGTTCCGCCAACGCCGTCTACGTCTTATCATGGCGCCGTGAATGCATGGCTCGAAGCCGCTGCGTTGGTGGTCGTGCTGACGGCGATCACCCCGCTGCTCGGCGGCTACATGGTCACCGTCTTCGAGGGACCGCCGGCCGGCGTGCGCCGGATCCTCGGCGGCGTCGAGGGCGCTCTCTACCGCGTCTGCCGGATCGATCCGCGGCAAGAGATGCGCTGGTCGACGTACCTATGGGCGGTAGTCGCGTTCACCCTCGTGTCTGCCGCGGCGCTGTTCTTGCTGCTGCTCGTGCAGGCCGCGCTCCCGCTCAACTCGCAGCGATTCGCGAACCTTCCGCCTCTGCTCGCTTTCAACGTGGCGGTGAGCTTCGCGACGACGACGAACTGGCAAGCCTACAGCGGCGAGTCGACGCTCGGATACCTTGCGCAGATGGCGGGGCTCGCGTGGCAGAACTTCGTCGCGGCCGCGGTCGGGCTCGCGGTCGTCTTCGCCGTGATCCGCGGCTTCACGCGCTCGCGCGGTTCGACGCTCGGGAACTTCTGGGTCGACCTCACCCGCTCGCTCCTCTACGTCTTGCTCCCGATCAGCATCATCGGCGCGCTGCTCTTCGTGTGGCAGGGCGAGCCGCAGAACTTCTCGCCGTACCTGACTGCGACGACGCTCGAAGGCGCGAAGCAGACGATCACCGGCGGGCCGATGGCCTCGCAGGAGATCGTCAAGCAGCTCGGCGTCAACGGCGGCGGCTTTCTCGGCGCGAACTCGGCGGCGCCGAACGAGAACCCGACCGCGCTCACGGATTTCCTGCAGGTGCTCGCGATGTTCCTGATCGGCGCC
>Ga0213878_10000854_pt1 | contig 10959 bp, 8 predicted proteins | sample VelepicoBEBS_R02_FD_161053 | JGI IMG/M metagenome (GOLD analysis project Ga0213878, IMG submission 161053) | Vellozia epidendroides bulk soil microbial communities from rupestrian grasslands, the National Park of Serra do Cipo, Brazil - BS_R02 | ecosystem: Environmental > Terrestrial > Soil >... | reverse complement strand
CCCTTTGCGATGCATTGGTGCATACCATCCGGGTAAATTTTGCGAATAGCCTCAGACCGCTGTTCGTGGACATTTTCCCCCCAGACTACGACTCGAATTTTATTCATGTCAGATCCAAACCACGAATTCTTGGGAGAGGCAAATGAACAGACGTAGCCTGCATCGTTCACAAATCTTTAGAGATTTTTGAGCGATGCAGGCTATGGCTCTTAAGCAGACGCCCAGCGTCTGTTTAATACTTTTCTAGCCCGCAACGAGCGCGTCGATTCTTGCGGGCTAGTGTGCGGTTTGACGAAAAAACTTCCTTGCTTATAAGACCGTGGTTACGCTTGTGTCCGGACAAAGCCGAGGCGCCACCGCTCCGATATCCAACATACTACTATGCGCTCGCAACAGCCGTACGAGGACTTAGAACGGATCATCGAGTTTGATTTTCTTCGGGCCACGGAAGCCGCGGCGCTGAACACCCTGGAATGGATTGGACGGGGCGAGAAAGAAATGGCAGACGCCGCCGCCTGCGACGCAATTCGGGGAATGTTTGACCTCATGAATATTTGCGGCGAGGTGGTGATTGGCGAGGGGATCAAGGACAATGCTCCCGGAATTTTCAAAGGTGAGCATCTTGGAACCTGGATACCGGGAAGTCACAAATTTGACCTCGCCCTGGACCCGATCGATGGGACAACGAACGTGGCGAAGGGATTGCCCGGTTCCATCTGCTGCCTGGCTGCGGCATCTCCGGAGCCGCACATTGGAGCTTCCCTGAAAGACGTTCCGACCTTTTACATGATGAAGCTGGCCTACGGCGTAAAGGTCGTTCGTTACATGCAAAGAACAGGGATTGAAATACTGTCGATCCGAAATCCGATCGAAGAGATTATCCCGATTGTGGCCAAGGCACTCCGCAAACGGATCCGGGATCTATCGGTCGTTGTACTTGACCGTCCGCGCCATTCGAAACTCGTGGAAGCGATCCGATCCTCGCAAGCCATGGTTCGAATGATCTCAGACGGGGATATTACCGCCGCCATCGCACCGTCAATTCCAGAGAGCGGGGTTGACCTCTATGTGGGCATCGGAGGAGCGCCTGAGGCTGTTCTGGCTGCGGCCGCAATCCGATGTCTGGGGGGAGACATACAGGCCAGGATGTGGCCTCGGGACGATGAAGAATTGAAACAGGTGATCGAGCAAGGATTTGCGGAGGAGTTGCAGCGAGTTTTCCACGCAGCTGACCTTGCGAAAGGAAATAACATCATCTTTTGTGCGACGGGCGTGAGCGACTCACCTCTTTTGCGTGGGGTACGCGTTCGAGGACATACTGCGATCACGCACTCCATCCTGATGCGTGCGAGGAGTCGGACGGTGCGATTGATCGAAGCCTACCATGATCTTGCGCACAAGACGATTCGTCTTAGGTCCACGAAGCGAGAGACTCCGATTGCGTAGTGTCGTGGCACGGGCGTCTCGCCCGGTGTGTGTCGGACCACGGGCGGGACGCCCGTGCCACGTAGCCTTTACCGAGATTGACTTTCATTTTCAAGTGACGCGCAGCTCTATCCAAGTCTCGGTTTGAATGTTTATTAGGGACAGTGGCTAACCTTCCAACAGGTTTTGATCCGACCTGCGCCGGGTGCGTAGAACGACTTTTGAAGACGCAGGCGGGGGTTCTGAATGCGTCCGTGAATTGTCAATCACGGTCATTCTCCATAGACTATGATTCGCGCATCATCTCGGACGAAAAGATTGCTCATGTCGCGCACCGATTCGCGCCGCAACTACTTACACAGTCCAGGAATTGTTCGGGACGTTTGAATCAAGCCTGTTGTGAATCGTGTGTCCTGTATCTCGAAGGGCTGCCGCTTTTGGTTCCCGGGATGCGCCGCGCCACCGCAAGTTTGAGTGAACGGATTTTGGGGTTAACCTTTAGCGGGGAGGCTGTGGAGTCGACAATGGCAGCGGTTGTCTCTCCGGCCGTTGATGCGGCATCGCCGGTTCCAGCCGTTGCTGCTCAAGACCGGGCTGAGATGGCGCCAGAGGCGCGTCAGACCGAAGCTCGCGAACAAGAGCATGGGATTGCCAGCCGTACCAAAGCGATTTTCGTAGCTGCCACGTTGCTTCTGATGATCTCAGGGCTGCTGGCCGAGAAATTTGTGGGAAGAGGGTTTACCTTCGCTGCCTTGTTTGTCGGGGCGTACTTTTTCGGAGGCTATTTTGGCGTTCTGACTGCAATCGAGTCGCTCAAACAGCGCAGGATCGACGTGGACATCCTGATGGTCCTGGCTGCGCTTGGCGCTGCTTTTGTGGGTGCGCCATTCGAAGGAGCAATGTTGCTCTTCCTTTTTTCTCTCTCTAACTTGCTGCAAGACTTGGCGATCAGCCGGACTCGGAAAGCGATTAAGTCGCTGATGAAGCTTCGCCCGTCTGAGGCGCTGTGCCGCCGGGACGGAGAACTCCGGATGATTTCGATTGAAGAGTTGGAGATCGGAGACGCTGTTCTAATTCGCCCGGGCGAGGCCATAGCACTCGATAGCGTTATAGTCGAAGGCGAGAGCGCTTTGGACGAGTCTTCGCTGACCGGCGAGTCAATGCCCGTGACAAAAAAGGCCGGCGACCCGGTATTTGCAGGGACGATCAATCAAACGGGCGGTCTGGAGGTCCGAGTCAGTAGGCTCGCCCGCGATTCGACTATTGCAAAGCTGATTCGGATGGTTGAAGAGGCCCAAGCCGAGAAAGCAGACACCCAGCGTTTTCTCGAAAAGACTGAGCAAATCTATGCGACGGGAGTCGTGTTGTTCACGGTGAGTCTGATCCTGGTTCCCTGGCTCCTGTTCAGCCAATCGTTTCACGATGCATTTTATCGCGCTATGACGGTGATGGTGGTAGCGTCCCCTTGCGCCCTGATTATTAGCACACCCGCCTCAATCTTGTCGGCCATCGGCGGAGCTGCTCGGCGCGGCGTACTTTTCAAAGGCGGCGTGTATCTCGAACAACTCGCTCGCATCGAAATTGTTGCGTTTGACAAAACGGGAACCCTGACGGTTGGCAAGCCGAGGGTAACCGACGTCATTCCCGCTTCGCAAACTTCGTTTCCGGTTTTTGCCAGCGATAGGTCTCCGGACGTAGATGAGAGGGAGTTGCTGAAGCTTGCCGCCTCTGTTGAGGCACGCTCGGAACATCCGTTGGCGAAGGCGATTGTCAGCCACGCCAAGTCACAAAACCTCACGCTCGCTGGTTGCAGAGGATTCCGTTCTTACACGGGCCAAGGGGTGCAGGGGTACGTCGGGAATCGCTCGATCGTGGTTGGAAGTCCCGAGATGATGGAACGCCGGCAGTGGGAGGATGACGGAAATCTGTCTGCGGAGTTGTCGCGGTTGCACGACGAAGGCAAAACCGTGATGCTGGTTGGCGAGATCCAGGAAGGCAATGGACCGGATAGCGGGCAGGTGATCGGCGAAGGCGGGGTGCAAGTTTCATCGTGCCGTCTCCTCGGGTTAATCGCCGTTGCGGACACACTGAGGCCGGACGCGCCGGAAGTCATTCGGAAACTAAAGTCTCTCGGTGTTCGCAAAGTGGTTATGCTAACCGGAGACCACGGGCGCGTGGCCCGCGCCATCGCACGGCAAGTCGGAGTCGACGAAGTCCACTCTGACCTATTGCCGGAAGACAAAGTAAAAGTTATTCGGCTCCTGAAAAATGATGGGCGGGTGGCGATGGTTGGAGACGGCATAAACGATGCCCCGGCCCTCGCGACGGCAAACGTCGGGATCGCTATGGGTGCAGCGGGTACGGATGTTGCGATGGAGACGGCCGATATCGTCCTGATGAGCGATAACCTGAAAAATATTCCGTTTGCCTTGCGGCTGAGCCGCAGGTCGCAGACGGTGATCTTTGAAAATCTTGCGTTCGCCTTGGCCGTCATCGTCGTACTGGTGGCGTCCGCGCTGGGCTTTCACTTGCCGCTACCGATAGGTGTGGTCGGGCACGAAGGAAGTACGGTGTTAGTCTGTTTGAACGGTTTAAGGTTGTTGGCTTTTCGAGGGTGATGGAGTTAGGGTTGTGAGTTGCAGACTCCAACTAAACAACTCCAACCCCTTCAGATAGAGTCTGATTCGTTAATCGATTGAATTAGATATGAAACTCCAAGTACCGCATGGTGTTGAAGTGACGGGTGAGGTTTCTCCACGGGCCGGCGAAATATTGACTCATGACGCTCTGGCGCTTGTGGCCAAGGTTCATAGAGAGTTCAACTCCCGGCGCGTTGGCCTTCTCAAAAGGAGAGCGCAACGCCAGGCCGAATTGGATGCTGGCCATCTGCCTGGGTTCCTCCCTGAGACCCAGGAAATTAGAGAAAGCGTTTGGACAGTCGCACCGATCCCGGCTGACCTGCAGGATCGCCGAGTCGAGATTACCGGACCCACCGACAGGAAAATGGTTATCAACGCGCTTAACTCCGGTGCGAAAGTATTCATGGCGGACTATGAGGACGCGAATGCGCCGACCTGGGCAAACATGATCGAAGGCCAGATCAACTTGCGGGATGCGATCCGTCGAAAGATCGAGTTCAGAAGCCCTGAGGGCAAGGATTACCGGTTGAACGATCAAGTGGCCGTCTTATTCGTTCGTCCGCGCGGGTGGCATCTCTTAGAGAAACATGTCCTCGTTGACGGAGAACCCGTGTCAGGTGGGCTCTTCGATTTTCTCTTGTACGTTTTCCATAATGCGAAGGAACTGATCCAGCGCGGGTCGGGACCCTATTTTTACCTCCCAAAAATGGAAAGCCATCTGGAAGCGCGGCTGTGGAACAACGCATTCGACCTCGCCCAAGATGAGCTAGGGATCCCGCGAGGGACAATTCGGGCCACTGTGCTTATCGAAACAATTCTTGCCGCCTTCGAGATGGACGAGATCCTCTACGAGTTGCGGGAACATTCCGCCGGTCTCAATTGCGGGCGATGGGACTACATTTTCAGCTGCATCAAGCGATTCCGGAACATGGCGGAATTTATATTAGCCGACCGCGCCCTGGTCACGATGACGACGCATTTCATGCACTCGTATTCGCTGCTTTGCATCAAGACCTGTCACCGCAGGGGGATCCACGCGATGGGCGGGATGGCAGCGCAGATTCCGATCAAGAACGACGAGAAGGCCAACGCAGAAGCTTTTGCCAAGGTCCGAGCCGACAAGGAGCGCGAAGCGAACGATGGGCATGACGGCACATGGGTAGCTCATCCGGGACTGGTGCCGGTGGCTCTCGAAGCCTTTAATGCAGTCATGAAGACGCCGAATCAGATCGAGCGGAAACGTGAGGACGTGGCTGTTAATGCAGCCGATATTTTGAGTTTCGGTCCGCGAGGCCCAATCACTGAGCAGGGGCTACGAACCAACGTGAGCGTCGGCGTTCAATACCTCGAAGCCTGGCTTCGCGGATCCGGTGCAGTGCCAATCTTTAACCTGATGGAAGATGCTGCGACCGCAGAAATATCGCGTGCGCAGGTTTGGCAATGGATTCGTAGTCCGCACGGTATTCTTGCAGACGGCCGAAAAGTGACCAAAGAGCTGTTCCACTCTGTGCTCGGCGAGGAGCTCAAGAAGATCGAGTCGTTGATTGGCACTGAGCGCTATTCGAGCGGAAAGTTTCAAGAAGCGGCCGAGCTGTTCGACGAGTTAACGACAAATGATGATTTCTCCGAATTTCTGACGCTCCGCGGATACGAGCGGCTCAATTAGCACATGAAACTAGAAGATGATTCGCCCCGCCGACCCGGCGAAGCACCAGAACCTGCGCATAATACATGGCCGGGTGACAAAAATCGTTGGGCGGGGGTGGAGCGGCCTTACGACCGCCAAGACGTGGATCGTCTGAGCGGCTCCGTCCATATCGAGCACACGCTGGCCAGATTGGGCGCCGAGCGTCTTTGGGAGCTACTCCAGACAAGAGAATTTGTCGCCGCGCTGGGAGCGTTGACCGGCAATCAGGCGGTGCAACAGGTGCGAGCAGGCCTGGATGCAATCTATTTAAGCGGTTGGCAAGTCGCTGCTGATGCCAACCTCGCCGGGCAAATGTATCCCGATCAGAGCCTTTACCCGGTCAACAGCGTTCCTTCGGTCATCAAGCGCATTAATCAGGCGCTGCAACGAGCTGACCAGATCCAGCGCCAGGAAGGGAAAAACGATGTCCACTGGTTCGCTCCAATCCTTGCTGACGCTGAGGCCGGTTTTGGGGGAGTCTTGAATGTCTTCGAACTTGTAAAAGCGATGATCGAGGCCGGAGCCGCCGGTGTTCATCTCGAGGACCAACTTTCTTCGGAAAAAAAATGCGGTCACCTAGGCGGTAAGGTCTTGATTCCAGTTCAGCACGCGATCAAGCACCTGGTTGCTGCGAGACTGGCAGCGGATGTATCTGGAGTGCCGACGCTCATCGTGGCCCGCACCGATGGCAATGCGGCCGCATTGTTAACGAGCGATATCGATGAACGCGACAAGCCGTTCCTCACCGGCGAACGGACCGTCGAGGGCTACTACCAAGTGCGGGCCGGGATAGACCAGGCAATCGCACGCGGGAAGTCATATGCACCCTTTGCCGATCTGCTATGGTGTGAAACGAGCGAACCGAATCTGACCGAGGCGAAAAAGTTTGCCGAAAGCATTCATGCGGAATACCCGGGTAAATTTCTCGCTTACAACTGTTCACCTTCCTTCAACTGGAGAAAGAAACTCGACGAGGCCACGATCGCAAAATTTCAACGAGAACTGGCCTCGATGGGATATCGGTTTCAATTCATCACTCTTGCCGGCTTTCACGCGCTGAACTTCAGCATGTTCAAACTTGCGCGGGAGTTCGGTGCCCGTGGCATGTCGGCGTACGCGGATCTCCAGGATGCAGAGTTCAGGGCCGAATCGGAGGGCTACACGGCGACAAGGCATCAGCGGGAGGTTGGCACCGGATACTTTGACGAGGTGAACCAGGTGATCTCCGGCGGCCAATCGTCGACATTGGCGTTGCACACGTCCACGGAGTCGGAACAATTTCATCATGGCAAAGCTTTGTAATCGTAGAGGCGCTGGCTATTGCGATACCGCTTTGATCGGGTTAGAAGGAACCTGTGGCGCTCTATCGCATCCTGTCATTTGACGGCGGCGGAATCAGAGGGCTGCTATCAACGGTACTCCTGCGGCGCTTGATTGATGAATCAAACGTGTCTGACCTGATTGCTCAGGCGGATCTGTTTGCCGGAACGTCTACTGGTGGACTTATAGCGCTCGGCCTAGCCGCGGATGTGCCACTCGACGAAATCGAAACTCTCTATATCGAAGAGGGCCCGCAGATTTTTTCCGAGAACTTTTTTGATCAAATCCGCGACGTCGGGAACCTGCTGGGACCCCAATATTCGAATTCGGAGCTGAAGCGAGTGCTCGATGGCATTTTCGGAGAAAGAAGACTTGGCGATCTCAGACACCGGGTCATGGTCCCGGCGTTCGAACTCGATAACTTCAGAGACAAACGCGCGGGTGAACCGCGTCGATGGAAGGCGAAGATTTTTCACAATTTGCCAAATCGGGAGGCTGATAAAGACCGGTTGCTCCGCGACGTGGCGTTGTATACCTGCTCAGCGCCAACCTACTTTCCGGTCGCGGACGGGTTCATTGACGGTGGGGTCTTTGCAAACAACCCAAGCCTTTGCGCTATTGCCCAGGCGCTGGACCGGCGTTGGCGCAATCATGCGCATCTGGGGGATATCCGGCTGCTTTCCATCGGGTCTGGACAACGAATCGCCTATTTGCCCGGGAACGACCACCACTGGGGCGTGGTTCAGTGGGGGGCAAAAATCATTCCCATCCTAATGGAGGGTTCGCAGGAGACCACGCATTTTCAATGCTCCCAGCTGCTGGCAGAAGCCCAATACTGCAGGATCCAGCCGATCTTTGAAGAAGATTATCGGATGGATTCGGTAAATCGGATTCCGGAGATCATCGAGTTCGCTGAGAAAAAAGTGGACCTCTTGCACGCAATTGATTGGGTCGAGCGAAATTGGCGGCGAGAAGGTTGGATGAGAATTCTTGGTCAAAATTCGCCAAAACGAAAATTTTCCTAAAAAGGTGGAACAGATCGCCGACTATAACAGTTGTAACCACTGAATAAAAGTACCAGCACATTAGAGAGTATCCGCAGTATTATGCTTCCTGACCCTGTAAGCCCGGCTTCTACAATCCTTGTAGTAGACGACGAAGAATTCCTATTAGAATATGTACGCCTTGTTTTGGCGCGCGCTGGCTTTTCAGTGGTGACCGCCCAAAATGGGGAGGAGGCGTGGCATCTTATTTTGCACTGCCACACTGAGATTCGTCTGGTTTTGACCGACATCGTGATGCCGGGTTCTTGCGACGGGTTCGAACTGGCCGAGCGAGTACACAGACGACACCCGGAGCTACCCGTTCTGTTTATGACGGGTGCTCTGCCGCACGACCATCCTTCTGCAGACGCCCTCCTTTCTAGACGCCTGCTGTTGCGCAAGCCTTTCTATCCAGATCAGCTCGTGGCGATTGTCAGGGAGAATCTGGAAGCCGCCAGCGCGTCAGCGCAGGAACTAGGGTTCTAGGTTTCTGAGATTGGAGGTCTGATGATCTTGGCAACGCCTCTTCCTCAAACGCAAAACTCCAAGGCCAAGCCGGAACCCGGAACTTAAATGTACTGATCAAGCCATTTGACATTGCAAGGGGAAGATGGTGAGACTTATATTAACAGGCTGTAGTTCCCACGGGCATGTCTTCTACCGATTTAAATAACGAAGACTACTTCTCGGATCACCCAAAGAGGCTCCCGTCTTTTGACGATCTGTTTCGGGCGCAGGCACAACTCACTCCCGAACGCTTTTTTCGCAACCTGGAACAGCAGTCCGGCGACCATCATTGCACCCAGGACGACTACCAGAGAGCGGTTTTTTTGTTCCGGAGACTTCAGTCGGCGCGACGGATCATTTCGAAATTAATTCTCTTCCTGGTTGCGGTATCGCTCGTACCGTTCATTTGTCTGGCACTTCCCGAAGAGTGGCGGTTGGGCGTTTTTACGGGCGGGATTGTGCTGGAGTTTATTTCGGGAGCGATCCTTTTCTTAGCGCACGGACGATGGCAAGCCAGGCGCAGAGACTATTGCCATTGGTTGAGGCTGGTTCATCGACGGGTGAGTGAATAGCCTGGATCGCTCACAAATCTTCAGAGATTTGTGAGCGATCCAGGCTCAAATGATCGACTCGCGATAACCGAACTCGTGCCCGAGTGCCAGGCAGGCATCAAGGCGTTCCACACCCTCGGTCGTACTCGGATGACGGAGCGAAGCGGCCGCGGCGCAGACACCGAAGACGAGACAGTTTTCCATTGGCAATTCGTTGTGGTAGCCGAGTAAAAACCCGGCTGCGAAGGCATCGCCTGCGCCGGCTGCGCCTGCGATCTGGTTCGGAGGCATCAGGAGACTGGGCTGAAAGAGCTGCCGGCCGTCACGTGATGCCGCTAGTACGCCCTCGGGGAAATGAATGATCACCCAGCGGCGGACTCCCGCTACCAACAGTGTCTCGGCAGTTTTCAAAAGCGTCGGCGCATCAATCTTGCCCCCCTTGCGGATTTCGAGCGAGAAAACGCGTGCGGCTTCGAACTCGTTCAGAAAGATGATGTCGAGGAATGGGAGCGTCGGCAATACCACTCGGCCAAACCGGTCGCTTGCTTCGCTGACCACATCGACAGACGTGATGAAACCGAGTTCGGATGCCCTCGCAAGCAGTTCAGCAGCCCTGGTCCCGAAGGGTGCGCATGGCTGATCCAGCTGGTCAAGAAGCAACAGATAACCGAGGTGGAAGATCTTTGCGTCGGATGCCTCAAGCCGAATCGAGTCTGCATCGAGCAGCGTGTTCGCACCTCTCTGGTGGAAAAATGTTCGGCGCCCGGTTCGCTCGACGGTCATCACGTCGGTGTAGGATGTTGGCTGCTGGTCGGTTCGCCGGATCAGTGTGGTGTTCAGGCCGAATTTCTGAGACGTCTGCAGGATCCAGTCACCCTCTTCATCGTGGCCGACGATGCCTGCACCAGCCAACGGAAAGCCGGCTCCGAGCTTTGCGAGATCGATCAAGACATTGCATGGTGCGCCCCCGGTTCCGCGATATTCTGTCCTGATATTGGCTAACGTGTCCTGGCTCGGCCAGGCGTCGATGACCTTTATGTGGTCGACGATCCAGTTGCCTGCGGCAAGAATTCCTTTGCGTTCCTTCATGTTCTCGGTGGTCTATTTCAATAAGCCGGCCGCTTTTTCGGCTGTTACTCCGTCATGCACAATGGCTAACAGAGCTTTTGTCATGCCCGCCGGGTTGGGATGTTGAATAATATTCCTGCCGTACACGATTCCCGCTGCACCCTGGGCGATCACTTGTTCGGTCCGCTTGAGAACTTCAATATCGTTGGCTTTGCCCCCGCCGCGAACAAGCACGGGTACGCGCGCGGCTTGAATAACCCGGTGATACTCTGCCGCGTCATCGGTCGGATCAGCCTTGATCACGTCCGCTCCCAATTCGACCGCTTGGCGGACTAACGGAAGAATCCTTGTGATGTCTCCATCCACCATATAACCCCCCGCTTCCGCGTTAGGCCGAAAAACGAGAGGTTCAATCATCAGCGGAATGTTATACCGGTCGCATTCCGGCTTAAGTCTCAGGATATTTTGTATGCATTGGTCGGTTACTTCGGGTTGACCGGGTATACGGAATAGGTTCACCACGACACATACAGCGTCGAGCCGGATCGCTTGCTCGACAGGGTGCCCGATCATTCGGCTGAACAGAGTTCGAGGCAGATCCTTGCCATAAACGTTGGCAACGTCCGTGCGCAGGACCAGAGCAGGCTTTGACTTGCCCGGTATCCGTTGGAGGAGTTCCGCTTGGCCTACGGTGAGTTGGATTGCGTCTGGATTCGCCG
>Ga0213878_10000853_pt1 | contig 10973 bp, 11 predicted proteins | sample VelepicoBEBS_R02_FD_161053 | JGI IMG/M metagenome (GOLD analysis project Ga0213878, IMG submission 161053) | Vellozia epidendroides bulk soil microbial communities from rupestrian grasslands, the National Park of Serra do Cipo, Brazil - BS_R02 | ecosystem: Environmental > Terrestrial > Soil >... | reverse complement strand
GTCATTTTGGGCTGGAACCGGTAGCTTTTATAAAGCTATTATATCCGAGTGTTCCCAGGTAACTTAACTATCAAAACCGACTGCGCACTGTTATGAGTAGACCCCGAGTTATGGCCATGAATGTTTGCGTGACTCCAAAGCTCGCGCACCCAGCACCGGTTTGTCGACGCCCTATTGTACCATAGGCTTCCAGCCTGTATCCGCGGACAGGCCGCCTCCGGCCCGACAGGCAAGATGCCTATGCTACCTTGCTCGCGCACCCAGCACCGAGCGCCGATGCCCTAGGATCGCGTCAACCCTCTTCCGGCGGAATCGGTCTTGGCTTTCGATTCTCATCGGTGGCTACGAAGGTAAATGTTGCCTCCGTAACCTTGCTACTAGCCTCGCCGGTTCGGCTTCGCCGCCAAGCCTCGACCCGGATTGTCATCGATGTTCTTCCGATTCTAACGATTTTGCCGTAGAGACTAACTTCGTCTCCGATGAAAACCGGTTGATGAAAAATCATCCCGTCCACGGCAACAGTTGCACAGCGGCCCCGGCATCGACGACTGGCAGCGTTTGCGGCGGCGAGGTCCATTTGCGACATGAGCCAGCCGCCGAAAATGTCTCCGGAGGGATTGGCGTCCGCGGGCATGGCGATCGCGCGGATCAGCGGCTCGCCTTCAGGTGGAACAGTGGAGTCTGCCATAGGTCGTAGGTCAGGGCGGAAACACTTGCTCTTTGTCAGGGTGAGAGCCGTTTGTTGCCGTGGCGAAAATAGCCCATTTCGGAACTAGTCTGCACCTCAGAAGTTGCAACATCGGTTTCCCGGGTGACGTTGGGATTCCGATGATACCGTTTTCCGTTCTCGATCTTTCGCCCATTGCGGCAGGGAAGACAGCCGCCGACGCGCTGCACAACTCGCTCGACCTCGCTCGGCACGCTGAGGCTTGGGGGTACCGCCGATACTGGCTGGCCGAGCATCACAACATGCCCGGCATAGCCAGCGCCGCAACATCGGTCGTCATGGGTTATGTGGCTGGAGGCACGAAGACGATTCGCATCGGTTCCGGTGGCATCATGCTGCCGAACCATTCGCCGCTGGTCATCGCGGAACAGTTCGGTACCCTAGCGTCGCTCTATCCGGACCGGATCGATCTCGGCTTGGGCCGTGCCCCTGGTACCGACATGGCCACGGCTCGCGCCCTGCGCCGCGACCCCGTGGCCGGCGCCGACAGTTTTCCTCGCGATGTACAGGAACTCCAGGCCTACCTGGAACCGGCCCAACCGGGTCAGCAGACCCGTGCCGTGCCGGGAGCCGGAACTCGCGTGCCAATCTGGCTGCTGGGCTCGAGTCTGTTCGGCGCGCAACTGGCCGCTGCCCTGGGGCTGCCGTTCGCGTTCGCCTCGCACTTTGCTCCAGATGATTTATTACCCGCCTTCGACATTTACCGGGACCGGTTCACGCCTTCCCGGCAGCTGGAACAACCCTACGCCATGATGGGTGTGAACGTCTTCGCGGCCGATACCGACGAGGAGGCCCGCCGGCATTTCACTTCGGTCCAGCAGTCCTTCGTCAATCTGCGTCGCGGTGCGCCAGGCCCGGTGCCACCGCCCGTTGACAATATCAACGCATCCCCTTTTGAAAGGGCCCAGATCGACCATGCGCTCGCTTATTCCGCTGTTGGCTCCGCCCAAAGAGTAGAGGAAATCCTGCGTTCCATCATCGGCGAGACCCGACCAGATGAACTGATTGTGACCGGACACTTTTACGACCATGCGGCCCGGCTTCGGTCGTTTGAAATTACCGCGCAGGTCCGCGACCGTCTGGCGGTTTCTGCTCCGGAAAACGCCGCCGCCTAGCCCGCATAGCTCATAAAGCCAAACTCCGAAGTTAGGGCATCGTGCTAGTCCTCGTCCTCGTGCTCGTGCTCGATCTGTCGTCATCCGCGCCGAGAAGAGGGCCCGATCTTTCCGAACTGTTCTGTTCCGGCTAGCGTGGCAGCGGAGCGGCGTTTTTCTCGATTACGAACACGAGCACAAGCACGATTTCCAATTTAGGGATTCGGGTTCAAGCCGCGAGGCCCCAGCTACCGAATGATTCGGAGAGGGTTTGCTTTGTCGCGCCCCGTTGGTGCCCGCAAGGCCAAGGTGAAACTTGGCCCTACCGGATCGTTTGGGACGCGCTTCGTCGCATCCTCGCTCGCTCAAGCGCCGCCGCGTTCGGCGCGGAGCTGTTGGACGATTTCCGCAGGAGCAAGATGGGGCATGAGTATTGTCGCGATAATCACCGGGCCAATCACGGCCTCCGCGCCGTCGAGAGCCACGTCGCCGGCCGCGCCGGCGACGGGCACTAGGAACGCGAAGACGCTCTCCAGAGGGATCTGCAGAAGCTCTATGAGCGCGACTGCGGCCACACCCGTGCCCAGCGCCACGAGCTTGGGGCGGAGAGAAACGCGCCGGTCGCGAAGGAGCGCGTAACCCAAAGGCGTATTCATTAGAGAATATAAATCGGCCTTAGCGCGCGGGACAGAACAAAATCCCTCTAGCCTGCATCACTCACAAATCTTCAGAGACTTTTGAGCGATGCAGGCTCTAGCGGTTCCCGGCCATTTTTTCCCGCGCGAACTGCAGCTCACATGCTTCCGGAGCCATGGCCCTCACTTCAACAGTTTGACCGTACCCGAGACCGGGGCAGCCTTTGGCTATCTCTACGGCTTGTTCAAGACTGTCCGCCTGAATCATAAAGAAGCCGGCGATTGCTTCCTTGGATTCTGCAAACGGGCCGTCCGTTACCGTATGCCGGCCCGCGAGAATTTTACCCTCATGCATCAAGGGACCCCCGCCTTTGAACTGCCCCTTACTGTTAAGCTGCTCGAACCATGCCGTGAATCGAGCCATGTTTTGCTGGATCTGTTCTCCAGAGAGCTCCTTGTGCCAACCGGTGTTTCGGAAAATCAACAGATATTCTGATGTTGTCGTCTTTGCGGCCATAGTCGTGTCACCTGCTTGATGTCTGCATTCGTATTAAGCATCCGACGAACGAGACCGCAATGAGCAGGACACTGGGAGAGATCAGATCAGCGCCTCAAGTAACGGTAGGGGCCGAACCGTCCTGGTTGAAAGTCACAGACCTGGCCGCCTCGGTCTTGTCGGCCGCCATGGTCAGAAAAAAGGAGTAAAGGTTCACGCCCTTGTAGCGTCCGCGGGGCGCGCCGCCGACGATCTCGACGAGCGCGAGATGGAGATGCGGCGGAATGCCGCCGAACGAGAACACGGCGCCCAAGAGGTCGCCCCTGCTAACGCGTGACCCGGCGGCGAGACCGGAGGGCACATCGGTGACGTGGGTGTAGAAGCCACCCATCATGTCGTTCAGCGACCGCATGAAAAGTTGGGCCCCGAACACCTTACCGCTGTCACTGGAACGCTTGTGCGGATTGAGCCTAGTGATGTGCGCGTCGAAGGCAGCATGGACTTCCGTGCCCGCCTTGGCGCCTAAGTCCATTCCAAATTGAATGTACCAATGTGGTGCATGATGGCCGCCCGAATTGGGGCCGCCGCGTCCCATCGTGAAGGCGGAAGAAGGGATGGGGCTGGACATGTTGATGGTGAAAGCCGCCATGTTTATACCTCTCTTTCAGTCAGGTCCGGTTGCGTTAGGGCAGGTGCCATCGCTCACACTTTGCTCTCAGCTCGGGCGTATCCGTCCCCGTGGCAATAGACTCAGCTCTGACCAAAAGTCTATACTCCTTTTAGGCGAAGCTTTCGCTTCTGGAGGGCACCCAGGCCGCGGGGCAAAACCTCTCAGTGCGGGCTGCCCGCCCTCACTGCGGACTGAGGTCTTCCGTGTCGTGAAACTTACTGTAGTCCACCGAATAGCGGCCAAGGGAGTCTTCAGTATAGATCTCTGCGAAGCGCCTGTTCCAAGCAATTTGTTCGTGCAGATACTCGGTCTGGCTTTGTACCGGGGCCTGAATTACCGGATCGACGCAAACGGTCGATGCGATCATACGGCTGTCGGCCAGTTTCAGGTCCTCCGGGGTCAGGCCAAACAATGGGCTGGTTTCGTCAATCACGTGTCGAAGCGTAAGCGCTGCCGGAAAATTGATCAAATGATCGAATTGCAGCCGCAGCGGGTAAAAGCGCCGCACATCTTCCCCCTCCTTAGTCAATTCACTCCGCATGAAAAGGAGCCGAAATTCGGCCTCGACCATCGCGTGATTTCGTTGGTTAGCCAGGCGAATCATGAGCGTGGGAAAGCCATCAAACGGTGCAACCACGGCAACGTTACTGAATTTGATCCGGGCGGTCGGCCGCGAGAACCGGACAAAGATCAGACCGGTCATGACAGCGAGACCAAAGAGGCCAACCATAATCTCAAGCGTGGCCACGCTATGGCCGTAAAGAGTGTCCGGGTAGGCGTGCCCATAGCCTACGGTGGCTAAAGTTTCCACGCTGAAGAAGAAGGCGTCGGAAAACGATCCCGGGACTAGTCCATTGACGCAGGGCCCACCGAGGAGATAAAGCGTCGCGAAGCAGAGGTTAATAAAAACGTAGATCGCGAGAATCAGGCCGGCAAACTGCGGCCAGCTAAGAGTCAAGATGAAGTGATAAATATCGCGCCAGTCGTACTTGGTCGCGTTGACCTTGAGGAACTCGCGGTGTCCGGCTCGGACCGTGATTGGGGCAGAGGATTTTTTCATAAGGTGCTCCTTTTCACAATCACTGCCATGGGCTTAGCCCGGTTTCATTACTTTTCGTTGCGCGGGCCTTGACGGCGGATTCCGCTGCGTGTGGGAATCGCCGTATTGCCGGTTTTCGGGCTCTGTTGAGGGCCCGAAGACATGGAATGTCTATTAGGCGTGCGAGTCGATCGCCTTAACCATTTGGCCGGTAATCTCGTTGATTCTCTTCACCGAAGCCGGCGTCATCTTCTGGTTGATCAGAGGCGAAATATCGTTGAGCCCCCTTTTGATTTCGTTCACTAATTGATTGTCTCGCATGCGTGGCGGCATGCCGGCTAGGCGCTGTTGGAAATACTTCAGAAGGTCGGGCTGATTCAATAAATCCGCTCCGTCCGAAGAGTAGCTCTTTTGTACAACCGACGTTAAGACCTCAGTGCCGCGTAACCAACCGCCCAGACTGACCAGATACGCCAGCTGCGCATCCTTAAGCTCGACCATCGCATTCTTTACATCTGCTAAGGCCCCATCCAATTCCCTGCGAACAGAAACCCAATCCCCAGAATCGGCTTTTATCATGATCCGATTTGTGCGACTCAAAACAGCTGATTCGACTCCGATCGCTCTGGCGAGTTCCAGGACCTGGCGGCCGATCTGTTTTACCTGGTCTTTGTCGGCCGCCTCAACCGCGACAAAACCTTCGGCGACCACCGCCCCAAGCAGCAGAGCAATCCGCGTCCGCTCCCGATGATTCTTAATGATTGGGTCTCTCAATTCGCCTTGCCAATTCGGGGTGCCTAGTTTGTCCAGAACATTGAAGACTTCGCTCGGAAGGGGCACCACTACATCATCGAGCTGGGTCGCGGGGAACTTGGTAAGATCTATGTATTTGGGGGGCGCTGCAGCGAAGCCAGTTGTCGCCGCACAAAAAAGGTTTGTCGCAAAAGCGATTAGACCCAAACTTCTATTCATTCGCGCGCCCTCCAAGTGCGATAAAGTCCACTACCGACCAACGAGGGGATAATTCTGGCCGCTTGTTTCGCTGATCCTTTTCTGCCAGCTAGGTCTCCCGTGTTGGCCCGCTTGATGTCTGAAAAAAGAGACATTTTTGGTCAAAGGCTCCGCTCTTTGAATCGCTATGACAATTCGCGCGATTTTGCTTTGTCAAGCTGAAAATATCGGAAGCCGTAGGAAGACGTTGATGATCAACGTATTATGCAATTGAAACTGCAAACGGTCGACTACCTCGATCGATCAAATCCGAGCAGCAAACCGAAAACACCCGAGTCGATCTGCATAAGCCTTGAAACTTAAAGAGCGCGATCTCGTTATACAGCTTTAAAAGGGCGGCAATCCAATGATTCCTACTATTGTTCATCCGGGTGAGCTCAGCTCGCCTGCGATTCAGTCGATCCAACAGGAGCTTAAGGAAGCAGGTTATGACCCCGGACCGGTCGACGGTCGATGGGGAGCGCGCACCAAAGTCGCTTACAACGGTTTCCTCGGTGGAGCCCATCGTCGCGCGGTCGCCCCGTTGCCAGGCGGGCCGATTCTTAATACAACCTCTTATTATGTCCTTAAACCCGAATATGAGCGTCTGTTTGCGAATTGTAAGGTGTTGGACGAACACCTGTCTGGCGTCCGAGCCTTAGTGGGTCGTGTTTTGGCCCATCGACCCCGCTATGAAGCTGTCGGCAAGCCTTCGGGCGTCCCTTGGTGGATTATTGGCGCTATTCACGCGATGGAATCCGAACTCGATTTCCGCACGCATTTGCACAATGGTGATCCCTTGATTCAGCGTACGGTCCAAGAGCCCTCCGGTCATCCGAAAGAAGGTAATCCTCCATTTACCTGGGACTTTTCAGCGACCGATGCGTTGAAATTACATGGGTTTCATGTCTGGCGGGATTGGTCTGTCGCCGGAGCACTTTACAAAGCAGAAGAATATAATGGCTGGGGTGTCCGCAGATTTCATGCTGCTTCAGGACCGACGGCCTATCTTTGGAGTCATACGAACCAATACGTGGGTGGCAAATACGTGAAAGATGGTATTTGGAGTGCGACGGCCAAGAGTCAGCAGGCTGGAGTTGCAGCCATGCTGCGGTTAATGGTTGATCGCGGGCTGGTTGCTAGATAGTGGTTGGGCTCCGTCATGTAAAGGTTGTTAGGCGAGGCAGAGTTGGGGCGCGCTCAGGGCGGTAGGGCGAGGCTCCGCCCGAGCCGCGGCGCGTGACGTGTTCCGAGTTAGTAACGGCGCGACCTTTGTGTTAGCGAGCTGAATTGATCTAGCGGCGAAGCCGAGACAGAGTATAGCCTAGGATGAGCTTGCGAGGCCTAGGGGGGGTAGTTAAAAGGACGCCAGCGCTGAAAGAGCGACAGATGCGATTCGGCGGGTGATTGACGAATTGCATGCCACAACTAACCAGTCTTGCAGAGCGGTGCCGCCGGTCCAATCTTCCGCGCCTTCAGCGCTCAACGTCTTGGGCTACCTATTCCTAGGCCTCGCAAGCTCAGCCTAGGCTATCATCTGTCTCGGCTTCGCCGCTGTTTGCCGGCTAACAGACCCTGCGGTTGGAGATTCACAAGGTTCTGAAACTCAGGAAACACGATCCCGTTGTAAGGCACTAAGAACCGCTCAGCAGCGACAGATCGGCTGAGGCCGGTTCGATCAAGCAAAACACAAGCGAGCTCCCCAGAAGCATTCGCTAACAACACCTAAAGATAGCAACGATGAAATCAAATGATAGTAAAATGAAAGATAAGCGGCCGCTTGCCAAGCGCAGCTCGGTGGCGCCGCTTGCGCTGGCCTTCCTGGCCATAAGCAGTTCGGTAGCGCCGGTTATCGCCCAGAGCATTCCGGTCTCGCCAATAGTTGGTTTGAACACTTTGAACTGGTCGGCCAGCGCTGGGTTCGGCTCCGCCGCACCCGGATGGTACAAGGAGGTCGGGCTGGTAGATCCGGATGTCGTCCACCTCCAAGGTGCGGTAAAGCAAACGTCGGCGATCGGTTCAGACGCCAACCTGATCGGCACCCTCCCCCTCGCCGCTAGCCCAAATCGTGTTGTCTACTCGATCGTACACACCTTTAAAGGAACGTACGCCGATATCGCCATCAATCCCAATGGACAGATCATCCTGATCGATCCAAGGCCGCCGGCCATCAAGGACTACTCGTTCGTCTCATTGGAGGGCGTCACCTACGAGCAATTCCTGCCGGTCAGCTACCCGATTACGCCAAACACCTACTGGTCGGGTAACGCCGGGTTCGGCTCTTCGGCGCCCGCGTGGTACGAGGACGGTTCCTTCGACACGCGTCTCCAGGGCGCAGTCAGTCGGACGTTCGCGAGCGCTTCCAACATCCTCGGCACCCTTGCGGGTCTGCTTGGAGCAGGGCCGAATCGTGTAGTCTACACGATCGCGCACACCTTTAACGGAACGTACGCCGATGTCGCCATCAACCCCAACGGACAGGTCGATCTCATCGATCCAAGGCCGCCGGCCGTTAAGGACTACTCGTTCGTCTCGTTGGAGGGCATCACCTACGGCCGCGGCCTGGGCGGCGCGATCAACCCCATACCGGTGAATACGACGAACTGGTCGGCCAGCGCTGGGTTCGGCTCCGCCACGCCTGGATGGTATAAGGACGCGTTCGACATCGTGCATCTTGTCGGCGCCGCCAAGCAGACCAGCTCGGCCGGCTCCGGTCAGAACCTGCTCGGCACCCTCCCCGCCGTGGTGAGCCCGAATCGCGTTGTCTATACGATCGTGCACACCTTTAACGGAACGTACGCCGACATCGCCATTAACCCCAATGGGCAGATCGACCTCATCGATCCAAGGCCACCGGCCGTCAGGGACTACTCGTTCGTCTCATTGGAAAGCATCACCTACCAGCAGTAAGAGTCGAGCCTTCTCCGGTTTCGGCCCGTAGCGTAGCCATGGGGGTAAACGCAAAAGAGGGGCGAGAAAGCTCTTAAACAGACGTTTCCGCGTCCGTTTAAGAGCATGATTTAAAATTATCCTCACCCTCCTCTTTTGGGTTATAACAATCATCTATCAACCTGGTAAGCTGACCTCCGCCATGCGTGCCCGCTTTATTTTCTTGCTAATCCTTGGGAGCAGTTTCTCCAACTTGCTCCCAGCGCAATCCCCGGCCTCTTCAAAAATCTTCCAGACCGGTCGCAACTCAGACGGCAAACCTATCGTGACGATCCACCTGCAGGCTTCAGGCGATAACGCGGACGCACTCACCAACGAATACATCTTCACCTCAGAAAAAGGCTTCCTCGGTCCGAGCGCAAATCCAACCGACCAAAGCGGATTTGCGAACAACGAGAATACCGTGTTTGGAGTGAGTTATGAACCGGTCACCAAAGCCTGTTTTGTAAAGTTGTTTTTGCTCAACGCCTCCGGCACCCTGGTCTTTGTCAACAATGTGAACGCACGTGCCGCCAAGCTTCTTCCAGCGCCCTGGGCAGAGCGCGCGCGGGAGTTTTTGCGTATCGAAAAAATCGTGGGCCGCCGCGTCTTCTTACAGACCGCTGATTTCTCCACCGGCGCAAGGCCAATCCATAATTTCAGCGTGTTGGTCGCCCCGGATGGCACTCTAACCTTGCGTTAACCGTCCGTCGCGAACGCCAACGTAAGCGAAGCGTCCCGCTTTGCCCTCTTTAATGTAAGCGAAGCGTCCCGCTTTGCTCGCTTCGAAACGGAGCAAACCGAGACGGTTCGCCTACGTCGCGGCCGATTGCTGGTGGTAAACGCTCAGAGTTTCGCTAAGATCAATGAAGTAATCGCTGCTATACACGGGGGATATTTAGACAATGAACGTTGACGGCCAACCGTATCGGACCATTTGGCTTAATGATGATGGAAACACTGTCAGTGTCATCGATCAGACTTTATTACCTCATCGCTTCAAGATCGTTAAATGGCGCACGGTCGAGGATGTTGCCGCGGGGATTCGCAACATGGTGGTACGCGGAGCGCCGCTCATCGGAGCTTCCGCTGGTTATGGCATCGCTCTTGGCATGCTTGGCGATCCCAGCGACAAAGGATTTCAACGGGCCTACGAACTACTCCTCGCATCACGACCGACGGCGGTGAACTTGAGGTGGGCACTCGATAGGATGCAGGACACGCTGCTCCCGTTAGACCCGAACGACCGTGCTACTCAGGCGTTCACGACAGCCGCAAAGATTTGCGATGAAGATGTCTCGAACTGTTCCGCGATAGGCGAATACGGACGTTCGCTCATCGAGCAAGCCTGGGATAAGACCGGACGGTCGCGTCCGGTCAATCTGCTGACCCATTGTAACGCCGGTTGGTTAGCAACGGTTGATTGGGGAACTGCTCTGGCTCCAATCTATAAGGCCTTCGACGCTGGTGTCCCGGTTCATGTCTGGGTTGATGAGACCCGGCCTCGAAATCAAGGCGCTTCGTTGACCGCCTGGGAGCTTGGCCAGCACGGGGTACCGCACACCGTAATCGTTGACAACGCGGGCGGCCATCTCATGCAACAGGGATATGTCGACCTTTGCATCGTCGGCAGCGACCGGACCACGGGGAGCGGAGATGTCTGCAACAAGATCGGTACTTATCTGAAGGCCTTGGCTGCGCGAGACAACCAGGTCCCGTTCTATGTTGCTCTTCCTCTCTCCACCATCGATTGGACGATCGATGATGGAATTAAGAGTATCCCAATCGAGACTCGTTCACCGGAGGAAGTCGTCAACATTTCGGGCATCACGAAAGAGGGTGAAGTCTGCGACGTCCGATTGACGCCCGAGCGCAGCGCCGCTCTCAATTATGCTTTCGACGTGACGCCTCGCCACTTGGTCACTTCGCTAATCACAGAATACGGCGCCTTCCGAACGATCCCTGAAGAAATGGCAAAGTTGCGACAGAAAGCGGAGCAGGCGGACCTCTAGCCCGCCTTTGCTGCCTTCTGTTCAATTTCTTTTTGAGGCCAGGTGAAAGGCTCGACTGAGCTCGCCGAAGTTGCTCGACTGAGCTTGCCGAAGTCCTTGGCCCCACTAGATCGTTCGGTAGGGCCAAGTTTCACCTTGGCCTTTGTGGCGCCAGATCGTTCGGTAGCAAGTGACGCGCTTCGTCGCGTCCTAGCTCGAGAATGACAAACTTTTCATAAATCCATTCCCGTCCTATTCATCCCGACGTGCCACGATCAACTCCCGAGCTCCTACCAGGTCAATGCACGCAGCTACGAATGGCCAGAACGAAAGTTCGTACTTCCGAAGTCCCATCTGGAGATTCTCGCTACTTCAGTCTGTGCATAAGCACCTGATCGAGAGG
>Ga0213878_10000852_pt1 | contig 10987 bp, 10 predicted proteins | sample VelepicoBEBS_R02_FD_161053 | JGI IMG/M metagenome (GOLD analysis project Ga0213878, IMG submission 161053) | Vellozia epidendroides bulk soil microbial communities from rupestrian grasslands, the National Park of Serra do Cipo, Brazil - BS_R02 | ecosystem: Environmental > Terrestrial > Soil >... | reverse complement strand
ATTCATTCGTCAGCAGCAAAGAGGCGGGATTTTGATCCGCTTTCGCAGCGTCGTCAAGTACTTTTTGAAGATTTCTTTTCGAATCCCCTCGGCACCCAACGAGCAACTCCAGCCCGCCCCAGGCCTCTCAGCCCGGCTTCGCTTCCCACTTGCCGCACGCCCCTTCCGGTTCGCGCTGCGCTTTGTGATCAGCGAAGCCCTCTACTGTAGCACAGGATTTTTGGGCCGCGCAAGACTTTCTGCGTCGACGCCTGGAGGGGCGGTGTGGAGCCGCTTCGCTACCTCTGTATATAGCGAGGCAGGCTGCAGGGGCCTGCTCAATGCACGGCTATCGAGCCGCTCCTGACCGGCGCAAGCTCCTTGTCCGCAGCGGCCTGCGGGTCCTCGCTGTCAAGGATGCGCGGTAGCGCGACCGCCAGCCGCTGGCTGTCGGCGCGCAGTACGCGCTGCTTCACTGCGGGGATCTGCGACGGATGCATGGAGAAGCTGCGCAGCCCCATGGCCAGCAGCAGCTCGGTGAAGACCGGGTCGCCGGCCATCTCCCCGCAGACGCTGACGCTCTTTCCCGCGGCCCGCGCCTGGGCGATGGACTGGCTGATCAACTGCAGCACGGCCGGGTGCCAGGGGTCGTAGAGATGCGCCACCGCTTCGTCGGCACGATCGATGGCCAGCGTGTACTGGATCAGGTCGTTGGTGCCAATGGACACGAAATCCACGTGGCGCAACAGCAGCGGCAGCATGACGGCGGCGGCCGGAATCTCGATCATGACGCCCAGCTCCACCCGGGTGTAAGCGTGGCCGGCATCCGTGAGTTGTTGCTGCACCTTGCGCACCGCGTCGAGGATCTGCCGGACCTCGGACAAATGGGCCACCATCGGGATCAGCAACCTGACCTTGCCAAAGGCACTGGCCCTGAAGATGGCGCGCAGCTGCTGGCGGAACATGCTGGGCTCGGCAAGACTCCATCGGATGGCACGCAGGCCCATCGCCGGGTTGAGCACATGTTCATGGCGCAACTCGTTGACGGTCAGCCGGTCCAGCGGCTTGTCGGCCCCGACGTCGACGGTGCGTATCGTGACCGGCATGCCCTTCATCGCGACGACGGCGGCCTTGTAGGCGGCGAACTGCTCGTCTTCGCTGGGCAGCTCGCCGTCACGGTTCATGAACAGGAACTCGCTGCGGAACAGGCCGACGCCGGTTGCGCCGGCTTCGACGGCGGCCTCCGCATCCGCCGGCATCTCGATGTTGGCGTGCAACTCGATGTGTTCGCCGTCCAGCGTGACGGCCGGTGTGTGGCGCAGTCGGCCCAACCGGGCGCGCTCCAGTTCGCTCTGGCGCTGGCGAAAGCGGTACTCCTCCAGCACGATGGGCGAGGGGTTGACGATGACGGTGCCGGCATCGCCGTCGATGATGACCCAGTCGTCCTGCATGATGAGGCGTGAGGCCTCGCGCGTGCCGACCACCGCCGGGATGTCCATGCTGCGCGCCACGATGGCGGTGTGCGAGGTCTTGCCGCCGATGTCGGTGATGAAGCCGCGGAAGACGCTGCGCTTGAACTGGATCATGTCGGCCGGCGCGATGTCCGCGGCGACCAGCAGCAGCGGGTCCTCGCCGGCGAAGTCGCGCGGCGTGACGGGCGTGGGCGTGTCGCCCTGCTCCTGGGCGAGCGCGCCCAGGACGCGCTCGACGAGTTGCTCCAGGTCTGCCTTGCGCTCCCGCAGATAGTCGTCCTCCATCTCGTCGAACTGGCGCGCCAGCACCTCGAGCTGGGCGGAAAGCGCCCATTCCGCGTTGTAGTGGCGCTCCACGATCCAGTGGCTGGCGCCACCGGTGAAGGCCTCGTCGTGCAGCAGCATCAGGTGCACGTCGAGCAGGGCGGCCAGTTCATGGGGGGCGTCCTCCGGCAACTCCTCCTTCAGGGTCACCAACTCCTGCACGACGGCGTCGCGCGCACGCAGCAAGCGGTCGATCTCGGCCTGGACTTCTCCGGGCGCGACGAAATAGTGGGCCACGTCCACCCGGCTGGAGGCCACCAGCACGGCGCGACCAATGGCCACGCCACGCGAGACCGCAATGCCGAACACCTGAAAACTCATCAGCGCTCCCCGCAGATCGAGGGGCCAATGTAGCCTGTTGCAAAGGTTAGGTCCGTCACGGTTTTTTCATAGGGTCTTCACGGTCGCGTCAAAGCCGCCGCCCAGCATGACGGCCATGAACCGCAGCCAAATCGTCACGCATGCGCTGTCGCATGCCCCCGCCCTGCAGCGCCCGCAGCGCAGCGCCTCCCCCCGCCTCAGCGTCAGCTGGGCCCGCAGCGAGTCCGAGGTGCGCGAAGCCCAGGCGCTGCGCTACCAGGTCTTCGCCGTCGAGATGGGCGCCCGGCTGGCGCCGCCCAAGGACGCGCCAGTCGGCCTGGACGTCGACCTCTTCGACGCCTATTGCGAGCACCTCCTGGTGCGCGCCCATGATGAGGACGGCGAACCAGGCCCCGTGGTGGGTACTTACCGCGTGCTGACCCCGGCCGCAGCCAAGCGCGCCGGCGGCCTGTACAGCGACACCGAGTTCGACCTGACCCGGCTGCGCGGCCTGCGCTCCCGCGTCGCCGAGATCGGCCGCTCCTGCGTGCATCCCGAGCACCGCAGCGGCGGCGCCATCCTGACGCTCTGGGGTGCGCTGGCCGAATTCATGGCCCGCAACGGGCTGGACACCGTGATCGGCTGCGCCAGCGTCAGCATGCGCGACGGCGGCCACTTCGCGGCCAGCCTGTGGAAGCAGATCGCCGCGGACCACCTCGCCCCCATCGACTGCCGAGTGCGCCCGCGCCTGCCGCTGCCCATCGAGCACCTGCGCCAGGACTTGGCAGTCGAGCCGCCGGCGCTGATCCGCGGCTATCTGCGCTGCGGCGCCAAGCTGATGGGCGAGCCCGCCTGGGACCCCGACTTCAACACCGCCGACCTGCCGCTGCTGCTGCGCACGGCCGACCTGCCTGCGCGCTTTCGCCGCCTGGGCGGCTGAGGCTCACTGGCCTTCGCCGAACTTGTCGTTGACGAGGGCGGCTATCGCCTCCTGGGCGGCCTGCTCGTCCTCCCCGTCCGTCTCCAGCTCGACCATCGCGCCGATGCCGGCGGCCAGCATCATGACGCCCATGATGCTCTTGGCGTTCACACGCCGGCCGTTGCGGCTCATGTAAATCTCGCATTTGAAGCTGCCGGCCAGCTTGGTCAGCTTGGCCGAGGCGCGCGCGTGAAGACCCAGTTTGTTGCTGATGGTGAGGTTGGACTTGATCATTCGTCGGGGGGCAAGGGAGGCGTGGCGACGATGCCGGTGACCGCGCCCTGCATGGCGCGCCGGGCCAGCTCGGTCAAAGGCTTCTGGCTGGCGTAGCAGAGCGTGCGCCACAGCATGGGCACGCTGACACCGCTGAGCACCTGCACCTGCTCCCCCGCCAGGCGCTGGGCGCCGTTGCTGGGCGTCGCGCCGAAGACATCGGTCAACACCAGCCACTCGGACGCGCCGGCCGCGGCCATCAGCGCGCGTGCGGACGTCTCGACGTCGTCCGCACACATGCCGGGCTGGACATCCAGCACGGTCAGCGTCGGTGCGCAGTCCGGGAAGGTGTGCTCGGCCACCTGCCGCAGTGCGGAGGCCAGCGGCGCATGGGCGATCACGAGCAGGTTGGGCATAGGGCAGGATGTTAGCGGGCGACCTCGACGGCCAGCCCGGCGCGGAAGCTCTCCCAGACCGCCAGATCTTCCCGATCGGCCGTCATCAGCGCCTGGTAGACCCGCCCGCCATGGGCGAACACGGCGACCTGCGTGAAGCCGCCGGGTGCGGCGATCCGGTACTGTGCGGCCTCGGGCAGGGGCGTCATGCCCGGCACCTGCAGCGCCGCGCCCGGCGGCAGCGGCCGCCCCAACTTGTCAGCCAGGGCCCGGGGCATGGCCTTCAGAGCCGGGCCCGTCTGGGTGGGATCGGGCAGATCGGCCCAGGACAGCGCAAAGCGCCGGCCCGCAGCCTCGCAATGGGCCAGGCCCATGCCGGGACGCTGCTCGACCTCGGGCTTGCACGGAAAGAGGGCCAGGATGCCCGACCCTGCCGGTCGAGACTCGCGCCAGTTCAGCGCGGGCTGGCAGGCGGCCAGCAGGCTCAGCATTAGGGCAAATCCGGCAGTCATCCTCGGGTGCATGCCGAATTATCGACAACCGGCCCGCGACAATTCCGCGATGCAACATCTGCCTCTTCCCCAAGCCCTGGCGGGCGTGCGCGTGCTCGACCTGTCGCGGGTGCTTGCCGGCCCCTGGTGCACCCAGAACCTGGCGGACCTGGGCGCCGACGTCATCAAGATCGAACGCCCCGGCAGCGGCGACGACACCCGGGCCTGGGGACCGCCCTATCTGAAGGACAGCGACGGCCAGGACACTTCCGAGTCCGCCTACTTCCTGGGCGCCAACCGCAACAAGCGCTCGCTGGCGGTGGATCTGTCCAGGCCCGAGGGCCAGGCCATCGTGCGCCGGCTGGCCGGCCAGGTGGACGTGCTGGTCGAGAACTTCAAGGTTGGCGATCTTGCCCGCTACGGGCTGGACGCGCAGAGCCTGCTGGCAGAGCACCCCGGCCTCGTCGTCTGCTCCATCACCGGCTTCGGCCAGACCGGGCCGTATGCCGAGCGCGCCGGCTACGACTACGCCATACAGGGCATGGGCGGTCTGATGAGCGTCACCGGCGAGCGCGATGACCTACCCGGCGGCGGTCCGCAAAAGGTGGGCGTGGCGGTGGCCGACCTCTTCACCGGCATGTACGCCACCGTTGCCATCCTGGCCGCGCTGCGCCACCGCGACGCCACCGGCCAGGGCCAGGTCATCGACATGGCCCTGCTCGACACCCAACTCGCCATGCTGGCCAACCTGGGCAGCAACTATCTGTGCAGCGGCAAGGCGCCAGGCCGCATGGGCAACGCGCACCAGAACATCGTGCCCTACCAGGTCTTCGAGGCCAGCGATGGCCACCTGATCCTGGCCGTGGGCAACGACCGCCAGTTCGCCAAGTTCTGCAGCATCGCCGGCCGGCCGGACTGGGCTGCCGACCCGCGCTTCGCGACCAACTCGGAACGCGTGCGCCACCGCGCCGTCCTGGTGCCGCTGCTGGAAGAGGCCATGCGCCAACGCCCGCGGGCCGAATGGCTGGCCGCGCTCGAAGCGGCCAAGGTGCCCTGTGGTTCCATCAACTCCATTGGGGAGGCGCTCGCCGACCCGCAGGCGCAAGCTCGCGGTGCCGTGGTTGCCATGCCCCATCCCCTCACACCCGACCTGCGCCTCGTCGGCAGCCCGATGAAGCTGTCGGCCACGCCCGTGGCCTACCGTCACGCGCCGCCGCTGCTGGGACAGCACAGCGACGAGTTGCTGCGCGAAGCCGGCTGTAGCGTGGAAGAAATCACGAATTGGCGCACAACAGGCATCATCGCGTGAGGGCTTTCCCACCCCTGAACCAAGGGTTTCCCCCTGGCTGGGGGATGGAGGCGGCGCCCGCCTGTCCGCAGCATGCAGACATGCACCGAGGTGGGCCGACCACCTAGAACCATCCGCCTCGGGTCCGCAGCCACCGGGTCATGTCCACACCGCCTTCTTCAGCGCCAGCGAGTGCCGCCAACGATGTCATGCCTGAGCCGACCCCGGTCCAGTGGGCGGACATCGTCCAGCAACTCGGCGCCGAGATCGCCGGACCGCTGAGCGCGGCGCTGGAACAGATCCAGAACCTCGCCACCACCGGCCAGATCGACCGCCGCGGCCTGCGGCTGCTGCGCCGCAGCGTGGATGACGCCCGCACCGCCGGCATGCTGGGCCAGCAACTGGCCCGCCTGGCCTCCGGCCGCCTGCACCTGAACCGCGAGCGCCAGCACCTGACGCAGATGCTGCGCAGCGTCCTGGCCCAGCGCAGCCGCGAGACCCAGGCGCGCGGCGTGCAGGTGCGGCAGTCGCTCAAGCCGGTGGAGATCTGGGCCGATGGCGCGCTGCTGTTCGCGCTGCTGAACGCGCTGATGGACTGGGCGCTGGCCAACACTCATTCCTCGGTCGACCTGCGCCTGGACCTGACGCCCTGGCCCGTCAAGGCCAGGCTGAGCTGCCGCTTCGCCCACCGCTCGCTGGAGTTGCTGGGCGACGATGTCGACCCGCACGCGCCGACGCCGGGGCTGGACTCCCTGGCCTGGCGGCTGCTGGAGCAGACGGCCATCACGCTGGGTGTACTGCCGCTACGCGAGCAGGAATCGGGCATCACGCTCCTGACGCTGGAGTTCAACCAACTGGCGCCGGATGAGGCGCCACCGCCGGACAGCACGCACGCACGCCTGGAGGCCGAGGCCGAGCGCATGGGCGGCAACTCTCGCCCGCTGGCGGGCTGCCAGCTGCTCATCCTGTCGGCCAACCGAGAGTTGCGCACCGAGGCCCAGGCTGCGGTACGCCACATGGGCATGCTGGTGGACGTCGTCGGCAACGTGGCCGAGGCAGAGCAGTTCTGCCGCGAGGGCCTGCCTCATGTGCTGCTGTTCGACGCGGCGCTGTCGAGCGAGCCGCTGCAACAGCTGATCGCCGGCATCAGTCGCGACGCCCCGGACTTCAGCTTCGTCGAGATGTTCGACGGCGAGCACCGCACCCAGCTGTCCACCGCCACCAGCGACGGCGTGGCCCGCATCTCGCGCCGCCACCTGCCGGACGCCCTGCCTTCGCTGCTGATGTTCGAGCTGGGCCGCGGGGCCTGAGACCCCGGTGCCAAAGAGGCCATCCGGGCTTTTCCTAGAATGTGGCCATGCTGTCGCGCCGCGCTCTCGCCTCCGTCCTCGCCCTGGTCTGTGCCGCCGCGTTGCCGGGCTGCGCGCGCGAGCAGGCGCCTGACGTCGACTATGTGCTGCTGAACGGCCAGAAGGCCAGTTCGCAGCAATGGGCCGGCAAGGTCATGCTGGTGAACTTCTGGGCCACCAGCTGCGCGACCTGCGTGAAGGAGATGCCGCAGATCATTGCCACGTACGACAAGTTCAAGGCGCGCGGCCTGGATACGCTGGCTGTGGCCATGAGCTACGACCCGCCGGCCTTCGTCGCCAAGTACGCCGAGACGCGCAAGCTGCCCTTCGGCGTGGCCATAGACAACACGGGCGCGGTGGCGAACGCCTTCGGCCCGGTGCAGATGACGCCGACGACCTTCCTCATCAACAAGCGCGGCGAGATCGTCAAGCGCTACGTCGGCGAACCCGACTTCGCCGCGCTGCACGGCCTGATCGAGACGCTGCTGGCCGAGACCTGACCGCTTCATCGAGCGTTATGGGCGCTGCACAAGCTCTCATGACCGCGACGCGGGCCGCGGGCTGACACTGCGGCGATGACCAAGAAGACCTTCGCCGCCCTGGCCGTCGCGCTGCTGCTGTCCGCCTGCGCGCATCAACCGCAGCCCCAACCCATCCCCGCGCCGCGCGTCGAGCCCACCGCCGCGCAGCTCGCGAACGCAGGCCGCGTCGGCCTGCCCGCGTCCGAACTGGGCGACATGCTCAACAAGCCGCTGTTCAAGATGCAGCCGGCCGAGTTGGGCCGCTTCCTGGCCTGGCAGCAGTTGGAGCAGCCTGACCTGCGCCAGCGCATCGCGGCGCTGGCGCGCAAGAACATCGGTCAGCCCTATGAGCTGTATCTGCTGGGCGAGTTCCCCTACGAGACCTACGACGCCCAGCAGCTGTTCGATCTCGCCAAGAGCGACTGCGTGGTGTTCGCCGAACACACCTATGCGATGGCGTTGAGCGCGTCCTGGGAGGAGTTCTTCTGGGTGCTGCAGCGCATCCGCTACCGCGACGGCGTCATCGGCGTGGCCACGCGCAACCACTACACCGAGGCGGACTGGAACGTCGCCAACAGCTGGCTGGTCACGGACGTGACCCGCACGCTGGGCGCACCAACCCGGCCCTACCACCAGCGCATCGACCGCCAGGCCTTTCTGCTCAAGCAGTTCAAGATCCAGCGCAGCATCCCGGTGCAGCCCTTCGACGACGTCTACGTCGCCAAGCAGGACGTGGCGGCCATCGAGGCGCAATTGCAGGACGGCGACTTCGTCAACGTGATCTCGACGCGTGGCAACGATTCGTGGGCGTCGCACGTCGGGCTCATCGTGACCGGCACTGACGGCTCGCGCCGTCTGCTGCACTCGGCCGAGCCGCAGGTGCGCGAGGAGACGCTGCAGGGCTTCATCGCCCGTATGGCCGAGCGTGACGCACGCCAGGCCGGCCAGAACAAGCCGCAGCTGGCGGGCTTCAAGTTCCTGCGCCTGAACGACTCGCCGCAGGTGCCACCGATGGCGCCGCAGCCGCGCCCGGCACGGCCGGCGGCGCTGGCCGGTTAAGCGCCCGGGTTTGACATTGCAGCGAAGAACTTGAGAAACGGCCGGCTTTCGGCCGCGAAATTTCTCGAAGTTAATGAGAAAAAATAGCGAAGTTGGCGCGAGTGGATTGTCAACGCGCGCCGTCTGCCGGGGCCTTGGCGCTGGCTGCATCGTTGGACCGTTTTCCTAGCTCTGTGACCAGATCCTTCAGCGTTGCCAACAGCGGAGACATTGGGGTGGCGACATCGGTGCCCCCCTCATAAATTCGCCCCGGGCGCTCAGCAAGGGCTGTCAGGACGTTCTCGCACAAGGTCACCAGCGGCCTGGCCTGATCCTCGGAGGAGGCATCGATCCCCTCCATCTCTCGCTTGTAGCCTTCGAAGGCCCTCGACACGGCCTCCTTGAAAGCGTACTCCTCCTGCATCCGCAGGGCCATGTTGTAGTGGTGGCCTGAGTAGATCGCCAGCCAGATCAACGGACCCACCAACGGCAGCCGATTGACCAAGTGCCTCAAGATGGCATCCCAGGATTCGTTAGATGCAGGAAGGCCGACCACTGCAGCGAACAACAGCGCGACAACCGCGACCACGAAGACGCCCACCCAGGCAAGTTGTGGCTTCTTGAAGCGCTCCTTCTGGTCTCTGAACGCAGCAGCAAGGCCTGCACTTGTCGCGCCCGGCACCAGGCCCTCAATCTTGGCTTCAAGCTCCTTGAACCGAGCCATCTTGTCCAGGATGCCTTGTTCGTACTCTCCCAACTTGACGTTCATGCCGTCGGCCCGTTCCTTCGCCTCCGTCATACCGACGACCAGGCTGGTGCTTGTCTTTTCGGCTTTGGCGACCTGTGCCGCGTCAGCAGCCACCTTGGCTGCAGCCTCAGTGGCCTGACCTTGCACGGTCTGAATGGCTGCCGTCGCAGCCTCAGCATTGGCCTTCGAGGCGCTGATGGCGTTGGCATCCACCACGCCCTTTTCAATAGCAGGCATGCTCGCTTGGACGCGCTCAGCCGAACTGTTGATGAGTTCGGAATCCCTGGAGGCCTTCTCTTTGAGGCTGGAAACCACTTGCATCACGGCGTCGGCATTCGCCCTGACCTGAGCTACCACCTGGGCATGGTTTTCGGCCGCTGTCTTACTGGCGGCCACGGCCGCCAAGTCGACCTCAGCTGCGCCGCGCACCTGCGAAATGACCTTCGCATGCTCCTCGGCGTTCACCTTGGCATTGAACGCGTACCCGCTTTCACTGTTGGCCCTGCGGTTGAACTCTTCTGTTTGATCTACGAGGCTCTTGGCCCGGGCGACCAGCGTCTCCAAGGCCTCCACTCGGGCCGCCATGCCAGCCGTGAGCTGCTGTAGTTGGTCGGAGGCGGTGCGAATTTGCGCCTCCAGTGCGCTCAAACGCGATTCCGTCGCCCCTGCCGTGGTTCTAAGTTTTTGTTCAGCGGCTTGTGCCTGAAGCATCGCTTCGGCCAAAGCTGCCATTGTGTGCTCCGGAACCTCGGAGCTAGCCTCGCCATCACCCATTTTGGGCCTCCCATTTTGGGGCGAGGCTATCGGCCTTGTCCAACGCAGTCCACTAGCGATGCTACTGAGTCGGCCACCAGCGTGAGCGTCCAATTGGCGGTGGTCGCTGTCGGCCTGTACTTGGCGTGCCTTCAGCCGCCCGTTTTCGATCCGATGAACTCAGAACGAACTTCAGGACCAGTTCACCCCCTAGATGAAAAGCGCCTTCGCCATGAAAGCATCATCTAACTGTCACTTTGGGCGGCAACGATGACCTTCCGATGACCGTCTGCCCGGGAGGGCTGCGATGACTGAGGGATCGAATCTGCGCTTGCACGTCGAGTCCGATTTGCGAGCGGCACCAAACGACCTGCTACCCGTGGCGCAGTACGTGCGCATGTCGACGGAGCATCAAAAGTACTCCACAGACAACCAATCCCAGGTCATCGCAGCCTACGCCGAGCTGCACAAGATGCAGGTCGTCCGAACCTACATGGACGCCGGCAAGAGCGGCCTGAATTTGCGTGGTCGGCCAGGGTTGCAGCAACTGCTCGACGACGTGTGCGCGCCGCACCCGGGCTTTTCCGCAGTCCTCGTCTACGACATCAGTCGCTGGGGCCGCTTCCCGGATCCGGACGAGGCCGCGGTGTACGAGCAAACCTGCAAGCGGCGCGGCATCCGCATCATCTATTGCGCCGAACAGTTCAAGAACGATGGATCCCTGTCGTCGACGGTCATGGTCGGCCTGAAGCGAAGCATGGCAGCAGAGTACAGCCGTGAGCTGTCGGTCAAGGTCTTCGCCGGCCATCGCAATCTCGTGCAGCGCGGCTACCGGCAGGGAGGCGCACCCGGTTTTGGCCTGCGCCGACAACTCGTCGATGAACACCACAACATCAAGGGACAGCTCACTCGCGGCGAGAAGAAGAGCATCCAGACCGACCGCGTCTTTCTGGTCCCCGGCCCGCAAGCCGAAGTCGCCACGGTCCACCAAATCTATCGGCTGTTCCTCGAAGATGCCAAGCCCGAGCGCGTGATCGCGTCTGAGCTGAACCGGCAGGGCCTCAAGACCGATCTCGGGCGCCCCTGGACCCGCGGCACCGTGCATCAGGTGCTGACCAACGAGAAGTACATCGGCAA
>Ga0213878_10000851_pt1 | contig 11003 bp, 8 predicted proteins | sample VelepicoBEBS_R02_FD_161053 | JGI IMG/M metagenome (GOLD analysis project Ga0213878, IMG submission 161053) | Vellozia epidendroides bulk soil microbial communities from rupestrian grasslands, the National Park of Serra do Cipo, Brazil - BS_R02 | ecosystem: Environmental > Terrestrial > Soil >... | reverse complement strand
CCGATCCTAACTGCGCGCTTCGAGCTAGTGTCCCAGGACGGCATGCCAAGGCAAGCGCCATGATCTGCACCGCCGCTGGCATTGCAGGATATCTTCGCTAGATTTCCAAAGGTACGCGCTGGGAGAATCGACGAGCTCATTGCGGGCTAGGACCCGCGAAGCGCGTCCCTTGCTACCAAACCATCCGGTAGGGCCAAGTTTCACCTTGGCCTTGTGGCGGCAAGGGGTGCGACAAAGCAGGTCGTCTCCGAATCACGCGCGTCGTTTTTGGTTGCGGCTACGCCGCGCTAAGAGCGATGCGAGCTAGCTAGATGGCCACCAAAGGAGGGCATGATCCTTGTATCATTATTTTGTTCCGTCGGTATGACGGCCGGATATCAAGAATTCTCGAGCACGAGGACGAGCAGGGGCACGAGCATGATCCTCTAATTTCGAATCTGGAATTGATCAGGTACGCCAGGCGCACCAGAAAAAAACATTGTTAAACTTCCTTCTCGGGGTTCAGGTTGGGATGTCGCAACGACGAACGTGCGATCCCCCACCTGCTCCAAAAGAACTTTGATTTCGCCCCTATGCATCGAGTAATCCGGATCGGTTTAGGCCTCATTTGTTGTTGGGTTTTAGTCGGAAACGTTGCCGGAGCCGAGCCCTCTCCCTCGGCCACACCGAAACCAAGCCCGGCAAACCCGGTACCCACGCCGATCCCGCTATCCGAAATCGCCTCACAAGGGGTGGCCACCGCGCAGACTGTCCGGGGCATCGAGACCAGCTTGTCGACCGATCAGGTCACCGCGACCGTTGAAAAAGGTCTCCCGCCGCTGATGAAGGATATCGAGTTGCGATCGACCGAGATGGGCAAACTTCTGGCTGCGAGTGTGCCCCTCGAGTTCCTCCATAGCATGGAGCTCGTTTTGGGGAGGTTTCGCGATGACCTTTCGACGTGGAATCGCGATCTGACGGAGCGCATCAAAACCCTGGACGGCCAATTTGCGCAGTTGGAAGGCCTGAGCAAACCCTGGAAATCGACCCTGCAGTTGCCGGAACTAGCCCAGACGGCGCCGGAGATACCCAAACGCATGCAGAATCTGATCGACTCCATCGATCGTACGCGGCGAGCAGTAGAATCTCTTCGGGAAAGGGATTTAGGTCTGCAGGGGCAAGTCCTGGAGGCGACGGCTGAACTGCAAACAGCCGCCGCGACGCTTCAACAGGCGCAAACCAATGCGGTGAAAAATCTCTTTGTTCAAGATAGTCCGCCTATCTGGAGCCTTGGGGCCGAAAACTGGAAAGAGGGAGGCCGCACAACGCTTATTTTCCGGGCAAGCGCAAGTGTGTTCGCAGCCTATGTCAAACGCCAGCCGACGCTCTTCCTGCTTCATGCGATCATTATTCTAGTACTCTTTTTTGCCATGCATTGGTTGCGGCGCGGAGTACACAAATGGACCCAGGAAGAGCCGAATTTGCGCCGCGCAGCGCCGGTCTTTGAAGTGCCGGTCTCAACGGCCATAACGCTGTCTTTTCTGATTACCGGACCCATCTATTCGCTGGCTCCGTTTCTGCTTCGGGCGATCCTGGGGGCAACGCTCCTGATTCCCACGGCACTGATTCTCCGACGGTTGGTTGATCGAACGCTATTCCCCATAGTCAACGCGCTGCTCGTCTTCTACTTTGTTGATCAAATACGGTTGATAACGGCACCTCTGCCACTGTGGGGCCGGTTCATTTTCGGCGCAGAAATGCTAGGCGGAATTCTGTTTCTAGGCTGGCTGATTCGCAGCAAGCATACACCGACTGTTGGTACAGATACCGCGAAGCCTTTCGCACGACCGATCCGGCTTGCGGCACAAATCGTTCTAGTCGTCTTTTCGGTGACGCTCCTGGCTAACGTTTTTGGTTACGTCAACTTCGCGAATTTCCTCGGAAATGGCATACTCAGAAGCGCTTATGTTGGGGCGGCTCTTTACACTGCCCTACGGATCGTCGAAGGGCTTATCATCATAGCGTTGAGGGTGCGCCCTCTTGGTTTAGCACGCGTCGTTCGCCTCAACCGGCCCATGCTTCAACGGCGCATCTTTGGCGTCGCCCAATTCTTGGCCTTCGTATATTGGCTGAGCTTCGCACTCGGCTTTTTCGCGCTGCGAACACCATTGATCACCGATGCTGAAGAGGTCCTCCGGGCGAACCTGACCATCGGCTCCCTCAGTATTTCGTTGGGACAGTTACTTGTTTTCGCGATCACAATCTGGGCTTCTTTCGCAGGCTCGAGGTTCTTGCGCTTTTTGCTCGACGAAGACGTTTATCACCATTGGAAACTCGGGCGAGGCGTCCCGCAGGCGATTTCGACGATGGTCCACTACACCGTCCTGCTCGTGGGATTCTTCATTGGCCTGGCAGCGCTCGGTGTCGATCTTACCAAGGTTACGATTCTGGCGGGAGCCTTTACTGTCGGCATCGGATTTGGACTACAGACCGTCATCAATAATTTTGTGTGCGGATTGATTTTGCTTTTCGAGCGCCCGATTAAGGTCGGTGACGTTATCCAGGTCGACGCGGATATCGGAGAAGTCCGACGCATCGGCATCCGCGCCTGCGTAATTCGGACCACGGACGGTTCCGAAGTCATTATTCCAAACGGAACGATTATCGCCAATAAGGTAACCAACTGGACCCTTTCCGATCGATACCGTGCAGTCGAAGTCCCCATCACCGTGACTCGAGGCGTGGCTCCGCAACGGGTGATCGAATTATTGAAGCGTGTCGCGGCGGACCATCCAGGTGTCACGAAGGAACCGCCACCCCAAGCTTACGTGGTTAACTTTGCCCCTGGGTCCGTGAGCTTCCAACTCCGGGCCTGGTCGGATCGGTACGAAGACTGGGTCCAGGTGCGGAGCGACCTATCTGTAGCGGTGGATGACGCTTTAACCCGCGAGAATATCGCGGTTGGATAGATGGAGAAGGGATGCCCCAGTCGCTCCGTGTTCCGGAAGCACTCGCGTCTCCGTTCAGGGAAGCGGGGTTAGCCCAAAAATGGACAAAAAAACTTCCTGGGCAGCAGCTTCGCTTCCGATTGTAAACGCCTCATAATAAGCGTCATTAGGCGCCAGCGGCCTAACCAGTTTTGCCAAACTGGCGACAGAGGTGGCTAATCTCGCAATCTTATCTTCCGGAGTGGAACCCGCGGCGCAGTCGCTCAGGTATTGAGGCTTGACGATGGCCTGAACTTGCTGCGACAGGTGAGTGGCACTGACCTTGATGAGTGAAGCGTGTAACCCGACCCCTCCCGGCGCCGCGGCAATAGCCTTCAATCGGACTTGATGGGCTTGAAATAATCCTTGGATGGATTGAGGGAGTGTCGGCATACCGAAACCAATATCGGCTATAGCTGAAAGGCCAAGTCGATACAATGCAAAACCAACCAACGAAATGCAGGGCGTTCAATGCCGAACTACTGCGTAGCCTCTTCCTTTCGAGTCTTTAATAGAAACAGAGAAGGTTGAGCTTTCAGGAAAGGCATTGAGCCCATCGAGCGCTAAGTTCCGCGCCACTTCGTTCAGGTAGGAACAAAATTCCTGAAACTCGGAGACCGGAGCGCCGTTGTAACGGGGGTGAGACGGTTTCCACGCTGCCTAGCGCGGAAATTCAGAAATCACGTCTCAGCTTCTAACCATTTATTATAAACAAACGCCAAAAAATTGTTATGACACGAAAATTGTTTTCGATTTCTTTTGCCATGGTGGCGCTGTTGTTCTCGGGATGTGAAACGCTATTGGACTACCAATCTATTCAAAAGGATTACCTAGCCATTTACAAGTTCACACCGCAACAGCGAAGTATAGCCGAAAAGCGGGTGCGGCGGTACAGCGATGCAGTGAAAGAGGGGAAGCGTGCGCGGCCAAAGACCCGCTATATTGCCGTGCAGACTCTGGATCCGGACTCTCGTCAGCGTAAGAGTTACGCAGAACAAAGAGAATCTCGACGTAAAATCGAAGAGGCTCAAGGGCAAGCGTTGGCTCCTGAATGGGTCGAACCGAATCAAATACATTGTCTCATGGTCTTTGACACAGAGTCGAAGGAGTTTGTCGGTTCCGGCTGCTATGTTGTGGCCGCACTGCCTGACGCTGGACAACTTGTGCAGTTTGAAGCAGTCACCGCTGAGTTCGTGGGTGGGACAGGGGTGCTATGAATTCGCTGAGTATTTCAAGATTAGTCAAACAACCGAACCGCGTGTCCGCCTGCGTCTTTGTCTTGGCGTTTAATCTGTTGCGTTTTCTTCATTTGCATCACACACACTCAGTGAACACGCGTTACCTGTGTGGATCTGGTGTAATCGAGCCACGCACCAAAACCGAAGCGGTATGAAAAGCCCGTGAAGGGCAGCCATTGCGCTTGAATACAAGACTAACTGTCCAACTGGCGGTCGTCTCGGACCCGGTGAAAAGCTACCGATGGTACGCAGATGCGTTCGCGAAAGGATCATAGGCGCCGCGGTCATTCCGTTCCGGGGCGTACACAAATCCGTAAAGATCTTTTTTGATATCGACCGGGTCGAGGATCAGGCCTTTGTTTTGAATCTTCTTGGTGTATTCGATCAGAACTCGCCTGGTGCCATTGATACCCCACATCTTAAATCCGGTCCCAAACAATCCGCCGTTAGGGTAAAGTTCTTCCAGCCCCGCCATCGCATGGAAACAATTGATCGCGACTCGATCTTTGCGATAAAGGCGGTCGTCGGCCCGATAACGGATAGTTCCTCCGTCAAGCAACCGCTTCCGTTTCACGCCAAGATCAAAGGCCTCTTTCCGGACCTCGTAGGGTCCCCACATGGCCACGGCATTTTTGTCGTTAACCGCAAGCTTCAGCGTCTCCTCCAGCGTGAAGTTTCTCCCAACGGAAATAGGGCATTTGTTCCTTGTCGCGAAAAGGCGGCTGCCGGAGCCATCGAAAACGCACAGGTGCGGATTAGTATCAAAATCGGTAGGCAACCAGCTGATTGTAAATGCTTCAAAATCCCGGCGCTCGAATTTCCCTCGTCTCAATCCCGATCTAAGGCCGGACTGCTTGCCGAGAGGTAGCAGGTGTATCACCGAGATGAACGAGTGCGAAAGCTCCGGGTCGTTCCCTTTGTTTTGGTAAGCAAAAGCAACAATAAAATAGCGGTCCCGCGTATGCTTGCCGTGTCCCAAGCGCGGCGCACCCTTGGCCTTGATGCGGTTCACCATCTGCTGGTATAACGGCACATCATAGTTCGAGAAGTCGACATCCCCTCCTCCGTGAACCGGAACGCAAGGGCTGGAAAGCAAAGCGAATGTTACGACCAAACAAGCAATAGGTTTGACGCGCCGGCTGACTTTCCGTCGCGCTCCGCGACCGTCGGGAAGCGGCCATTTGTCCTCTTTATTCACAAGCTTATTGGTGAGCCGGGCGCGGCTCGCCGCGCCTCCGTCGGTGTTATTGATGCGATTCATCGGGGTTGAGTTCCGACCAGACTATGACCCCACCGTCTTGTCAAGGGAGAGCCAACTTAGTCCCACTAGAGTTGTCCGCCCGGTCTAAAAACGCCAGGATTCGGCAAGAGATTTCTCAGCCTCACGGACTAAATGTCGGACCGCAGAAGCACTCCAAAGGCCAATAAGCGCTTGAGTCTAGATACTCCAGAAGGTTAATTCATCAATTTTGGTGCCTTCAGGACGCCCTTTGATCTCGCTTGGGATGGCACTCTCCGGATAGTAGCGTTCACAGCCGACTGCGAACGCCGCACCAGGCTCTGGGTGAAGAATGGTGATCACCTTTCCCGCAAGACTGCCAAGAAGCTGGTTATCGGTTTGATCGCTGTTGGCAGGCCGACGACGCAGGTCCTCGAGTTTGGCCTTTGGCACTTTGATAACGACGTTAAAGCGGATATTGGGCTGACCCGACCGGGTAAAGTTGCATCGCGCGTAAATGTCAGTGGAAGCCATACGCAGACAGGCGATGTGCGTTCGTGCAGAGTAACAGAGAATGACCCGCCGCGTCACCTGGTTTTGTGCATTTTTGGCACGACCTATGGTCGCGTCATCTCAAGCTCGGGGCCTTCCGGCAAAATAGGCCGTACTTCAACGGTGTGACCGAATTCAAGCGTGGGGTCCCCTTTGGCGATCTCGACCGCTTCTTCAAGGCTGTTCGCATGAATGATCCATATACCCGCGATCGTTTCCTTGGATTCCGGAAACGGGCCGTCCGTTGGCGCCGTTCGGCCGGCAATCACCTTGCCTTCAAGCGCAAGCCGGTGCCCGCCCGAGATCTTTCCCTCTTTAACGGATTGCTCGAACCAAGCGTAGAATCGGTTCATCGCATTTTGTATGTCTTCCGAAGCAAGGTTTTTGTCCCAACTGACGCCTCGGCAAAGCACCAGGTATTCTGATTTATCCGTTGGTGTGGTCATAGGTGTGTGAAATGTTTGAGGGCTTCACTTTACCCAACTACTCTCCAAAGGCTTTAGCGTCCAAAGCTTTTAGCATTTATGCCAATCCGCAAATCCATCAGTGGCGCCGGCCAGCGTGCAGCACGGCAATCCGCCCTGAAACTTTTTACCGATCGAAAGCATGAGCGGGAGCTTCTGCGTCATTTTTTCGAACGATTGGCTAGGGTCCACCGGGTCCACGACGTGCGGCCCGAAAAGCCAATCCTGAGTATTTGGGGAGTCGGTGGGATCGGCAAAACTAAACTGCTGGAAAAAGCTACAGAAGAACTTGGTCAGAGGCTTGCCGGGCTAAGGTTGACTTCTCTCGACCTGGACCATGACCGGTGGACACCATCTTCTTCAGTGGCCGAGTTCTTCTGGCATTTGCGTTCCAGGCTGTGGGTGGCAAAATCGCGCGGCGCAGGGGGCGGCGGCATTGAAACACCGCTATTCGATTATCTCTATTTCGCTCTCTGGCGAGCCCAACATCCAGGTGAGAATTTTGCTTTGAGTGACAGCGTGCTACAGGACCTCCTAAGCACCTCTACCCAAGGCACCACGATCTTGGCGGAAGCATCCGCGAAGCTTGCTGCCGGGGTTTCCGATGTCGCCACAGCAGGTGGGGTCGTGGGCGGCCTGTTTCAGTTGCTCGGTAAAGCCCTGACTTACTTGCGCAACCGGGATCGTAAGGGCTTGTTGAATAAACGCGGACTAAACCCTGAGTCCATGACGGAAAAAGACATGGAGACGGAGTTAGCGCCGGTGTTAGCCGCGGATGTGGAGCAATGGCTGGAGGACCATCCCAATGACGCGCTTTGCGTCGCGTTTGATGGATTTGAACGCATCCAATCAACCACTCTAGCAGATGACATCCAGAAATATTTGGCTGACTGGTGCGGGATACTGACGGATCCCGATGGGGCGTTCTCCGGACGCTTTGGGTGCGTGTTGCTCGGACGAAACAAGAACCGTTGGAATGAGCTTTACGACAAGGAATGGCAAACGCGAATCAGTGAACACTGCGTCGGCGGACTCGGAAAAGAAGACGCGCTGAAATTTCTAGAATCGGCCGCGACCTATCATAAAGATCGCGGAGACCTGACTACAGCCGACAATTTGCGAAAAAGTGCGGACGCGATCCTTGGGGTCACCCGCGAGCAGCGTAGCCAGGACAAGCAGTCGTCATTCCATCCGTATTACCTCGACCTGGCCTACGGCATTGTCTATGAGCAGGGAGTTCACTTCCAAGCCAGCGACTTAGGCCAAACGCCGGCTGAACTGCAAATCCGCTTTCTTCGCTATCTACAAACAGGGCAGCAAGGGGTGTTCGAAACCTTTCGTTGCCTGGCACTGGCGGGCAGCTTTGATCAAGCGCTTTTCGATCATCTTGTTGAGATACGCTTGATTCCAGCCGGCTTCCATTTCGCAGCCCTCACCGGAGGGGATTACTCTTACGTGGAAGAAATTCACGATCTCCCGGGAACTTTTCGGTTCCATCGATTAATGGAAGTCGCCCTCATTAAAAATCAGTCAGCAAAGGCAGAGGATCGGTCCGTGGCTCGTGAACGCATTGATGTGATCTTGGATTATTTCAAAAGAAAGGCCGAGTTTTCGAAGCTCGCCGACTGTTCCCCACGACATCTCAGCGCATACCAAAAAGGAATGACGATAGCGTTCGATAGGCATCACGACCGTTTATTAGACTTTCCGGCTTTGGATGCATTCTTCTTCGTACTGGAAAAACCATTTGATTTCACGGCGTTCGTCAGTGCCCGAATCGATTGGTGGCGCAAGCTGGCCGATCTGTGGAAACGCCATCAGCCGGAGGGCGCGCGGTCGCTAGACACGTTGTCTGGTCTGGCCGCAATGCTGCATGCCCAAGGCCGGTATCGAGAGGCGGAAGATGTGGAACGTCAGATTTTTCAAAGCTCGGAGCGCGTGCTTGGGCCCGACCACCCGGACACACTGACTTCGATGAGCAGCCTGGCCCAGACGCTGTACGCACAAGGAGACCTGGGCGGGGCACGCAAGCTCCACGAACAGGTGGTCGAGGCCATGGTTCGGTTCCTGGGTAAAGAGCACCCGGACACACTGACCTCGATGAACAACCTGGCTCAGACGTTATACGCGCAAGGTGATCTGGCCGGGGCACGCAAGCTCCAGGAGCAGGTGCTCGAGGCCAGGGCTCGGCTGCTGGGTCAGGAGCACCCGGACACATTGACCTCGATGAACAACCTGGCTCACACGCTCAAGGCTCAAGGAGATCTGGAGAGACCACGCAAGCTCCAGGAGCAGGTGCTCGAGGCCAGGGCTCGCCTGTTGGGTCAGGAGCACCCGGACACACTGACCTCGATGAACAACCTGGCCCAGACGTTGTACGCAAAAGGTGATCTGGCCAGGGCGTACGAGCTCCAGGAACACGTGGTCGAGGCCATGGCTCGGCTGCTGGGTCAGGAGCACCCGAACACACTGACCTCGATGAACAACCTGGCCCAGACGCTGAAAGCGCATGGTGATCTGGCCAGGGCACACAAGCTTCAGGAGCAGGTGCTCCAGGCCAGGGCTCGGCTGCTCGGTAAGGAGCACCCGAACACACTGACCTCGATGAACAACCTGGCCCAGACGTTATACGCTCAAGGTGACCTGGCCAGCGCACGCAAGCTCCAGGAGCAGGTGCTCGAGGCCAGGGTTCGGCTGCTGGGTCAGGAGCACCCGGATACACTGACGTCGGTGAACAACCTGGCCCAGACGTTGTACGCGCAAGGTGATCTGGCCAGCGCACGCAAGCTCCAGGAGCAAGTGCTCGAGGCCATGGCTCGGCTGCTTGGTAAGGAGCACCCGAACACGCTGACGTCGATGCTCAACCTCGCCCAAATGCTGCAAGCCGAAGGAGATTTGGCCGGGGCCGAGCGGCTTTACCGACAGGCGCTGGAAGGCCATAAGCGCATGCAAGGATAACCGGTATAGAGTTTCGCGTCGATAGGCTAGCCTGGATTTATATCGATATATCTGTGGAAGCGTCTTCGGTGGGGTCAGCGTCTTCGGTGGGGTCAGGCATTTATTTATGACAGAAGGGCGGAACTCTGGGTAACAATGTTGTAGAGTTCGGCCCTGAAGGGGCCAGAGAAATAGGGACATTACGAAGAGTTTCGCTATGTGCTGCAATAACGAAGAGAATCCGCACAGAAGCACACGAAGATCACGAAGATGGGAAAGACCCGGCAGGAACATCCCGATCGGAGTGTGAGCTTCCATTTTAAAAAAAGCACTTTAACCGATCGAAAGCTTCGGAGGTTACTTCGCGATCCGGAACGTCCGCCGGCAAACCATCAGGAGTGATCTCTTCGCGATCTTCGTGACCTTCTGTGCAAATCCTTTTCTGTACCATTCAGCGAGGCACATCACGGCGTGGTCGTTGTCTCGAGCAAATCCACCCAGAGAAGGTCACGACGAGGCCGTCTATTCGTAACCCTGTCATAAGTCAATGGCTGACCCCAGACTAGTGCTGCTTGGCTTTCCGCTCGTCCAGATACCCAGACATGGCGTCGTCGATAAACTGACGCTGGTGACGTGGGTCGTTCGCCCATTTTTTCCGGGCCTCATGCTCGATCAGCTCCTTAGCTGGACCGGGCTCGTAGTCCGCTGATGCTATCCCAAACATGACTGCATCGTACGCGTCGTACTTTTGATCGGACGTATAGTGACCGATGGTCGCCAGGATGCCGACACCTATCCCGACCGCGGCCAGCGCTTTCAGTTTGTTCATGGGAAGCGGCGCCCATTGTATCTCCCCGGAGTATCAGATGTCGATGCGGGTTTCCCCCTGTCAGGGACTGGGCGTTTCCGATCAATTCACATGCAGCGAACTCAAAATCTTTCCTATCGCCTCGTCCGAGGAGACCTTGGCTGTATCGATCACCAGAACTTCCTCGTTCCAAGGTTCATATTCGCGACTAACCACCTCTTCCCAGGTTGGTAACCGAAGATCCTTGATATCCGCCGTTCTCGTTTCCACACGTTCTCTATGCTCGAGGCGATTCGAACAGATCACCTCAATTTCGAAGATCGGCGCGCGCTCAGATTTCGCTACTTCGCGCCAAGCTTCTCTCGTTGCGTGAACAGGATTTACGCAATCAGCCACGACTGACGCACCCAGGCGAAGGTTCTCTGCTGCTAGGCGGTAAGCAATTACGTACCCCATCGGGCCGACTTTCGTTGCCGGGTCGCCGTTAGATATGAGTGCCTGCTCAATTGTATCGATTCGAATCAGGACCGCCGGTAGGGCTTTAGCCAGTTTGCGAGCCAAAGTCGTCTTTCCAGTCCCTGGCAGGCCAGCGAAAACGACTAGCCCGCAAAAATCACGCGCTGGGCAACGGCCAGGTGCTGCTTGGTGCCAATAACCTCCAGAACAGCGGGCGCATCGCCAGCGCCGGAGAGGTGCAGATCCTGGCCGGCAACTTCGGCAACCAGGGCACTATCCAGGGGGATCTGGGAGTTGCTCTGCAGTCGATTACCGCATCGTTCTCCTCGAGCTCCATCATCGAGAGTTACTACGGTCCGGTGG
>Ga0213878_10000850_pt1 | contig 11011 bp, 7 predicted proteins | sample VelepicoBEBS_R02_FD_161053 | JGI IMG/M metagenome (GOLD analysis project Ga0213878, IMG submission 161053) | Vellozia epidendroides bulk soil microbial communities from rupestrian grasslands, the National Park of Serra do Cipo, Brazil - BS_R02 | ecosystem: Environmental > Terrestrial > Soil >... | reverse complement strand
GAAATTGACCGTCTGCTGGAGAACATCACGACGCTCGCGGAGGCGGCATCGCTGGCGACCTCTCATGCCCTGACTGACGAACTGGTCAGCCATGGCGAGCTGATTTCCACCCTGCTGTTTGTGGAGATCCTGCGCGAACGTCACGTTCAGGCGCAGTGGTTCGACGTACGCAAAGTGATGCGTACCAGCGACCGCTTTGGCCGTGCCGAACCGGATATCGCCGCGCTGGCGGAACTCTCCGCTATCCAGCTTAAGCCGCGTCTGGCGGAAGGGCTGGTGATTACTCAGGGCTTTATCGGCAGCGAGTCCAAAGGCCGTACCACCACGCTCGGCCGCGGCGGCAGCGACTATACCGCGGCCCTGCTCGGCGAAGCGCTGCACGCCAGCCGCGTAGACATCTGGACCGACGTTCCGGGCATCTACACCACCGACCCGCGCGTCGTGCCGTCGGCACAGCGAATTGATGAAATCGCCTTTGAAGAGGCGGCGGAGCTGGCGACATTCGGCGCAAAAGTGCTGCACCCGGCCACGCTGCTGCCCGCGGTACGTAGCGACATCCCGGTTTTTGTCGGCTCCAGCCGCGATCCCAAAGCCGGTGGTACGATGGTATGCAATGAAACCGCCAATCCGCCGCTGTTCCGCGCTCTGGCGCTGCGCCGCAAGCAAACCCTGCTGACGCTGCACAGCCTGAACATGCTGCACTCTCGCGGTTTCCTCGCCGAAGTCTTCGGCATGCTGGCGCGCCACAATATTTCAGTCGACCTGATAACCACCTCGGAAGTCAGCATCGCCCTGACCCTCGACACCACCGGTTCCACCTCCACCGGTGATACGCTGCTGACCCAGGCGCTGTTGACCGAGTTGTCGTCGCTGTGCCGTGTGGAAGTTGAAGAGAATCTGGCGCTGGTTGCGCTTATCGGCAATAACCTGTCGAAATCCTGCGGCGTCGGTAAAGAGGTCTTCGGCGTGCTGGAGCCGTTCAACATCCGCATGATTTGCTACGGCGCTTCCAGCCACAACCTGTGCTTCCTGGTGCCGGGTGAAGAGGCGGAAGACGTGGTGCGCAAGCTACATCACAATTTGTTTGAGTAACGCGCTTGCTTTACACTGAAGTCTCCCCTTTAAGGAGGCTTCAGGTATGGCCACACCCAGACTGACCCAAAAAGAGATGACCGCGCGCGAGCAGCGTGAACTGAAAACCCTGCTTGACCGCGCGCGCATCGCGCATGGCCGTCCGCTGACTAACGCGGAGACCAACAGTGTGAAAAAGGAGTATATCGATAAGCTGATGGCGCAGCGGGAAGCTGCGGCGAAAAAAGCCCGCCAGTTACAAAAACAGCAGGCTTATAAACCGGACGCCGAAGCGTCATTCTCCTGGTCGGCCAATACCCCGACGCGCGGCAGACGCTGACTAGCGCCCTTTCTTTTTACGCCCCGGCGAGGTAAAGCGCTTACGGTTTGCCATCTCCGCCGGGGTTTTTGCCATATTTTTCCCACTGTTGCTGGCGGGCTTTTTCACCGCCCCTGCGGGGGTTTTCGGTTTAGCCTTCGTTTTCGCTTTCGGCGTTGCCTCCGACGACGAATCTTCAATCAGCTTAAACAGTTCGATCAGTTCATCGTCGGTCAGGTCGCGCCACTCGCCCGGCGGGATACCGGCGAGACTCACGTTCATGATCCGCGTCCGCTCAAGTTTGGTGACCTCATAGCCGAAATGCTCGCACATGCGGCGAATCTGACGGTTAAGGCCCTGGACGAGCGTAATGCGAAACGCGAACGGCGCCTCTTTTTTGACTTTACACTTTTTGGTGACGGTACCGAGGATCGGCACGCCCGCGCCCATTGCGCGAATAAACTCATCGGTGACCGGCTTGTTGACGGTGACCACGTACTCTTTCTCGTGGTCGTTGCCCGCGCGCAGGATTTTATTCACCAGATCGCCGTGGTTGGTGAGGAAAATCAGCCCCTGCGAATCTTTGTCGAGACGACCGATCGGGAACACGCGTTTACTGTGGTTCACGAAGTCGACGATGTTATCGCGTTCGCCATCTTCGGTGGTGCTGACAATACCCACCGGCTTATTCAACGCAATCAGCACCAAATCATCAGCTTCTCGCGGCTCAATCAACTGACCGTTTACTTTTACAATGTCGCCTGGATTAACCTGATCGCCGATGGTGGCGCGCTTGCCGTTGATAAAAACGTTGCCTTGTTCAATAAAGCGGTCCGCTTCGCGACGCGAGCAAATCCCGCTTTCGCTGATGTATTTATTTAATCGAGTAGATGAGTCGGTCAGCATAGTTTCTCCTTTGACAGCGAAATATACCTCACCTTACTAAAAAGTGGTTTTATTCATTACCCCATTGATTGAGAAAATTGGCGATATCATCAATACGCTGCTCTGCAATGCCAGCTTCACGAGCCATCTCCTGCTGTGCTTCTTCGCTGATCTCTTCGTTATTCATTAAACGCGTAATCAGCAGCTGAAAGTAATGCGCCAGGCAATCACGCTCGGACTCTTTCACCGCTTCGGCGCATTCCGTCGAATACTCATCAACGATGTCATAATATTTCAGCGGTATTTCAGTGTTCATCGGTCATCTCCGGGGTTGTTAGCATCTGCGCTTTCTGGTCGCGATGATAGCATTCAGCTTACCTGCAGCGTGAGCCATATCAGCGCCTTCGCATCGAGCCGGTGATAGAATTCACACATCAAATGCTACTATTAACAGGAAAAAAAGATGGAACTGCTGCTACTGAGTAACTCCACGCTGCCGGGTAAAGCCTGGATGGAACATGCGCTGCCGCTGATTGCCGGCCAGGTCAATGGTCGCCGCTCGGCAGTGTTTATCCCCTTCGCCGGGGTGACGCAAACCTGGGATGACTATACTGCCAAAGCCGCTGCGGTAATGGCGCCGATGGGGGTGACCGTGACGGGGATCCACAGCGTCACGGACCCTATCGCCGCAATTGAAAGCACCGAGATGGTGATTGTCGGCGGGGGTAACACCTTCCAGTTGCTGAAAGAGTGCCGGGTGCGCGGTCTGCTGGCGCCGATTGTCGATGTGGTCAAACGTGGCGCGCTGTACATCGGCTGGAGCGCAGGCTCCAACCTCGCCTGTCCGACCATCCGGACCACCAACGATATGCCGATTGTCGATCCGCAAGGCTTTGATGCGTTGGGTCTGTTCCCACTACAGATTAATCCACACTTCACTAATGCATTGCCAGAAGGCCACAAAGGCGAAACGCGCGAACAGCGCATTCGCGAACTGCTGGTTGTTGCGCCGGATCTGACGGTAATTGGTCTGCCGGAAGGTAACTGGATTAAGGTCAGCAAAGGCCAGGCCGTGCTCGGCGGCCCGAACACAACTTATGTGTTCAAAGCCGGTGAAGAGGCGGTTCCCCTTGAGGAGGGCCACCGTTTTTAGCGGAGGTTCTCTGGCGTGCCTGATGGCGTCATATCAGGCACCCGATTTTATTAATAATCATCCCGGTCGTCGTCTTCGTCCGGTTGCTCCATCACGCTATAGGCGACCGCACAGAACAGGGAGTTAAGACGTTTCATATCGCCCAGCAGGCCGAGGTGCAGCGAGCTGGTTTCAATGCTCTGTACGTTTTGCTGGTGCAGCCGGTCAACGTGAGCGTGAGAGTAGCGGCGGTTCATGATACGAAAACGGTGCTTATTGCGGCGCAGGCGACGGGCGCTGGCGACATCGCCGGAGAAGAACACCGACATGGCCAGTTGCAGGTTGCTGAGCAGTTGAGCGTACAGCGCATCAAGCTCCTTCATACCGTCGACGGAAAACGCGCGGCGCGCGGCAAGGGACTTATCGGCAATCTCGCTGCCCATCCGCTCAACGATATCCGAGGCCTGTTCCAGGTTCAGCGACATCTCGATAATCTCCGCCCAGCGACGGGATTCCTCCTCCGCCAGCTCATCTTTTGGCATCCTCGCCAGGTAGAGCTTGATCGCGGTATAGAGCACGTTGATGTCATCGGCGATTTTACGCAGCTCTTTCTCTTCACGCGATTCGCCGTGAATGATTTTACTCAGGCCATCCATCATCGTTTCCATCGCATCCCCAATACGCAGCGTTTCCCGTGCGGCATTGGCCAGCGCCAGCGTTGGCGTATCCAGCGCGGTGACGTCAAGATGCTTGGGTTTGAGCCGCGCATCAAGCTCGGGCTCATCACGAATCATCTGTTTGCAAAAGCGCGCCATCGGCTCGGCGAACGGCACCATCGCCAGACAGCGCAACAGGTTGTAAAACACGTGGAAATAGATAACCAGCTCGGAATTCTCCACCGGCAGCTTGCTTAAGGTATCCGCCAGGATATGCACAAACGGCAGCACAATCAGGCCGCCCACCAGCTTAAACAGCAGGCTGCCGAGCGCCACGCGCCGGGCGGCGGCGTTGGCGGCGCTGTTGTTAAGCATCGCCAGCAGCCCGGAACCGAGGTTGGCGCCGATCACCAGACACAGCGCGACCGGAAACGAGATAACCCCCGTTGCGGTTAATGTCGCCGTCAGCAGCACGGCGGCAAGGCTCGAATAAGTGATGACGGCGAACATCGCGCCGATCAGCGCATCCAGCATGATATCGCCGGTCAGCGAGGCGAAAATAACCTGCACGCCGTTGGTCTGGGTGATGGGATGCACCGCCTGGACGATAAGCTCAAGCGCCAGCAAAATAAGCCCCAGACCGATGCCCACGCGTCCCAGTTGCCCCGCGCGGGTTTGCTTACGGCCAAGGAAGAAAATCACGCCGATAAAAATCAGCAGCGGCGAAAGCCATGACAAATCGAAGGTGAGCACACGCGCCATCAGCGCGGTCCCCACGTCTGCCCCCAGCACAATTACCAGCGCAGGCGTGAGCGCGACCAGATCCTGAGCCACAAATGAGGTCACCAGCATGGTGGTGGCATTACTGCTTTGCACCAGCGCCGTGACGCCGATACCGGCGCAGAAGGCCAGCGGTTTTTTCTCAACGCTACTACTCAGGACCGTGCGCAGGCGGGCGCCAAAGACGCGCATCACGCCAGTACGCACAATGTGGGTGCCCCACACCAGCAGGGCGACAGCAGAAAGCAGGTGCAACAGAGTCAACACGGAGTCTGGTTCTCCTTATCGTTATTGTTTTCCCGGGCTTCCCTTCGCCCTCTCCAGCAGAGGGGAGGAAAACGGCGTCCTTCCAGTATAAGGGTTTAACGTCAACAAAGAGACAAGGCACCGCAGAGGTGCCTTGTTTGTTGTAAGGAAAAATGACCGTTATGTGACAGAGAAGCGCTTAATCGGCGTCATACCCGAGGTTTGGCGCAAGCCAACGCTCCACCTCCGACACGCTCATGCCTTTGCGGAAGGCGTAGTCTTCTATCTGATCGCGCTGCAGCTGCGCCACGGCAAAGTATTTGCTGTCCGGATGGCTGAAATACCAACCGGAGACCGACGCTCCTGGCCACATGGCGAAGGACTCGGTCAGCTTCATCCCGGTGTGGGTTTCCACATCCAGCAGTTGCCAGATGGTGCCTTTCTCGGTGTGCTCCGGACAGGCGGGATACCCCGGCGCCGGACGAATTCCGTGGTAGTTCTCGCGGATGAGCTCGTCGTTGCTCAGGTTCTCGTTGGCCGCATAACCCCAGTGCACTTTACGCACGCGCTCGTGGAGATACTCAGCAAAGGCCTCCGCCAGGCGGTCAGCAATCGCTTTGACCATGATCTTGTTGTAATCATCGTGCTGCGCGTCAAACGCGTCCGCCAGCGCGTCCTCTTCGAGGCCGCCGGTCACGGCAAACGCGCCGAGGTAATCAGCCTTACCTGAGAGCTTTGGCGCGACAAAATCCGCCAGACAGTAGTTAGCGAACCCGACCTTTTCGGTCTGCTGGCGCAGGTGGCGGCTGACCGCCAGCACATGGGTACGGGTCTCGTCGCGGTAGATTTCGATGTCGTCGCCCACCCGGTTCGCCGGGAACAACCCGACGACGCCGCGCGGATTCAGCGTTTTTTCGGCGCTGAGCGTGTCCAGCATCGCATTAGCATCGTGGAACAGGCGCTGCGCCTCCTCGCCGACAATCTCATCTTCCAGAATGCGCGGGTATTTGCCCGCCAGCGACCAGGTCATAAAGAACGGCGTCCAGTCGATATAGTTACGCAGCGTTTCGATGCTGGCGCTAACCTCCTGCACGCCGAGACGATGAGCGACTGGCGGCGTGTAATTGGCCCAGTCGAAGGCCAGATCGTTATCCCGTGCCGCCTGTAACGTTACCGGCGGCGTGCGCGGCTTTTTACGACCATGCTGGATGCGGACGGTTTCGTACTCTTTGCGGGTGCGCGCGACAAAGTCGTCGCGCTGGGTGTCCGACAGCAGCGCAGCGACCACGCCCACGGTGCGCGAGGCGTTTTGCACGTAGACCGTCGGCCCGCTGTAGTTCTGCTCAATCTTCACCGCGGTGTGCGCTTTGGACGTCGTCGCGCCGCCAATCAGCAGCGGGATGGTAAAGCCCTGACGCTCCATCTCTTTCGCCACATTGACCATCTCGTCGAGTGACGGCGTAATCAGCCCGGAAAGGCCAATCAGATCCGCATTCACCTCACGGGCGGTTTTCAGGATTTTCTCCGTCGGCACCATCACGCCAAGATCGACAATCTCGTAGTTATTACACTGCAGCACCACGCCGACGATATTCTTGCCGATGTCGTGCACATCGCCCTTCACCGTGGCGATCACCATCTTGCCGTTGCTTTTGCCCTTCTCTTTGCTGGCTTCAATAAACGGCTCAAGATACGCCACGGCCTGCTTCATCACGCGGGCGGACTTCACCACCTGCGGCAGGAACATTTTGCCCTCGCCAAACAGATCGCCGACCACGTTCATGCCATCCATCAGCGGCCCTTCGATCACCTCAATCGGCCGCGCAGCCTGCTGACGGGCTTCTTCGGTATCCTGCTCAATAAACTCGGTGATGCCTTTGACCAGCGAGTATTCCAGACGTTTTTTCACCTCCCAACTGCGCCATTCGGCCTGCTGGGCGTTGGCGCCGTCGTCAGCTTTGCTGCTGCGGTATTTCTCCGCCAGCTCCAGCATCCGCTCGGTAGCGTCGTCCCGGCGGTTGAGGATCACGTCCTCAACGCCGTCGCGCAGCTCGGCAGGCAGGTCGTCGTAAATCGCCAGCTGTCCGGCGTTGACGATCCCCATGTCCATGCCGTTACGAATGGCGTAGTAGAGGAACACCGCGTGGATGGCTTCGCGTACCGGGTCGTTGCCGCGAAACGAGAATGACACGTTCGACACACCACCGGAAATCAGCGCATGCGGCAACTCGCGTTTGATGTCTTCGCAGGCGCCGATAAAGTCGACCGCGTAGTTATTATGTTCTTCGATGCCGGTCGCAACGGCAAAGATGTTCGGATCGAAGATGATGTCTTCCGGCGGGAAGCCCACCTCTTTAGTCAAAATGTTGTACGCGCGGCGGCAAATCTCAATTTTACGCTCGCGGGTATCGGCCTGAGCGACTTCATCAAAGGCCATCACCACCACGGCGGCGCCATAACGGCGCACCAACTTCGCATGGTGGATAAACGGCTCAACGCCCTCTTTCATTGAGATGGAGTTGACGATGCCTTTACCCTGGATACACTTCAGCCCTTTCTCGATGACCTCCCACTTCGAGGAGTCGATCATAATCGGTACCCGGGCGATATCCGGCTCACCGGCAATGAGGTTAAGGAAACGCACCATCGCCGCTTCGGCGTCGAGCATCCCCTCATCCATGTTGATATCAATAATCTGCGCGCCGCTTTCCACCTGCTGGCGGGCAACGTCCAGCGCTTCGTTATATTTCTCTTCTTTAATCAGACGTTTGAATTTCGCCGAACCGGTCACGTTGGTACGCTCGCCGACGTTAACAAACAGGCTGTCATCACCGATGGTCAGCGGCTCAAGGCCCGCAAGACGGCAGGCGACTGGGATCTCCGGAAGCGGGCGCGGCGCCAGCCCTGCCACGACGCGACTCATGGCCGCAATATGTTGCGGGGTGGTGCCGCAGCAACCGCCGACAATGTTCAGGAAACCGGCTTCGGCCCATTCGCGAATTTGAAGCGCCATGGTATCGGCGTCGAGATCGTATTCGCCGAAGGCGTTCGGCAGACCGGCGTTCGGGTGCGCAGTGACATAGCAGTCGGCGATACGCGACAGCTCCTGCACATACTGGCGCAGTTCATCCGGGCCCAGCGCGCAGTTCAGACCAAAGGTGAGCGCATCGGCGTGGCGCAGGGAGTTATAAAACGCCTCCGTCGTCTGACCGGAAAGCGTACGCCCGGAGGCATCGGTAATGGTGCCGGAAATCATAATCGGCAGCTCAATGCCCAGCGCCTCGAATTCCGCTTTTACCGCGAAAATCGCGGCCTTGGCGTTGAGCGTATCGAAGACCGTTTCAATCAGAATGAGGTCCGACCCGCCTTCCACCAGCGCTTTGGTGGATTCACGGTAAGCCGCCACCAGCTGATCGAAGGTGATGTTGCGATACGCCGGGTCGTTTACGTCCGGAGAGATCGACGCGGTGCGGTTGGTCGGGCCGAGAACCCCTGCCACATAGCGCGGTTTGTCCGGCGTACGGGCGGTCCATTCATCAGCGCAGGCGCGCGCCAGCTGCGCCGCCGCGAAGTTGATTTCCGCCGACAGGGATTCCATCCGGTAATCCGCCATGGCGATGGTGGTCGAGTTGAAGGTGTTGGTTTCGATGATATCCGCGCCCGCCTCAAAATAGGCGTTATGGATAGCGCTAATCACCTCCGGCTTGCTGAGCACCAACAGGTCGTTGTTGCCTTTCAAATCGCAGGACCAGTCCGCAAAGCGCGCGCCGCGGAAATCCTCTTCAGTCAGACGGTAGCCCTGGATCATGGTGCCCATGCCCCCGTCCAGAACCAGAATTCGTTCTTTTAACTGCGCATGCAGTTGTTCTGTTTTGCTGCTCACACGTGCTCCCGACAACGCTCAACCAGGCCAAAAGGCTGCGAGTCATACTGGCACAAACTGGCGGGGTGGAAAAGTCACTCAGCGGTAACATGAGACATGTTCACATTCACTCCTCCGATCAGTCTGAATAACGGTTGCAAAACCACCAAATAAAACGAAAATGATTTCCACGATACAGAAAAGGAGCCAGCCATGGTTGCTACCGTTCCCGCGAAACGCGGCAGAAAACCGGCCCCCGCCGCCGCTCAACAGGGCGGGCAAGTTCAGTCGCTGACCCGCGGATTAAAACTGCTGGAATGGATTGCCGAATCCCATGGCAGCGTTGCGCTGACAGAACTGGCGCAGCAGGCCGGGCTGCCGAACTCCACGACCCACCGTCTGCTGACGACCATGCAGCAGCTGGGTTTTGTGCGCCAGATCGGCGAACTGGGTCACTGGACGGTTGGCGCTCACGCGTTTATTGTCGGCAGCAGCTTCCTGCAAAGCCGCAACCTGCTGGCCATTGTTCACCCTATCCTGCGTAAACTGATGGAAGACTCCGGCGAGACGGTAAACCTCGCGGTGCTCGACCAGAGCGATCATCAGGCCATCATTATCGACCAGGTGCAATGTACGCAGCTGATGCGCATGTCCGCGCCGATTGGCGGCAAGCTGCCGATGCACGCCTCCGGGGCGGGAAAAGCGTTTTTATCGCAGCTGAGCGAAGAACAGGTGACGGGGTTGCTGCACCGCAAGGGCCTGCATGCCTACACCCACGCCACGCTGGTGTCGCCGGTGCATCTGAAGGAAGATTTAGCCCTGACGCGCAAGCGCGGCTATTCCTTTGATGATGAAGAGCACGCCCTTGGCCTACGCTGCATCGCGGCCTGCATTTTTGACGAGCACCGCGAGCCGTTTGCCGCCATTTCTATTTCCGGCCCCATTTCGCGGATGACCGACGACCGGGTGACCGAGCTTGGCGCGCTGGTGATTAAGGCGGCGAAAGAGGTGACGCTGGCGTATGGTGGGATTCGTTAAACCGCACGCTAAACCGCTGCTTGCGGCGGTAAGCGTACACATCCTCGACATACCCGTTCTTAATCCGCGTTTGCAGCCCGCGCCAGTAGCTGGCATGAAACAGGTCGTCGTGCATCTCTTCAAATAACGGCCCAATGCGCGGATCGGCGCACAGCCAGTGGCGAAACTCTTCCGGGAAGACGTCGCCGGGCGAGACGCTGTACCACGGCTCGCCGGAGAGTTCATCTTCCGGATAGCGCGGCGGCGGGATATCGCGGAAATTCACCTCGGTCATATAGCAAATTTCGTCATAGTCGTAGAACACCACGCGCCCGTGCCGGGTGACGCCAAAGTTTTTAAACAACATATCGCCAGGAAAAATGTTGGCGGCGGCGAGCTGGCGGATGGCGTTGCCGTACTCTTCAATCGCATCCCGTAGCGCCTGGCCGTCTGACTGCTCCAGCCAGATATTGAGCGGCACCATCCGGCGCTCGATGTAGAGATGGCTGATCGCGATTTTGTCGCCCAGATCGGTGATTTTCCCCGGCGCTTCTTGCAGTAACAGCGTCATTAACGTCGGGTCGATCTGCTGCTTATCCAGCACAAAGTTTTCGAATTCCTGGGTATCCGCCATTCGCCCGACGCGATCGTGCTCTTTGACCAGCTGATAGCAGGCGCGAACATGGGCGGCGGTCATCTCCTTCTGCGGCGCAAATTTATCTTTAATCACCTTAAACACACGGTCAAAGCCCGGCAGCGTGAAGACCAGCATCACCATGCCGCGAATGCCCGGCGCTTCGATAAATTGCTCATCGGCGCTGGCGATATAGTGCAGATATTCCCGGTAGCTTTCGGTTTTAGCATGCTTCTGACAGCCAATCGCCATATACAGCTCGGCGGTGGTTTTACCCGGCAGGATTTCTCGCAGCCACTCCACCAGGGCTGCAGGCAGCGGGGCATACACCATAAAATAGGAGCGGGCGAAACCAAACACAATGCTGGCTTCTGCGCTGGTTGTCAGGCAGGTGTCGACAAACAGCTCG
>Ga0213878_10000849_pt1 | contig 11031 bp, 8 predicted proteins | sample VelepicoBEBS_R02_FD_161053 | JGI IMG/M metagenome (GOLD analysis project Ga0213878, IMG submission 161053) | Vellozia epidendroides bulk soil microbial communities from rupestrian grasslands, the National Park of Serra do Cipo, Brazil - BS_R02 | ecosystem: Environmental > Terrestrial > Soil >... | reverse complement strand
CGAGCTGCTGTTGCTCTGGGTGGCTTGGGTGTTGGTGCTCGAGGAAATCTGCATGTCCATCGGGGGCTCCTGCTTGCTAAGTGGAACGCCGGCCGATCCGGCGCATGAACTGGTTTTCGGCCCCCTGCTTGGACCCAGCAGGGCGGCCTGGGCAAAGCTGAGGTAAAGGTCCGTGAATGCCAGTGGACAGAGTCGCGCCGACGGCTTCGCGGGGTCCGGGTCGACCTCAGCGATGGAGATTAGGCCATCGGTTTCCGCCCGACGATCGGCGGAACATGCGTACATAACGCGCCATTTAAGCGCAGTGGAGACGTTTCTTAACCAAATGACGGCGCGCTGAGGGCGCCGTCAGATGCAGGTCAGCGAACGCCGCAGGGAGCCGGGGTCAGGCCCTGGCGCCGCCCAGTTCAGCCAGCTGCTTGCGGGCGCGCGCCGTGGCGCGCTCGAGCAGGTAGGCGTTCTCGAAGGCCTTGAGGCGTCCCGATTCGCACATGCGCTTGAGCATGCGCGCCGTCATGGTGACGGTTTCCTGGTGCTTCTGGCCCTGGGTGAAGATGAAGAAGCTGCGGCCGGCGCTGATGTGGGCCAGGCGCACCTTGTGCCACTTGTCGCCGGTGTTCATCTGGTAGGCGAAGCCCAGCTGCAGGTGATCGAGCAGCAGCACGCCCTGGCTCGGCTCGGGCGCCTCCTCGGCCTCGGGCAGGCCCTCGATGCTGATGTCCACGGCCTGCAGCGGCTGGGCCTCGGCCGTCTCGCCGGAAAGGTCGATGTCGACCGCGCCGTTCCAGTCGACGTTGGCCTCGCCGACCAGGCCCAGGCTCCGGGCCTCGGCGGCGCTGAGCTTGGTGCCGACGTCCAGGTCCTGCGGCACCGAGATCGGGCCCTCCTTGGCGACATCGGCCTCGTTCGGCGGCGCGCAGCCAAAGATCTGCTCGAGCTGCTTGGCCAGCAGGTTGTTCTCGAGCGGCGTGACGGACGGGCTCTTGAGCGATTCGGCGTGCGCCGGCAGCAGCTGCGCGAAGAAGGCCTTGCGCGCCGACTCGGGCCAGTGGATCAGGTCCAGGCCTTCGTTGAGTGTGCGCATCATCCCCGGGAGCTGGCCCAGAAAGGTCTGGCGCTGGGCCGAGCCGGTCTTGGGCTGCACGCTCATGACGAGGTCGCGGCCGAACTGGCGCAGGCGCATGGCGCGCTCGGGCGCGCCTTCGCGCGAAGCCAGCACGATGGCCTGGCTCCAGACCTGCGAGAGGAAGTCGCGCAGGAAGTCCGGCATCGTCACCGGGCCCAGCGCGGCCTGCAGCTGCTGCATATAGCGCTGCTGCAGGCGCAGCTCGGTTTCCTTGCGCTCGACGAGCGCGGCGGCGTCGCCCTGGGCCTTGAGCGTGGCCGCCGTCTGCTGCGAGATGAAGGCTTCGAGCGCGTCGAGCTTGCTCTCGTAGACGTCCATGCGCTCGAAGTCGCCGCCGGCGACGTCCTGCACGAGTTCGCGCACGAGGGCGAGGAAGCCCTTGCCCGGGTCTTCTGAGAAATCGTCGTAGGCGCAGGCCAGCGAGGCCATGCGGTTGACGAAGCGGCGCACCGGGTCGGGGCCCACCGAGAAGAAGGTCGGATCGCCCAGCGCCACGCGCAGCACCGGCAGCTGCAGGCGCGCGATCTGGCGCGCCATCTGCGGCGGCACCTTGGTGTCGGAGAGGATCTGGTCGAACAGGCTGCCGACGACGTCGATGACCATGTGGTCGAGCCGGCCGGTGGCGGCCTGGCGGAGCTCGTCGCGGTGCAGGTGGATCAGGTTGGGCGGCAGCGGCGCCGCGGCCCAGGCGGCCGGATCGCTGCCGTAGTCTTCATAGCCGCTGGGCTCGAAGGCGCCGGGTTGGCTCGGCGCAAAGCCGCCGATGCCACCCATGCCGCCGATAGCTGCGCTGCCGCCGCCGACCGGGACCTGCGAGAGCCGGCGCAGCAGATCCATCATCTGCGGGTCGACGCGGCCGAAGGCGCCGGGCGCCGGTGCGCCACGGCCGTAGCCTGCTGCCGGCATGCCGCCGGTGGGACCGACCGGGCCGCCATAGCCGGCCGGCACGCCATGACCGAAGCCGCCGTGGCCACCGTGGCCGCCATGGTGGCCGTGACCCGGATAGGGCATGTGGCCGCTGTGGGCGCCCGCGCGCGGATCGAATTCACCGTGGCCGCTGGGCGCGCCCTGGCGCGTCGAATGGGCGCCGTGCTGGCTGTTGGGATCGCTGCCGCGCACGCGCAGGTCCTGCGGGCGCAGGCCGCGGTTGCGGAACAGCTCCGCAATGTCGGCGTAGCAGGCGCGCATTTCCTGGGCCATGGCGCGCGTCATCTCGTCGACGAGGATCTCGCGCGCCTGCGCGTCCTCGGTGACGGCGTGCACGCCTTCCAGCAGCGCGCCGCCGATCAGCTCGGGGCGCAGCGGGTTGCGCTCGCCGGCGCTGATGGCGAAGGCGTAGGACTCGACCTCGCGCAGCTCCCACTCGCACTGGTGTCCCAGCGCCAGGCCGATGCGGTCCGCCGCGACGAGCGCGTTGACCTGGTCGTCGTCCATCAGCGAGAGCTCGCCCCAGTCCTTCTTGGCGGGCTGGGCGGCCGGTGTCTTGGCAGGGCCCTGTTCGTTGGTGACCTGGTTGCGCAGGTGCTGGTGGAAAGCCAGGCCGAAGGCGCCTTGCTGCTTGCGGAACAGAAACTGGGCCGAGAGCAGCGAGTCGCGGCGCTTGACATTGCCCGCCGACAGCGCCGACAGGCCCAGGCCTTCGGCACAGCGTTCGGCCGCTTGCTCCGCGGCCGTGCGCACGCGCTGGAGCGCGGCGTCCAGGTGTGGGTTGAGGCGTTGGTCGAGCAAGGTGTTCGGGGCGTTCATGGCGGCGACCGGCTGCCGTACGGCGGGCAGCGCTGGCCTTGGGACAAAGTATCGCGCCAAAGCCCGATCCGGACAGACCGGTGGGGCGCACGTGTCATACCGGCCTGCCAAAAAGATAACGGATTGGTTCGACGAAACCTTTGCTTACTGACGTAAATTGAAGTAAGCAGCGCATAGCCGTTCAGACGCAACAAATCGTGAGCAGCTGCGCCACGGCCGAGAGCGCGATCACCTCGGGCTGCTTGCCGCGGATGCCCGGCAGCCCGATGGGGCAGGTGACCCGGGCGATCTCGTCCACCGAGAAGCCGCGCGCCTCCAGCCGGTGCGAGAAGCGCGCCCACTTGCTCGCGCTGCCGATCAGGCCGATGAAGCGCAGGTCGCGCGCGCGGCGCTGGCGGTGGAGGCAGGCGGCCACGATGTCGAGATCCTCGGCATGGCTGAAGCTCATGATCAGCACGCACGAGCCGGCGGCGATCAGCGGCACCGCTGCCTGGACGGGCTCGGAATGCTCGGCCTGCACGCGCGGCGGCAGGTCCGGCGGGAAGACTTCCTCGCGGCTGTCGATCCAGTGCAGGCCGACCGGCAGGCGCAACAGCAACTCGGCGATGGCGCGGCCCACATGGCCGCCGCCGAACAGCGCCAGCTCGAACAGGGGCGGCTGCGCGAGCCGCGCCGCCAGGCCCGGCGCATCGGCTGCGCTCAGGCGTTCATGCCGCAGGTGTACGACGCCGCCGCAGCACTGGCCCAGGCTCGGCCCGAGCGCGTGGCGGCGCAGGGCGTCGTCGCAGCGGCCAGCATCGAGCTCGGCGCGCGCGGCCGCAATCGCTTCGAATTCGAGCCGTCCCCCGCCGATGCTGCCGAACAGGCCATCGTGTGTCACGGCCAGCCAGGCGCCGGGCTCGCGCGGCGCGCTGCCTTCGGTCCGCGCGACGCGGACCAGCACCGCCGGGCCGCGCGCCAACGCAGCCGCCAGGGCGGCGACGGCCGCGTCGGCGCCAGCCATCAGCTGCCTCGATAGGTCGAGTAGCTCCATGGGCTGGCGAGCAATGGGACGTGATAGTGGGAGTCGGCGTCGGCAATGCCGAAGTCGAGCACGACCTCGTCGAGGAAGGGCGGCTCGGGCAGCGCGACGCCCCGGCCGCGAAAGTAGGCCGCGACGCCGAAGACGAGGCGGTAGCGCCCCGGTTGCAGCGCCGGCCCTTCGAGCAGCGGTCCGTCGGCGCGGCCATCCGTGTTGAGCACCAGCGACTTCAGTGCGCTCTCGCCGGCGGTGCCATCGAGCGCATGGAGCCGCACGGCCATGCCGGCCGCCGGGCAGCCGTTCATGGTGTCGAGGACGTGGGTGGTGAGCTTGCCCATGGGGCCGATTCTGCAACGGATGCGCTACGCTCATGGCGTCGACAAAGCTCATCATGAAATACCCCCGCGACCTCATCGGCTACGGCGAGAACCCACCGCACGCGCAATGGCCCGGCCAGGCGCGCATCGCGGTGCAGTTCGTGCTCAATTACGAGGAGGGGGGCGAGAACTCCGTGCTGCACGGCGATGGCGGCAGCGAGACCTTTCTCTCCGAGATGTTCAACCCGGCGAGCTATCCGGCCCGGCACCTCAGCATGGAGAGTCTCTACGAATACGGCTCGCGCGTCGGCGTCTGGCGCATCCTGCGCGAGTTCGAGCGCCGTGCGCTGCCGCTGACGGTTTTCGGCGTGGCGATGGCGCTGGAGCGCGCGCCCGACGTGACGCAGGCCTTTGTCGAGCTCGACCACGAGATCGCCTGCCACGGCCTGCGCTGGATCCACTACCAGAACATGCCCGAGGAGATCGAGCGCGAGCACATGCAGCGCGCCATGGACACGATCCAGCGCCTCACGCTGGCGCGCGCGCAGGGCTGGTATACCGGCCGTGACAGCCCCAACACGCGCCGCCTCCTTGCCGACTTCGGCGGCTTCGCGTACGACAGCGACTACTACGGCGACGATCTGCCGTTCTGGCTCAAGGTGCGGCGCACCGACGGCGAGCACGTGCCGCACCTCGTCGTGCCCTACACGCTCGACTGCAACGACATGCGCTTCTCGAGCGCCCAGGGCTTTGCGCAGGGCGACGACTTCTTCACCTACCTGCGCGACAGCTTCGACGTGCTCTACGCCGAAGGCGAGGAGACGCCGCGCATGATGAGCATCGGCATGCACTGCCGCCTGCTCGGCCGGCCGGGGCGGATGCGCGCGCTGCAGCGCTTCCTCGACCACATCGAGGCGCACGACCGCGTCTGGATCTGCCGGCGCGTCGACATCGCGCGGCACTGGCGCGAAGCGCATCCCTTCGACGCGCGCGCCGCGTTCGCCTGGGAGTGAGCATGGCCCTGACGCTGGCGGAGCTGAACCGCGCCGATGCCGCCGCCTTCGTGGATCTGCTCGACGGCATCTACGAGCATTCGCCGTGGATCGCGGCGTGTGCGCTGCGGCCGGCCGGTGGCTTTGCAAGCCTGGCAGCGCTCAAGCTGGCGCTGAGCCAGGCCGTTAGCGAGGCGAGCCTCGACGAGCAACTGGGCCTCATCCGCGCCCACCCCGAGCTGGCCGGCAAGGCCATGGTCGCCGGCACGCTGACGGCCGAGTCCACCGGCGAGCAGTCGCGCGCCGGCCTGACGCACTGCACGCCCGAGGAGTTCGCGCGCCTGCAGCAGCTCAATCGCGACTACAGCGCGCGCTTCGGCTGGCCCTTCATCCTGGCGGTGCGTGGCCCGCGCGGCGCGGGCCTCACGCGCGGCGAAATCATCGCCACCTTCGCGCGCCGGCTCGACGCGCATCCGGACGTCGAGCGCGAGGAATGCCTGCGCCAGATCCAGCGCATCGCCGAAGTGCGGCTGGGCGAGCGTTTCGGCGTGGTGCCGAGCCTTGGCCGCCAACTGCTTGCCTGGGCCGACGCGCTCGCCGTGCACAGCGATCCGGGCTTTGCCGAGCAGGGCCAGCTCTGCGTGACCTACCTGACGACGGCCCACCAGGCCTGCGCGCGCCAGCTGCGTGCCTGGATGCTGGAGTGCGGCTTCGACGAGGTCGAGGTCGACGCCGTCGGCAACGTCGTCGCGCGCTATTTCGGCCTCGACCGCAGCGCGCCGTGCTGGCTCACCGGCAGCCATTACGACACCGTGCGCAACGCCGGGCGGCTCGATGGCCGGCTCGGTGTTTTCGCCGCCATGCTCGCAGTGCGAGAGCTGCATGAGCGTGGGCAAAGGCTGACGAACGGTATCGAGCTCGTCGCCTTTGCCGAAGAGGAGGGCCAGCGCTTTGCCGCCACCTTCCTGGGGTCCAGCGCGCTGACCGGCCAATTCGATCCGGCTTGGCTGGACCAGCGCGATGCCGACGGCATCACGATGCGCGAGGCCATGCGCGCGGCCGGCTTGCCGGGCACCATGGCGGACATCGCCGCGCTCGCGCGCGACCCGGCGCGCTACCTCGGCTTCGTCGAAATCCACATCGAGCAAGGCCCCGTGCTCACGCGCGCCGGCCTGCCGCTGGGCATCGTCACCTCGATCAACGGCAGCCGGCGCCTGCTCGGCGAGTTCATCGGCCAGGCTTCGCACGCGGGCACGACGCCGATGGGTGCGCGGCGCGATGCGGCGGCCGCAGCAGCGGAGCTGGCGCTGGCCGTCGAACGCATTGCATCGCAAGCGCAGGACGTCGTCGGCACCGTGGGTCAGCTCGACGTGCCCGGCGGCTCGATCAACGTCGTGCCGGGGCGCTGCCGCTTCAGCCTCGACCTGCGGGCCACGACCGACGCGGCGCGCGATGCCCTGGCCGAAGCGGTCATGGCGGAGGCCGCGGCCATCGCGGCGCGTCGCGGCGTCGCGCTGCGCCTCGACGAAGTCATGCGCGCCAGCGCGGCGCCCAGCGATGCGGCCCTGCAAGCGCGCTGGGAAGCCGACGTCCAGGCGCTCGGCCTGCCGCTGCATCGCCTGCCCTCGGGCGCCGGCCACGACGCCATGAAGCTGCACGAGCGCCTGCCGCAGGCCATGCTCTTCGTGCGTGGCGAGAACGACGGCATCAGCCACAACCCGCTCGAATCGAGCAGCGACGACGACTGCGAACTCGCCGTGCGTGCGCTGCTGAATTTCCTCGAATCATGAGCACCGACACGCCTCTTCCTGATGCCATCGGCGCCGCGCTCGACGCCTGGATTGCCGCGCACTTCGAAGCCGAAGTCGCCTTCCTGCAGGCGCTCGTTCGCATTCCCACCGACACGCCGCCGGGCCACAACGCGCCGCATGCCTGTGCCACGGTCACGCTGCTCAAGGCCATGGGCTTTGCGCCGGAGTCGCATCCGGTGCCGGACGCGCAGGTCAAGGCCATGGGCCTGCAGTCGATCACGAACGTCATCGTGCGCCGGCCTTTTGCGGCAGGCGGCCCGACGATCGCACTCAACGCGCACGGCGATGTCGTGCCGCCCGGCGAAGGCTGGACGCGCGACCCTTATGGCGGCGAAGTCGCCGACGGCAAGCTCTACGGCCGCGCCGCGGCCGTCAGCAAGAGCGACTTCGCGACCTACACCTTTGCGCTGCGCGCGCTGGAGGCCGTGGCGGCGGCGCATCCCGAACTCAAGTTGCGCGGCACGGTCGAGCTGCACTTCACTTATGACGAGGAATTCGGCGGTGAACTGGGTCCGGGCTGGCTGCTCGCGCAAGGGCTGACCAAACCCGACCTGCTGCTCGCCGCGGGCTTCGCCTACCAGGTCGTGACGGCCCACAATGGCTGCCTGCAGCTCGAAGTCAACGTCAAGGGCGAGGCCTCGCACGCGGCCTATCCGGACAGCGGCGTCGACGCGCTCAAGGCGGCCGTGCAGATCATGAGCGCGCTCTACGCGCTCGAACCCGGCCTGCGCGCGCAACGCTCGGCGGTGGCTGGCATCACGCATCCCTACCTCAACATCGGCCGCATCGAAGGCGGCTCCAACACCAACGTCGTGCCGGGCCGCGTCGTGTTCAAGATCGACCGTCGCATGATTCCCGAGGAGGACCCGGCCGCCGTCGAAGCCGGCCTGCGCGCGGTGATCGCCGCCGCCGCGCCGGCCGGCGTGCACGTCGATGTGCGCCGTCTCCTGCTCGCCCGCGCGCTCAAGCCGCTGCCTGGCCGCGCGCCGCTCGTCGATGCGCTGCGCAAGCATGGCGAGGCCGTGTTCGGCGTACCGTTGCCCGAAGTCGGCACGCCGCTGTACACCGATGTGCGCCTCTACGGCGAGCGCGGCATCCCGGCCGCCATCTACGGCGCCGGGCCGCGCACGGTCCTCGAATCCGGCGCCAAGCGCGCCGACGAGCATGTCGTGCTCGATGACCTGCGCCGCGCGACGCAGGTCGTCGCACGCACGCTTGCAGAATTGCTCCGATGAACAAAGCCTTTGTGAAAGAAAGCGCCGGCGATGACGACGACGAAGACGGCGTCGCCCTTCCGCCGCTGCCCGCCGGATCGCGCAACTACATGACGCCTGCCGGCCACGCGCGGCTGCGTGCCGAATTCATGCAGCTCATCGACGTCGAGCGGCCCAAGATGGTCGAGACGGTGTCGTGGGCCGCCAAGAACGGCGACCGCAGCGAGAACGGCGACTACCTCTACGGCAAGAAACGCCTGCGCGAGATCGACCGCCGCCTGCGCTTCCTGACCAAGCGCCTCGATATTGCCGAAGTCGTCGACCCGAGCGTGCATTACGGCCGCGACCAGGTCTTCTTCGGCGCCACCGTCACCTACGCCGACGCCAAAGGCGACGAGCGCACGATCACCATCAAGGGCATCGACGAGGCCGACAGCCTGGCCGGCGAAGTCTCCTGGATCGCCCCGATCGCGCGCGCGCTGCTCAAGGCGCGCGTCGGCGACGAGGTCAATCTCGTGACACCGCTGGGCGTGGAGAAGATCGAGGTGATCGACGTGGCGTATCCGAAGCCGCAAGACCTGGCTTGAGCCCTCGAGTCCGAGCGGCCTGTCGCTCCGGATCACGTTGTTAGAACGTGTAGCTTCCCGGCAGCTGCCCACCCCTAAATGTCGTCGCCTTCGGCGACATCGGAAGCTGGCCGCCATCCACGCGTGAAGTTTTCCTCATGGGGCATTTGGAAAGGCCCCGAGCATGAGCTGCGACCCGACCCGCCGCGCGTTCGCGGCTCATCGTTGCTCAGGGGGCTTACGTGAGGATTTTGGCTACTCGATTGCATTTGCCATGCTTGCTGGCGCTTGGCGTCACGGGAGCGTGGCTGCCGCTGGCCGCAGCTCAAACGCCGCCGGACGCCGGCGCGCTGATTCGCCAGATTGAGCGGGACGCGGGCGCGCAGCAGCCGCCGAGAAAGACGCCCGAACTCGATGGGCAACACACCAGGACGACCCCGGCGCCAGGCGGCGTGCAGTTCGATGTCAAGTCCTTTGCGTTCACAGGGAACCATTTGATCGACTCGAATGAGTTGGCGCAGGTTGTCGTGCCCTGGGCTGGCAAGCGCCAGGACTTCGCGGCGCTGCAGGCGGCGGCGGCGGCAGTCGGCGAGGCCTACCGCGCACGCGGCTGGATCGTGCGTGCGTTCCTGCCGCGCCAGGAGGTCCGCGAGGGTGTGGTCCGCATCGAGGTCGTGGAGGCGCACCTTGGGCGCATCTACGTCGATGGCCAGGCCGCCGGCCGCGTCCCTTTGCAGACGGTCGAAAACTTCGTCGGCGCGCGGCTGCGGCATGGCGACCTGCTCGCGACCGGCGCCCTCGACCGCGGCCTGATGCTGGCCGATGACCTGCCAGGGGTCGTCGTTGCCGGACACTTGCTGGCGGGTTCGACACCCGGCGAGACCGATGTCGCGCTCAAGCTCGCCGACGAGTCGCTCGTGATCGGCGAAGTCACGGCCGACAACTACGGCGCCCGGTCGACCGGCTCGGCGCGCATCGCCGGCGATGTCGGCCTCAACAGTCCGCTGCGCTTCGGCGATTACGTCGGTGGCTCCGTGATCCACACGCGTGGCAGCGACTATCTGCGCGCCGAATACACCGTGCCGCTGGGCGTCCAGGGCATCCGGCTCGGGGCCAGTGTGTCGAGCTATCGCTACAAGCTCCTGACGGCGCCGTTCGAGGCGCTCGACACGCACGGCAGCTCTGGCAGCGTCGGCCTGCGCGGCAGCGTTCCCGTGATCCGCGCGCGCAAGGTGAACTTCCATGTCGTCGCGAGCTGGGACCATCGCAGCTTCGACAATCTGGCGAACGGTGTGCACGTCACGCGCTACGCCGTGGATGACCTGACGATCGCCTTCAACGGCAACGTGTTCGACGACCTGGGCGGCGGTGGTGCCAACGCCTTCGGCCTGGCGCTGATTTCTTCGCGAGTCGATCTGGCCGGCAGTCCCAGCGCCGCCGCCGATGCCGCAGGGCCGAACGTGGGCGGCACGTCGGCCAAAGTCCGCGTCAACCTGAGTCGCCAGCAGGCCGTCGTCGACAAGTTCACGCTGTTCGCGTCGCTGTCTGCGCAGTTCAGCGACCGGAACCAGGACTCCTCCGAGAAGTTCTATCTCGGCGGCCCCTACGGCGTGCGCGCGCACCTTGCAGATTGCGCCGCCGCTTGCACCGCCTGCGCCGCTGCCACCCGACAGCGATGCAGGTGGCTCCGCCGCCAGTGGCTCGGGCGGGGCGGACCCGGGTGGAAGCGGAACTGGCACCGGTGGCGGCGGCACGATCGACGATGGCTCGTCGTCAGCTGGCAGCGGCGATCAGGGCCAAGGCAACAGTGGCTCGAGTGGCTCCGAGGGTGCGGGCGTTGGCGGCAATGGTGGCGATGGCAGCGCTGACAGCAGCGGCTCGGGCGGTGGTGGTAACGGCACGGCAAGCGGCGGCACGAACGGCGGGACGGCGGCAGCCGGGGACGGCGCTGATATGGGCGGCAACGGCGGTACCGACACCAGCGGCTCGGCTGGCGGCGGCACCGGCACTGCAGACGGCGGCGCGACCGGTGGGACAGCGGCGACCGGTGACGGCGCAGATGGTGCTGGTATGGGCGGCAATGGGGGCATCGACACCAGCGGCTCGGGCGGTGGCGGCAACGGCGCTACTGGCAGCGGCACGAACGGCGGAACAGCGGCGGCCGGCGACGGTGCCGATGGCGCCGGCATGGGCGGCAATGGTGGTGCCGACACCAGCGGCTCGGGCGGTGGCGGCAAC
>Ga0213878_10000848_pt1 | contig 11031 bp, 9 predicted proteins | sample VelepicoBEBS_R02_FD_161053 | JGI IMG/M metagenome (GOLD analysis project Ga0213878, IMG submission 161053) | Vellozia epidendroides bulk soil microbial communities from rupestrian grasslands, the National Park of Serra do Cipo, Brazil - BS_R02 | ecosystem: Environmental > Terrestrial > Soil >... | reverse complement strand
CTGCACGTACGTCCTGCCTGCCGGCGACTTCGCGCTCGGGCTGACGGTCGGCGGCGCCGGCGACGCCGACGTGCGCATCGCGGAGAAGCTCGGCGCGACGCGAAACGAGATCGATGCGCTCGGTGAGGCGGTCGTCGCGGCGCTGGCGAGCGGGCCGCTCGAACCGGACGGTCTGCGCGCGCTGCTCGGCGAGCGCGTTCGCGACTTCGGCGCGGAAGGCCGCAAGCGCGGGCTCAACACGACGTTGCCCGTCGCGCTCGGGATGCTGCAAGCGCAGGGCGAGATCCGGCGTATTCCGACGAACGGGCGCCTCGATCAGCAGCGCTACCGCTACGCGCTGTGGCGCCCGAACCCGCTCGCGAACGGCCCGTCGCGCGCCGAGGCGTTCGCGGCGCTCGCGGAGCGCTTCTTCCGCTGGATCGGCCCGGCGACGCTTGCGGCGTTTCGCGAGTTCTCCGGGCTCGGCGTCAAAGCGGCGAACGACGCCGTCGCGGAGCTCGATCTGCAGCCGCTCGAATCCGGCGACGACCGTCTTCTGCTCGCGGACGAGCGGGCGGACTGGGACGCGTTCACCGCGTCGGACGAACCGCGCTACGCGCTGGTCAGCTCGTTGGACTCGCTGCTCGCGTTGCGCCGCGACTTGACGGTGCTGCTCGAGCCCGGCGATGCGGCGCGCGAGGCGTTCTCGGAGCGCGGGATGCGCGCGGTCGGCGATCTGCGCGATCTCGCGAACCACGCGATCGTCGACCGCGGCCGGCTGATCGGGCTGTGGGATTACGACGTCGAGACCGGGGCGATCGCGTGGACCGCGTTCGTCGCCGCCGATGCGGCGCTGCGCGACGCGGTGGCGCGCACCGAGGCGTACGTGCGCGATCAGCTCGGCGACGCGCGCTCGTTCAGCTTGGACAGCGCGAAGAGCCGCACGCCGCGCATCGCCGCGTTGCGGGCGGCGCAACCGCGCCGCTAGCGCCCGGGTCGAAGCGGCGGTGCTGCTGCTGGGAATCGAGACGTCCTGCGACGACACCGCGACCGCGGTGGTGCGCGACGGCGTGCGCGTGCTCGCCAACGTCTCGACGAACCAGGACGCGTTCCACGCGAAGTACGGCGGTATCGTGCCCGAGATCGCCTCGCGCCGCCACGCCGCGCTGCTCTCCGCCGCGGTCGACGACGCGCTGGCGCGTGCGAACGTGGGGCTCGCCGAGCTGGACGGGATCGCGGTGACCGCCGGGCCGGGACTAATCGGCAGCCTCGTCGTCGGCGTGGCAGCGGCGAAGGCGCTCGCGTTCGCGACCGGGCTGCCGCTGTACGCGGTGAACCACTTGCACGGGCATCTCTTCGCGGCGTTCCTCGAGCGCGAGGAACCGCCGCGGTATCCGTTCTTGGCGCTGCTCGTCTCCGGCGGCCACACGCAGCTGGTCGAAGTGCATTCGCCCGTGTCGCTGCGGATCATCGGCAAGACGCGCGACGACGCGGCGGGCGAAGCGTACGACAAGACGGCGCGATTGCTGGGCCTGCCGTTTCCGGGCGGGCCTGCGCTCGACGCGCTCGCGCGCGACGGCGATGCGAAAGCGTTCGCGTTTCCGCGCCACCGCCCCGATCCGGGGACGCTCGACATGAGCTTCTCCGGACTGAAGACCTCGGTGCGGTATTTCCTGGAATCGGACGACGGGAAGCGCGCGCGCCGTGAGGACGTCGCAGCCTCGTTCCAAGCGGCGGTCGTGGACGTGCTGATCGACCGCGTGAAGCGCGCGCTCGACGCGGGCGACTACCGTGCGATCGTGCTGAGCGGCGGCGTGGCGGCGAACAGCGCGCTGCAGTCCGCGTTCCGCGCGCTCGGCGAGCGGCGCGGCATCGCGGCGTTCGTCCCCGAGCCTCGCTTCTGCACCGACAACGCGGCGATGATCGCCGCCGCCGCCGAACGCCGCGCCGCCGCGGCGCTGGCCGACGCGCGCACGCTGGTCGCGAACCCGAACCTGTCGTTCGCCTAAGCGTCGCGGTCGTCGACGATCGCCCAGCGCTCGTGGTCGCGCCAGGCGCCGCCGATGAACAGGTACTTGGGCGAGAAGCCTTCCTTGACGAAGCCGGCGCGGCGGGCGAGCGTGATGGAGCGGACGTTCTCCGGCTGGATGTTCGCTTCAACGCGGTGCAGGCCGAGCTCGCCGAAGGCGAAGCGGACCGCTTCGCGCAGCGCTTCGGTCATCAGGCCGCGGCCCCCGGTGCGCGCGTAGCCCCAGTAGCCCGTGTAGGCGCTGCGGAAGACGCCCATCACGATCTCGCTGAAGCTCACGATCCCGACGAGCTCGTTCGTCGTGCGCTCGCGCGCGAGCAGCGAGACGTTCGCGCCGGTGACCGTGCGCGCGAACCACACGTCGAACGCCGCGCGGTCGGTCGCTGCGCTGACCCACGGCGCATGATATGCGACGTTCTCACGGTTCGCGGCGATGATTTCGCCGGCGTCCGCACGCCGAACGCGGTGAACGACGACGCGGAGTTCGGCGATCGGCTCAGACATCGCCGGCGTCTTTCATCAGACCGCCTCTCGCTCGAACGTCCAGCGCCGGATCGCGGCTGCGACGGTCGCGAACTCGACGGGCCGCACGCGCTCCCGCAGCTCTTCTTCCGTCGCCGCGTCGCCGACGGCGAGCGGGACACGGACGAGCACCTGGCCCCGATCCGTCGCTTCGGTGACGTAATGGACGCTGGCGCCCGTCCATGGAACGCCCGCGCGCAAGGCGTCGCGCAACGCGTGCGCGCCACGCAGCGCCGGAATCGATGTTCCGTCCGGCGCGACGACCTCGTCGGTCGCCGGATCGAGCGGCAGAAACGAGGGGTGCAGGTTCAGCGTCTCCGGGAACCGGCGCAGAAACTCCGCCGGAAGCACGTGCATCCAGCCGAGCAGCAGCACCAGCTGCGGCTCGGTCCGCGCGACCGCGTCGATGACGCGGGCGTCGAACGCTTCGCGCGACTCGTGCGCACGGTCCCATCGCACGACGACCGCCGGCGTACCGTGGTCGCGCGCGTGCTCGAGCACGCCGGCGTTCGCGTCGTTCGTGACGATTGCGCCGATCTCGAGCGGCAGTCGCCCATCGCCGGCGCGTTCCAGCACGTTGCGCGCGTTGCTCCCCGCGCCCGAAGCCAGGATCGTCGCACGAAAGCGCCCGACGTCGTAGCCGAACTCGTCGACGACCTCGGCGCCGGCGCGGCGCACGTACATCTCGATCAGCCGTTCGCCGCCGACGGCCGGAATGAGCGCGCGTTCGTATCCCGCCTCGCGCAATCCGCACAGCGCCGCCGTCAGCAGCGGCTCGCCGATTCCGGTCCCGCGATGCGCTTCGGCGACGCCGTACGGACCGAAGATCCCGACGTCCGCGCGGTCACGCCACCGGCGCAGCCACGGAAAACGCAGCCCGCGCGCGTTGAACGCCGCGAACCCCGCGATCGCACCGTCGCGCTCGGCGACCCAGACGCTCCCGGCGCGTGCCTCGTCCGACCACCACGACGGCGCGAAGTGGAAGTCGATCCACGCCGCGAGCCGGTCGTCCGGGCCGTCGACGCGTCGCAGAACACACCCCGCCCTCGCCGCCTCGTCGTGCGCGCGCGCAAGCGCGCTCGCACCATACCGTTCACCATCCAGCGACGCCAGCAGATTAACGGGCATCAGCGTCGCGAACGGGCCGCGACAGCCCCGTCATGCTGAGCTCAGCCTGTCCTGAGCTTGTCGAAGGATCGAAGCATGAGAGCGGGACGCGCACGAAGGCGAGAACCTACGCCGTGCGCGCCGGCCGCACGATCACCTGCGGATCGCCCTCGCGCCGCGGCTGCACGAACCCGACGACGCGCGCCCCCGGCGCGGCCTCTAGCGCCTTCGCGACATCCGTGATCGGCACGATCAGCGTGTAGCCCACGCCCATGTTCAGCGTGCGGTAGCGCTCCTCGTGCGAAAGATCACCGCGCGCGACGAGCTCGCGCATGATCGCCGGCACGTCCCAGCGCGTCTGCTCGAAGTTCGCGGTGACGTGCTCCGGGAGCGTGCGCGGGACGTTCTCCAGCAATCCGCCGCCGGTGATGTGCGCCATCGACTTGACGTCGGCGACCGCGCGGATCGCGCGCACCGGCTCGAGATACGACGGATGCGGCGCGAGCAGCGCATCGGCAAAGGTCGTCTCACCGAACGGCGCGCCGTACTCGTCACCCGCGATCAGCGCGCGCGCGAGCGTGTACCCGTTCGTGTGCAGCCCGACCGCCGGCAAACCGACGATCGCATCGCCGGGCTGCACGCGGTTCGGATCGGGGATCGCGTCCAGATCGACGATCCCGACGATCGTCCCGGCGAGGTCGAAGTGCTCCGGCCGGTACACGCCCGGCATCTCGGCGGTCTCGCCGCCGAGCAGCGCGCAACCGTTCTCGCGGCACGCGCGGTGCACGCCGGAGACGACGAGCGCGGCGACCTCCGGATCGAGCTTCCCGACCGCGAGATAGTCGAGAAAGAACAGCGGGTCCGCGCCGGTGACGAGGATGTCGTTGACGCAGTGGTTCACCAGATCCGCGCCGACGGTATCGTAGCGGCGAAGCGCCGCCGCGATCAGGATCTTCGTCCCGACGCCGTCGGTCGACCCGACGAGGGCCCGCTTGCCGTCGCCGGGCAAGCGGAAGAGGCCGCTGAAGCCGCCGAGCGCGCCGAGCTGGTCGGGATGCGTCCAACCGGACGTCACGTCGCGATAGCGTCGGACCGCCTGATTCCCCGCCGCGATGTCGACGCCGGCGCGAGCGTATGCGCTGTCCTGAGCCGGTCGAAGGGCGTCGCTCATCGGCATTCTTCAGGAGGACGCGCGAGCGGCGCGGGTAATCGCAAACAGGTTGCCCATCACGGTCGCTCGACCGCTTCTGCCCTTTCGGAGGAATCCATGCAGGTCCACGTCTCGAACGACGCTGCGACGTCGGTCGTGACCGGCGCGCTCGCGGTGCCGGTGTTCACAGGCGGCGCCGTCGACGGCGTCGCGGCCGAGGTCGATCGCGTGGTCGGCGGTGCGATCGCCGACGTGATCGCGAGCGGCGAGATCACCGGTAAGCCGAACGAGACGTCGCTCGTCCACGCCAAGGACGCTCCGTTCAAGCGCGTCCTGGTCGTCGGGCTCGGCGAGCGCGAGAAGCTCACCGCTTCGGCCCTCGCGAAGTACGCCGGCACCGCGGTGCGGTATCTCGGCAAGCGCGGCACGACGTCGATCGCGATCGCGCTCCCCGACGGCCTCGACGCCGCGCTCGCCGCGTCGTTCGCCGCGGAAGGTGCGCTCGCCGCGACGATCGACACGACGCTCTACCGCACCGAGGCCGACAAGCCGGTCGTCACGACCGACGTCACGATCCTCGCCGGCGGTTACGACCGCGCCGCGATCGAAGCGGGCGTCAAACGCGGCAGCATCCTCGGCGAAGCGGTGAACCACGCGCGCGTGATGGCGCTGACGCCGGCGAACGACATGACGCCGACGCACATGGCGAAGCGCGCGCGCGAGCTCGGCGCCGACGCCGGCCTCGAGGTCGACGTGCTCGACGAGAAGCGGATGGGAGAGCTCGGGATGGGCTCGCTGCTCGGCGTGTCGCGCGGCTCCGACGAGCCCGCGACGCTGAGCGTGATGACGTACAAGGGCGACCCGTCCTCGAGCGAGACGCTCGCGCTCGTCGGCAAGGGGCTCACGTTCGACTCCGGCGGCATCTCGATCAAGCCCGCCGAGAACATGCACGAGATGAAGTACGACATGTCGGGCGGCGCGGGCGTGATCGCCGCGATGTGGGCGATCGGCAAGCTGCGGCCGAAGCTGAACGTCATCGGCCTCGTCCCGTCGTCGGAGAATCTCCCCGGTCACCGCGCGATGAAGCCGGGCGACATCCTCAAGGCGATGAACGGCAAGACGATCGAGGTGATCAACACCGACGCCGAAGGCCGGCTGATCCTCGCCGACGCGCTGTGCTACGCGCGCAAGCTCGGCGCGACGAAGATCGTCGACGCCGCGACGCTGACCGGCGCGTGCGTCATCGCGCTCGGCCACGCCGCGAGCGGGACGATGTCGAACGACGAGCGGTTCGTCACGCGCTTCCTCGAGGTCGTCGCGGACGTCGGCGAGCGCTACTGGCGCCTCCCGCTCTATCCCGACTTCGACACACAGATCAAATCCGACATCGCCGACCTGAAGAACACCGGCGGCCGCCCGGGCGGCGCGGAGACGGCCGGCGCGTTCCTCAAGGCGTTCGTCGGCGAGACGCCGTGGATCCATCTCGACGTCGCCGGGACCGCGTACCTCGACAGCGAGTCGGCCTACATGGCGAAGGGCCCGACCGGAACGCCGGTCCGCGCGTTCGTCAACGTCGCGGAAGACCTCGCGAAGAACGGCGCGCCGACCAACGGCGTCGCGAAGACCGCCGCCGCGGCCACGACGGTCTAACGACGCGAAGCCGGGGCGACGGGTACACGCGGAACATGAACCCGCAAGAACCCGTCGTCCCCGATCCCGGCGATCCGAATCAAGATCCCGCCGGCCCGGTGAGCGATCCCTCGACCCCGGATCAGCCGGCGGAGTACGACGCGTACGACGAGGCCGTCGCCGAGTCGTTCCCGGCGAGCGATCCGCCCGCGGCGTCGGAGCCCGGCGCACCGTAGCGCGCCGCGGCGTTCAGGCCTTGAGCGCGGGCTGCAGATCGCTCTGCAGATTGCCGTGCGAGGACGCCGGGCGGCTCGGATAGCGGCCGTTCAGACAGCCGAGGCAGAAGTCGCGTTTGTCGCGGCCGGTCGATGTGACGAGATTCTCGATGCTCAGATAGCCGAGCGAATCGGCGCCGACGCGCTCGCAAATCTCCGGGACGGTGAGCTTCGAGGCGATCAGCTCGGCGTAGCTCGCCATGTCGACGCCGAGATAGCACGGGTGCACGATCGGGGGCGAGGTGATGCGCAGGTGCACCTCGACCGCACCGGCGTCGCGCAGCAGCGAGACGATCCGCGGGGTCGTCGTGCCGCGCACGATCGAGTCGTCGACGACGACGACGCGCTGGCCGCGCAGGTTCTCGACGATCGGGTTGAACTTCAGCTTCACGCCCTGGCTGCGCATCTTCTGGTCGGGGCTGATGAACGTGCGGCCGATGTAGCGGTTCTTGATGAGCCCCTCGACGTACGGCAACCCGCTCTGCGCGGCGTAGCCGATCCCGCCGGGGATGGCGCTGTCCGGGACCGCGATCACCACGTCGGCGTCGACCGCGTGCTCGCGCGCGAGCGCGCGTCCCATCTCGTAGCGCGCCATGTAGATCGAGCGCCCGGTGAGCACGCTGTCGGGCCGCGCGAAGTAGATGTACTCGAACATGCACAGCGACGAGGGTTTCACCACCTCGGTGTGCTCGGTGCGCACGCCGCGCGCGTCGGCGCAGACGACTTCGCCGCGCTCGAGCTCGCGCAGATAATGCGCGCCGACCGTCGCCATCGCGCACGACTCCGAGGCGACCATGTAGCCGTGATCGCCGTACGTCCCGATGCACAGCGGCCGCACGCCCCACGGATCGCGGAACGCGTAGACCGCGTCGCTCGTGCACATCACGATCGAGTACGCGCCTTCGGCGACGCGCATCGCGGCCTTGATCTTCTCCACCCACGTCTCGCCGGGCGCGAGCGCGATCGTCTTCGCCAGGATCTCGGAGTCGGACGTCGCGGCGAGCCGCACGTCGTGCGGCAGCCGTGCGGCGAGCTCCTCGGCGTTCGTCAGGTTGCCGTTGTGGCCGAACGCGAACGGGCCGAGGTTGGACTCCTCGACGAACGGCTGCGCGTTGACGATCGCCGATCCGCCCGTCGTCGAGTAGCGCGTGTGCCCGATCGCGACCTTGCCGCGCAGCCGGCCGAGGATGTCCTCGTCGAAGACGCCGCCGATCAGCCCCATCTCGCGATGGCTGTCGATCGAGCGCCCGTTCCCCACGGCGAGCCCGGCGCTCTCCTGGCCCCGGTGCTGCAGCGCGTAGAGTCCGAAGTACGCGAGCCGGGCGACGTCGTCGCCTGGAGCGTAGACGCCGGTGATCCCGCACATGATCGGCCGTCTTCGCCGCCCGGGCCCGGATTCACCCCGGGCGCCCGGTCGGCTCGGCGCTAGTCGCGCCCGCGGTTCGAGAAGATGCGCAGCAGCGCGAGGAAGATGTTGATCGCGTCGAGATAGATCGCGACCGCCAGCTCGACCGGCGTCGCGCCGCCGCCGCCCGCGCGAATGCGGCTGAAGTCGATCAGCGTCAGCAGCGTGAAGACGCCGAGCGTCAGCCACGAGTAGGTCGTCGGGTGGATGAAGTGCGTGAACGCGGAGATCAAGCCGACGACGATCAGCGCGATCAGCGCGATGAACGCGATCCCCTGGAAGCGCCGCCAGTCGACGGAGAACACGAACGCGACGCCGCCCAGCACGAGCATCCCGAGCCCGGTCGTCGCGGCCGCGTTGACGACGACCTCGGGGCCGATCGCCGCGACGTAGCGCGCGATCACCGGCGCGAGCCCGATCCCCTCGAGGAAGGTGAACGCGTAGAACACGAGCAGCGCGGTCCGCGGGTTGTTCCGGACGCCGGCCATCACGAACAGCAGCACGAGGCCGCCGATGAACGCCAGCAGGCCGAACCCCGGCGCGACGCCCTGGAAGAGATATGCCGCGAGGGCGGTGATCAGGAAGCCGACCCCGGTGATCCCGAGGACTTGGCCGAGCAGCCCAGGGACGCTGACGGCCGGGCCGGCGGTGTACGGCGAGCCGTAGCCCGAGCCGTACGGCGAGCGAGGTTGGTACATCGTACTCCTGGATACCACCGCGGCGGGGCCGCGGTTACGTTCGCCGAATCGGGGCGCCGATGGTCGCCGCGCTTCGCTCACGGGCCGTGGCGGTGTCGTCGCGCCGGAACCTCGGCGCGCTCGCCACCGCCGCGGTCACCTTCCTCGTCATCCTGGCGAGCTCGCACCTGCGGTCGACCCACCAGAACAACTACGTCCGCGTGGCCTACGCTTGGCTGCACGGCCGGATGTGGATCGACTGGCCGTGCCCCGGGACGCGCTGCTGGATGGACGGGATCCTCTACAACGGGCACTATTACGGGATCGACGGTCCCGTGCCGGCGATCTTCATGCTGCCGTTCGTCGCGATCTGGGGGTACGCCGCGAACCAGACGCTGGTCGCGATCGCGTTCGCCGCGCTTGCGGCCGGGCTGGCGTGGGCGCTCGCCGAGCGCTTCGGCGTCACCGACCCGTCGACCAAGATCTTCCTGGTGCTGTTCTTCGTCGCGGGGACCGACGTGTGGTGGTGCGCCGAGCTCGGCGACGTGTGGTTCCTCGCGCATTTGTGCGCGGTGGCGTTCGTGATGGCGGCGCTCGTCGAACTGTGCGGCAAGCAGCGCGGCTGGCTGGTCGCGCTGTGCGCCGTGCTCTCCGCGGGCGCGCGCTTCCCCGAAGTCGCCGCGTTCCCGTTCTTCGCCTGGGCGCTTTGGACCGGCGCTTTGGGCGGCGTGCGACCGACGCGCGCGGAACGGTTCGCGCGGCTGCGCTCGGCCGCGATCGTCTTCGCTTGCGCGGTGATCGCCTTCATCGGCTACGACGAGCTGATGTGGGGAACGGTCTGGGACATCGGCCACACGGTCTACTATCACGCCGACGCGTGGGGCTCGCCGACCGGCTCGCCGTTCCAGCTCTCGTACGTGCCGTATCAGATCTACTCGTTCTTCTTCCGCGCGCCGGTGCTGGTCGAGTGGCTGCAACACGTGCAATGGCCGTACGTGAAGCCCGACACGCAAGGGATCGCGCTGACGTTCACCAGCCCGGCGCTCATCTTGGCGTTTCTCGCCAAGCGGCCGCGCAACGTCGTGATCGCGCTCTGGATCACGACCGTGCTGGTCGCCGCACCCGCGTTTCTCTACTACCTGAACGGCTGGGTCCAGTTCGGAACCCGCCACTTCCTCGACTTCATGCCTTACGTCTTCGCGCTCATGTGCATCGGCGTCCGCGACCGCCTGCCGCGCTGGGGGATCGTGCTCATCGTCTACTCCGCCCTGGTCGGTGCCTGGGGCGTCTGGTACTGGAACAGCTTCGTCCGCACGGGAACGTGATTACTGCGAATTCCATGGATGTGCGTGCTTCGTCCGAGCAATGTCGGGTTCGATGGCGTGAACAACTTAGGAATCAAAAAGAGGTTCATGTAGCATAAATCAAATTAGCGAAGGAGCTTCCGGGTGGACCAAAGCGAATCGAAAGTTATCTGCCCCCGCTGCCAGAAGCAGAACGATGAGGACTCTCGCTTTTGCGCGAACTGTGGGCTACCGCAGAAGCAAAGTTACGTCTTACCGACCGCGACGCCGACGCCTATTCCGGCTCAATCGCGCGCACCCGCAACTGGATGCCTTGCTTGGATTGGCGGCTGCGTAGTATTGGTATTCGCAGGAATAGTCGGGCTTGCGATTTTGGGGGCCATTCTTGGGCCCCGTCACAGCACCGAGCGCAGCGGCTCGAATCCTAGTCAGGCTCAATCGGCTTCGCACTCGATACCAGTACGTCGGTCAAACACAACGGTTCTTAACGTAGACGGCGCAAATAACTCTACAACGGATTACTTCAGCGTCGGCAACGAATGGGACTTAAAATGGTCGTACGACTGTACAAACTTCAGCAACACGGGAAACTTCATCGTTCACGTCCGCAATAAAGGCGGCGGATACTCAGGATTTCAGAGCGTGAATGAGTTAGGTGCCCAAGGAAGCGGAACCGAGCACTACCACGGCGAGAGCGGCACATACTACCTAGAAATTAGCTCTGAATGCAAGTGGGCCGTCAAAGCGGTAGACAGATCGTGAGGCCGCGCCGGACAGAACATACTCCGCCACAGGATACACTAAAATGCGGGGGCGGCGATCCCTGGCGCCCGTCGCCGGAACTCGATGCAGAAGTCTCCCGCGTTCTGCTGGATGATGTCGAGCGGGATGCGGCCCTACTTAATGAGCTCTCGCACACCATGTTTGACGGCCTAGAGTAAGGCGGAGAGACGG
>Ga0213878_10000846_pt1 | contig 11036 bp, 13 predicted proteins | sample VelepicoBEBS_R02_FD_161053 | JGI IMG/M metagenome (GOLD analysis project Ga0213878, IMG submission 161053) | Vellozia epidendroides bulk soil microbial communities from rupestrian grasslands, the National Park of Serra do Cipo, Brazil - BS_R02 | ecosystem: Environmental > Terrestrial > Soil >... | reverse complement strand
TCATAATTTCAACGCCGCCATATGCAGCGAACTTTACCTTCACTCCGCATACCGGTTTTCGGGGTCTTCTATTTCGTCCTTATAGCACTTCCTTGCGCAAAGGCCAACGAGTCAACGGACGGAGTTATGTTGAGTCGTACAACCGGGAATCATCTTTTCGCGCCGGTTCTTGTCAACCGGAAGCCGGCCTGGTTTGCAGTCGATACTGGCGCAGCACTGACCATTGTAGACCGGAAGAAAGCGCAGGAGCTCGGTGTAGCTTCCCTGGGCAAAACGGTTGAGCTGCCGAACCAGATCGAGGTCAACGACCGGGTTGTGCCGGTCGCAAATGTCCAAAATTTGAGTCTGGGCAAGCAAAACCTTGGCTCGGGGCCGGTTGCGCTGATCGACCTTACCCAGTTCCGGGCCAGGCTTCGAACGGGCGGTACTGCTGTGCCGATGGACGGTATCCTGGGATTGGACATTCTCCAGGAATACAAAGCGATTATCGACTGCGCCCAGCAACGCATCTATATGCAGATAGGATCGTCTTCCGATTTAGCCGCGGCCCAGACAGATATCCGGAGACAGCATCTCAAATCGATTCCCATGCGTATCACGCGCTCAGGGGCACTCGAGATCCAAGGGAGCCTGAACGGAAGGCGGTACAGTTTTGTGGTCGATACCGGTGGTTTCACCACGCTTCTGCCGGTTCAAGTTGCATCGACAGCCGGCATCCCGATTATCCACACGGGTGTCAATGCTAAGGGCATTCATTCCAAAACCAGAGCGGTCTGGGCTGGAATCGCACCTCAATTTACCATCGGTAAGTACAACCTTGGAACGACGGTCGTTGGCATTACGGCGTTGCCGCCCGGGCCGGAGGACCTGCGATACGAGTTTGGTGGTTTACTCGGCGCCGATTTCTTTTTCGAGCACCACGGTATTATCGACGTCGGCAACCAGAAACTCTATTTCCGGGAAACCGCCAGTGGGAGCTAGGGGAGGTCAATTGTCCTGTTGCTCTAAGCGCCCGGTAGGGATGAGCTCCTGCTCATCCGTGTATCCGGCGAATTTCTAGAACCCCGGATGAGCAGCAGCTCATCCCTACCAAAAAAATAAGACCCGCAGGTGACTGCGGGTCTTGAAGTTTGACTGTATTCCCAACCGGAAGACCTACTGAGGAGTAGCGCTTGCGGCAGCGCTCGGAGAAGCCTTCGCTTTGTGGTGATGGGTGGTATGATGCTTCTTGGCAGGGGCCGAAGCAGCAGCGCTGGCAGAAGCGGACGGTGAAGGATCGGCTGCAAATGCTGCAACGCTGACGCCGAACACCGCCGTGAGCAGAAGAATAACTTTGTTCATTTTGATGTTGATAAACGGTTGTTAAGGTTTTCCCACGTTTGTCTTTTTCTCCGACCGGCCGACGAGGGTGTTCTTGCACCCAATCAACCAACCAGAGGTAACCTGCGGCCGCCAAAAACCCAGGTTCGGGCGAAGCAGATTGTGTCGAAGTCGTTCGCGTTCCCAGCGATCACTCCACTCGCCGTTCCCCGGCGAATTCGCAGTCGCTCTCACACACGTTACTTCACACGACGAAACCCAAGAAACGTACGGAAGTTTCGAAAATAAATTAGGAGGGCTTCAAGGAAAAGGAGTCAGGAGCCAGAATCCAGGAGTCAGGAGCTCTCGAGTTACCACCACACTCCCCGCTGGAAGGAGGCCGTTTTGTCAGGTGGCACTTCTGCTGTTAGGCAGTAAGCGGCTCTCCCTCCAAGCCGGCGCGATCCCTCCTGGCTTCTGAATTCTGGCTCCTGACTCCCTTTCCTTGAACTCCTCTTCTTGCGCCTTAAGGACCTCTCTGTTACCTGAAGTTGCACTTTTTCAGGATTTTGATCAAAAGCTCATGGCCAGTCTCACCCTCTCGAAAATCGTCAAGTCTTACGGAAAGACAGAGGTTATCCACGGCGTTGATCTGGAAGTGGCCGACGGCGAATTCGTTGTCTTGGTCGGTCCTTCCGGGTGTGGAAAATCGACGCTATTACGAATCATCGCCGGTCTGGAAGAAGTAAACGAGGGTGAGGTCTATATTGGCGGCCAACGAATGAACGACGTCGATCCGGCAAAACGTGGCGTCGCGATGGTTTTTCAGTCTTACGCTCTCTACCCCCATATGTCGGTAGCAGATAATATGGGCTTCGGGTTACGAATGGCCGGGCGACCAAAGCAAGAAATCCGAGAGAGGGTTGCCAGGGCAGCGGATATATTGCAGTTGACCCCGTATCTGAAACGACGGCCGAAAGAACTCTCCGGCGGGCAAAAGCAGCGGGTGGCAATCGGGAGAGCCATTGTCAGGGAACCGGAAATCTTCTTGTTTGATGAACCGCTTTCGAACCTGGATGCCGAGTTGCGCGTCCAGATGCGGATCGAGCTCTCCAAGCTGCATAGCGGCCTCCAAACGACCATGATTTATGTTACTCATGATCAGGTCGAAGCGATGACCTTAGCCGAGAAAATCGTGCTCTTGAATGACGGCAAAGTTGAACAGATCGGATCGCCTCGGGATCTTTATTCGCGGCCGGCCAATCTATTTGTGGCCGGGTTTATCGGATCACCCAGGATGAACTTTCTCAAGGTAAAGGTCGTGGAGAATCGCCTGGGCGAAATCTCTGTGGAAAGCGACGATTTCCTCGGTGGCGCTTTGACGATGCCGTCGGAGTCACAAACGCAACTTGCGCCGGGCTCAGAAGCGACCTTGGGCATTCGGCCCGAACATATCACGATCGTGCCGCAGGCCACGGGAAAAGGCGTGCTGACGATCGAGGTCGTAGAAATGTTAGGAGAATCCACCTACGTCCACGGTCTGACGCCAGCCAACAATCGACTCACCATCGGATTGCGAGGCTTTAACGATCTCCGCCACGCTGATTCTGTGGGTTACGATTTTGATCTGGATAAAGTGCACCTCTTTGACTCGGCTGCCCAGGCGGTTTGAGGCGAGTTACAGAGAAATGGTTTGCACGGAAGAATAATCGGATGGTCCTTTCGCAGAACCCTCTCGGAGCAAATTGTGAAAGGAACAATCACTTATCTGAATTTCGACGGAAATTGTCGCGAAGCGATGACGTTTTACGGCCGGTGCCTGGCAGGCGAGCCTAATTTCACCCCTTTTTCGGCCGGACCTCCCGAAGTATCGGCCCAGGCAAAAGACACACCCGATAGAATCCTGCACGCCGAACTGGCCAGTGGACCGGTGGTTCTGATGGCGTCCGATACGCTCCCTGGCATGCCTTTCCAGCAGGGTAACAATTTCTCGATCTGCCTCGACTGCGAGTCTCAGACGGAAATGGACAAAGTCTTCAACGCCCTTAGTGAAAAGGGTGAGGTGACCATGCCACTACACGACGCGTTCTGGGGCGGGCGCTTTGGGATGTTAACCGATCAATTCGGTATCAGCTGGATGTTCAGCTTTCGGGCGGCTAGCGAATAAGCCGAAGATGTGGCGGATGGGGAGGGATTCGAACCCTCGGCTCGACATAAGCTCGATTTGTCGATTTTTATACAGGCTCGTTAAACCTCTTTTTACGAGGGAAAACGGTATTTCTTGATTCTCAGCGAAACTCGGCGAGACTGAGCGGAAGTTACAAGAAAGTTATAAGGAGATAAGTCATGGCTAGCCTCATTAAACAAGCAAACTGTCGGTACTGGATCGCAGCTTTCCGTGATGCTTCTGGTAAACAACACCGCTGTTCAACTCGGGAAACCGTTAGGACTCGCGCGCTGGCTGTCGCCCATCAGTATGAGCGAGCGGCTAAGGGGGAAGGCAACCGAGTGCACGTGCGAGAAGCCTTCACCCGTTTTTATCGCGAGCACTACGGGACCGATATTGCCTTGTCCACTACGCGTGCCTATTTCGGTCGTTGGCTGGCAGGCAGAAAAGCTGAAATTGCTCACACTTCCTACGCTCGCTATGAACGCACAGTTTCACGCTTCCTGGATTCTTTAGGCTACGGAGCCGATCAAGACCTAAACGAGCTTACCAAAAACGATATTGAGCGTTTTCGCGATGTCCGGCTAGAGAAGACCACCCCGGCTAGCGCCAACGTAGAGCTTAAAATTGTGCGCATGGCCTGCCGTGCTGCCCGCCTAGAAGGCTATCTCTGGCAAGATCCCGCTGAGAAGGTCAAATTAATCAAAGACCGCAATCACCATGAGCGCACCCAACGGCGAGCCTTCACCATGAAAGAGCTGCGCAAAATCTTCGTCTTGGCTGATCCTGAATGGCAAAGCCTGATCCTCTTTGGCCTCTACACGGGCCAGCGGCTAGGAGACCTGGCTTGCCTCACTTGGAGCGAGATTAATCAGGAGCGGGGGGAAATCCGGCTGATCCAGCGCAAAACCCTTAAACCGATCTTGCTGCCTATGGCTCCCGCTTTAGCTGAGCACATCGCTACTCTCCCCCTGGCTCCCGCAAGCTCGCCGGTGCATCCGCGCAGCTTTGCCATCCTCCACAATCAGGGAGGCAGAGCCGCCGCACTTTCAAACCAGTTTAGCGAGCTCCTAGTAGCTAGCGGCTTACGAGCTCCCCGGACTCATCAAGGTCAAGGCATAGGCAGAGATGGGAGGCGCAAAGTCGAAGAGCTCAGCTTCCACAGCTTGCGCCACACGGCGGTTTCGCTGCTCAAGGATGCCGGTATACCGGATGCGGTCGTAATGGCCCTAGTGGGGCACGAGAGCGCTGCCATGAGCCAGCGGTACACCCACGTCGGCAAGGAAGCGCTCTCCAAAGCCGCCGCAAGTTTGCCCTTGCTCTAGCGTCCCTAGATTTCGTCTTTTCGTTCCTTTCGTGTTATACGCTAGGACGTGATCAAGCGACACGTTCGCCGCTCTGGCTTCCTGGCAAAGCCAGACTTAGAGATAACCGAGGAACCCTATGGCGAGACTTGCCCAGAGTGTGGGCAAGAGCTCATCCAGTGTTTTAGCGAAGAGCCGCTCACTCACACCCCGCTCTATGGTCTTTATTGTGCCTGCCGCCTGTGGGCGGGAAAGCGCATCGACCAATGCCTGATTGAGGCTTGGCCAGGCAAGGGGAGACAGCGGCAACCAAAAAGCGAGAGCAAGCTCAAGCAACTGGAAAAGCGGCTAGCCAAAGTCAAAAACGAAAAAGCCATGCTGGCTCGACGGTTGAAGCACAGCGGAGCACACTTGGACTAGAGGCCAAGCCTAGTTTCCAAAATTGTGTTAGGATATTTCGCCTCCTAGCCGGAGGAATTTGAAAAAAGTGTTAGGATATTTCCACTATTAGTGAGTATCGCTAACATTCGCCGAACCTCGCGGGGAACTTGTGGATCACTGGTAGGAGCCGCTTACTGTTAGTGGCAACCAACCTTCAGAGGAGAACGTTGTTGTATTGTAAATCGTTGATAATCAGTCACTTACGTCTGATAGTTGCCACTATCAAAAAACTTATGTACTTTCAACTACCCTACGAAGTCGGCGTCGCATCGCGACGAAGGTCGCTAAACCTCGTAGAAGGACCCGGAATTTTGTTGGTTATCGCTAACACTCGTTAAACCTCATAGAGTGTTCATAACACGTTTTTGTTATGAATTGATTGTAGCTCATTTGATCATAACACGTAGAGTGTTATGTAATTTTATCTAGTCTCGCCAAGTCTCAGGTTGGCTCTCTCGCTGGGGGAGAATTCACACCCTCACGTTGCCCCTAGATGTAAACCGCAATTTTTCGATCAGATAGGGTGGGGGGTCCCCTCCACCAAACGCGCTTACTTGGATTCGTGAGAGGTGGGAGGAGAGGGGTAGGCAATCGGGGGGAGAGGGGTAGGGCCCCTAATCCGGTTGATAACCAAGCCCAACCGGACCCGAGATCTGTTGGAGTGCATCGCCTATCTCTCTCCACACCTCCTCAATCTCTTCGCGCTCTACCCCGTCAAACTTCCAATCGTCCCCTTCAAAGAATTCGTCAGTAGCATCGAGCAACTCCCGCAAGAATTGTTTAAACCGGCGGCGTTCCCCGAGCTCAATCGGCAACGGCAGAGGCGGTCGCCCGTTTAACTTCGCGGCGGCTGATAAACACAGAGCCCGCAGGCACACCAGCTCGTGAGAGTTAAGGACTAGCACGGTCTTACCGTTGAGGAACTCTTTTCTCATCGGGAGGGGGAGGTTCTTCGAGCTTCTCTACCACCTGGCGCTTGAGCAAATGCTTGGGGATTTTGTCCGCCTCCAGGATCGAGCCATAGCGGTGCATCACCCCATCCAGAATCACGTTGCACTTAAGCCTGAATTTCTTCTCCGCCATTCAAGTAAGAGGCAGGGTTACAGTCCCGATGATCTGACCTAAAACTAGACTCAATGATCGGGCTATCACGATCCCCGCCGGGTTAAGGATCAACATGCCTACTTCTACGATACCTTGGTCAGCAAAGGCCGTGGCATACACAGGAATTCCATGACTGTCGGCTGGTCTAAAGCCAATCGGCAAGGTAGTCACCGGGATCGAAGCTTGAATCGGAATACCAATCGCCCGAACCAGACTAGCCCTGATTTCCAATTGTTCCCGATTGCACACTCTCCGATACCATAGTGTGCTGCTTGTACTCCAGCCCGGTCCAGAATCGATGACGGCAGCAGCCCAGGGGGTAGCCCACTCTATGTCTGCCGGAGGCGGACCAATCTCCTCAAAAGCTTCCCGGATCTGTTGGGCTTCAAGATGAGAAGTGCGCATCAGTAGACGGGATGCTTGGCTCTGGTCATCCGCTCGAAAGCATCTTGCAGCATCCGCGAGTGTTGGTCCAAGAGCTTGCGGCTCTTGTTCGAAGCCACCGTGATATTGATGTCGGTCGAATTGGTGTTCCGCTCCCGGGCGTATTCGGCCAAGGTCGAAAGCAAGTTCTCGATGATGGAATCCTTGTCCGGTTCGGGCAATTCAGCCGGTTCAACTGGCGGCGGCTCCGCTGGTGGTGCGGCGGGTGCTTCCCCATCAATGCGTGCTCCCCGCATAGGCCCCCGGTATTCGTAAGCGCCGAAGTACTCTTGATAGAGCTCGGGGAACTGTTCTTTGAACTCACGTGTGGTCATGGTCATTTGAGCGCCGTCTTTGGCTTGGGGGGTGCGGGTGCTGGGGTGGGAGTCTCTTCCGCCTCCGGTGAATCCGTTGGAGGTGGTGGCGGTGGAGGCGTTGGTGTTACCCACAGAGGAACTTTTTCTAGGAAAATTCCGATGAGGCGAAGTTGATCGACATAGGGGCGCAAATCGCCATTTCCTCCCACGATGAGGGAGAGAGCGGAGTAAACTCCTGAGCGAGCCACCGTGCACGTGCTCAAACCTTCGCTAGCGGGCGTGGGCACAACCGCGAAGTCTAGGCTGATGCCGTAGACCATAGCGGGAGTCGTCGCCTCTTCTCCGGCTAAAGTGACGGTCCCATCCGCTTTCCGAGCAACCACAGAACCCCGGTCGAGAATGGGAGAAGCCGCGCTCACTAGCATTACCTCAGTGACGAAATCGCCCACTTGGTGGGCCCCGATCAGATCAGAGAGGCTCTTGCCTTCCTGTGTTATGTACGAACCTTGGCGAGGGATATCAGGCATAGTCTTCAAGCCGCCTTTCTGGCAAGTGGGGTTTGGGTGGTGGTGTGGAAGTAGGTCCACGTTTCTTTGAAGGGTGAAATCGGCGCTGGGCGACAAGCCAGGCGCAGTTTGCGCACGTCAGAATTTTCGGGGAACCAGATGAGCGGGACTCTGCGACCGGGAATCAGTTCGAGCCGGTCAGCATCCTGCATTTTCTGACCGATAGCGCCGTAACTGAAACCGCCGCCCGCCTTGGAGACTCCCACTAGCACCACATCTTCGGGCACGTAGTACTCAGTGTCGCCCGCTTTGTTCACGAAGGATTGCTCGTCGGCGACGATATCGATTCCCCGGTAGTTGCCGATATTGTAGACCCCGGTTTCGCTCATCTTGGGCGTGAGCTCGCCCGCCTTCACAAAGAGTTTGTTGAACATGTTGAGGACGCTCTCGTGATTCTCGAAGAGATCAGCGGCGGTTTTCCCCATCACGATGGTATCAACGCCCGCGCCTGCTTCAGCTCCCACCAGGCGCATACAGGCTTTTAAGTGGGTGAGCGGTTGGGCGGTTGGGTCATCCCATGGTTTATCGATCACCGTTTCAATGGGCGTACCATAATCGATGGTCGAAAGCAGCCTGCCGGTATCGAAATCGATGCAGGGTACGGTCCCCTCAAAGAGGAGTTTTGCCGTCATCCATTCCTCGGTTTTTTGAATCATCATGTCGAGGGTCATTAGGTCTTCTAAGAGCACTTCAGCGTCGTGCATCCCTTCCAGGGCATTGGGCGCACGGCTGTAGAGATCATCTGACGTCAAAACCCGGATTGGTGCGACCTTGGGAGGGGTGAAAATATGGGTGCGGTATTTCTCCCGGGGGACCACCGAACCCTTGGCGTAATGGCTGACGAACGGCGCCAGGCGCTTTCGCTGACCATAGGTCACGTAATCAATCCAAACGTGCTCGCTTAAGTGCTCCACGACCTTCGGACAGAAAGTGTCGCGCAAGAACGAAGCGGTGAGGACATTCAGCGACAAAAAATCGATGATAGCGGCAGTGCGATAAAGCCCTTCGGAATCGACTCCCGGAGGCAAGCGCAAACGCTGGCGGCGGGTTGGATCCGAAATGCCTAGCCCGCCTTCATCGGCAGGCGGCGGCTCAGGCTGATTGTTAGCTACTCTAACCGGAGAATTCCGGGGATTTTTGATACTGACGGGCATGTGGTTAGTGTTCCTTTCTTTCTCTTCCTCTTGCGTCAGAAGGAAAAAGGCGGGAGCAGCTCTAGCGCTTGCCCAGAATGAAAGAGTTTTTAAATCTGCTCCCAAGCGAAGTCAAGGGAGTCGTGCTACCTTGCCCCTATCCATTAGTCTGTGTCTTCCGCAAACATGTTAGCTCTCAACAAAGTGTAGGAGCTGTGTTGTAGCTTCCTCTTGCGTGAAGGAAACTGGCGGAGCTGGCGTTCTCCTTATCGATTCGCCCCTAACACATCCAGGCGAGCTTGAACGGGAGAAAAGAAACTCCGCCAGATTTTTTTAGGTGTACTCGTGCAAAGCCGCGTAGATCTTAGGCCAGCGTTGCTTAGGAGTGGGAGAGTAGAAAGACCCGCGAATAGCGATGTAACCTAATTTCTGGGCGTGCTTCACCATACGGCGGTCTACTTCGCGCATCACCGCATCCGCGAGCTCCGGCTCGATCAGTTCTAGGAGCCAGTCTTCCAGATCTTCCACCCAAAAATCCAGATCTTTAACCGCAATCCATTGGCGCACGATGACAGTAGCCAGGCGGGAGACGAACGAGCTTTCTAGGAGCGCATCAAAAGAGCGCTGGCGGTAATATAGCAAATCCCGTTTGGCTCTACTTCGGGCGGCTTGCCTGGCTTGGCTGTAGGCTTTCTGGAAGAGGGCCACAAATTCGGCTTTGCGCTTAACCGCCATTTTTCGAGCAGGCTTCACAATCCCAAACCTGACGGATGACTCTCGAAAAACCGTTCGTAGCGCAGAAAATCAAACATCTGTAATGACGCATCCACTTTGGGCGTGAGGCGAGCTTCTAAAGCTGCATGGCCCAGCATCCTAGATATTTCGACACAGAGTGCCGGGTTAGCCAGAGCCGCTTCAGGCAAGCGAGTCACCCATACGTTTCTTAAACCCGCAGCCTGGAACCTTGCCCCCGCTGGCCAATAGGTACCCGCTCGCTTTTTTAAGACTGAAGAACCTTCTAAAACCTCACAGGCTAAAACCCCCATGGCGACCACACTGCAAGGTTGAGCTTGCCGAACCGTCTCGGCTAAGGTTTCGATATGGGGCGCTAAAAAGCTTTGCCGTTCCCGCTTACGCTTAGGAACTAAAGCGGAGCTGCCTCCAGAAAAAACATAGGCCAGGCTGCGGCGTTCTAACGGAATAGACAAACGCCGCAAGAGCCAGGCTAACAACTTGTCGGCACCTTCTTGCACAAGCCAGCGGTTGCCGTAGTAGCGATTTTTACACCCTATGACGATCAAAAGCTTGCCTGCTTGGGGCAACGGTGGAGGCGGGAAAGTCAGCGTTTCAGAGCCGTTTTTTGGTTCGTCTTTCATGTTGTTTTTGTAAAAGTGAAGTGGTCCAAGTGGTCCAAAGCTCGCGAATCAGCTCCCAGACTTAATTAGCGTTGGACCACTTAGTCAGAAAATCACCTTAATTCTTAAGTAAGTGGCCCAACCGCAAACCAGCTCCCAGACTTGATTGGCGGTCGTTGGGCCACTTGGACCACTTTGTTTTTGGGTTTTCCGCTATTTTGCAAAGTTTGCGGCTCCTTTTTCTACGCTCTCGGACCAGTAACCCCGCATCTTTTTTCTCCCTCCCACAGCAGTGGTTACATAATCTCGACCGTGTTCGATTCCGTATTCGCCCAATACTTTGCCTAAGGTATGACCAGTGAGCCCTTTTTCGTGCCAGGAAGCCATTTCATAGGTTTTCGAGTTAAGTCCGTTTGAAGGGCTCAAAAGCTCGTCGGTAGCAAGAAAGAAATTAGCTTCAGCTCCAAGCATCTTCTCTTCGCGGCGAGCGGCGAAAATTTCTTCGACCGCTTCTAAAAGCTCAGAGTTAAATTCGCTTTTGCGGTCTTTGTTCTGTCCACATAAAATTTGAGCGGCTTGCAATGCCGACTTTTGCCACTCTTCGCCCGCCGTTTTGGCAATACCCAAAAGCGGTTCCCAATTGTCCGCTGCTCGGTTTTCGAATTCGTCGGTAATTTCGTACTGCTCCACCTCGGTCTTGATCTGGAGAGCCAGGCGGGCGAGTTCGGCTCGCAACGGTTCGAGTTCAGCAATTGCCTTCCTCATCCGAAAACGTTCCAGCTTTTTCCCTCTCGGCTTTCGGACCATTTTTATGTGCACAGCACGACTAACAATCGTTCGCTGAGGTTTGCCAATCATTGCAATCACCTTGGGACACCAAGTGCCGGAACAATCGATGCCTGAGCCTTTTTGCTGAGCCCGAATCAC
>Ga0213878_10000845_pt1 | contig 11037 bp, 7 predicted proteins | sample VelepicoBEBS_R02_FD_161053 | JGI IMG/M metagenome (GOLD analysis project Ga0213878, IMG submission 161053) | Vellozia epidendroides bulk soil microbial communities from rupestrian grasslands, the National Park of Serra do Cipo, Brazil - BS_R02 | ecosystem: Environmental > Terrestrial > Soil >... | reverse complement strand
GTCAAAAACAGCTGCAAGACGAGAAGTCCCACATGATTTCGGCCTTGGTGGAAGAGATCATGAAGGTTGTGACCGACCAGGTTAAGGCACAGAACTTCGACTTGGTCTTTGATAAATCGGGGCAAAGTGCTGCCCTGGGCACTCCTGTGTTGATGTTCGCTAGGTCGGATATCGATTTCAGCGACATGGTCATCGCGAAGTTGAATGCGAATCGGCCGGCGGCTGCGCCTTCAGCTGCTAAGAAGGAAAGTCCGGGTGCATCGAATACTCCGGCGGTAAATACAAAGCCGGGTGGATTCCCGAGTCCGACCAAGAAGCCGTAAAGGCGATCTGATTATTTAGTGTTTTTGGACGGCGCTGGGCTCCACGACCTCAGCGCCGGCGAGCGAGACCAAAGCGTTTGGCCCTTACTTGTTCCCCCTCGTATTTGCGTCCACCCAAGCGAGGTATGCCGGCGAGCCATCGGTCACCGGCCAAGCTACAAATTCCGGCACTTCGTACGGATGATCCTTCAGAATGAAGTTCTGAAGGGCTTCGAATTGGTCCTCAGTGGTTTTGAAGACCACCGCTGTTTCATTGGCGGTCTCGATTTGACCTTTCCACCGGTAGATCGATTTGGCTTCCAGTATCAGGGTTGCGCAAGCGGCGAACCCTTTTTCCACTGCTTCCCGGCTGATTCTCCAGGCGATCTCGTGCTCTGGAAACGTGCACGTGGCCACCAAGACCCTCATAATCCGGCTCTTCCTACCTCAGAAATCGATCCAGATTTTCGTCCTCCCAGCGACGAGCCCTCTGGTAGCAATGAAATCGCTGTTCACGACGATAGAATTCGTCCGTATGAATGCGGCGACGCCCGGTGGCATCTTCCTCCTCCGGCACAACCGCGTGAAGCATCTCGTGATAGATGACGTATTCCAGAAACCAGGTCGGAACAAACGGTGCATCGAGCAGCGGATGAATCCGGATGATCCGGTCCTCTTCCTGGATCGTACCGAAGACAAAATATTCTTTCGGGGGCAGTCTTCGCTTACGTCCCCAAGTGATGGTGTAGCCGCGAAGCGCGCCATTAAAATACTCGGTGTTTAGCTTATCGAACAGCGCTCTCAGGTCGAAATATTGCCCCTCGTGGGAAAGCTCAAGCTGGCGTTGGACCGGGAGCCTTTTGACTGACAGTTTTCGCTTTCGCGTTCCCATAACAGAAGTGCCTAAACTCTAAAGAGCAAACGAGTGTCGGCAACCGCAAAAGAATTTTTAGTTCATGAAAAGCAGAAAGGGAGCCGAATATGCGTCACACTGGCGCGATTCTTGAATTAAAGGGAGATATAGCTGTGTAAATGGCTATAAGTATACACTTACTCTCCCAGGCAAGCGTCTGATTGGCGCGATTTATCCGAAGGGAATGGATCTGGCTAGGTCGCCTGGCAACGGTAGATAGCCTTATGTCTCGCCCATTAGAAGGCGAAAACTCAGCTCCGTAGGAGCGGAATCTTTATAGCTGTTAGTTTTCCGAATCAGCGAAAGCTCCGTAGGAGCGACATATCGAGGGAAACGGCCGTATGACGCCCGTTGGATGTCCGTGGGGCGTGTCGCGGTTACGCGATTGGGGATCTTGCCCGGGGTAATCCTTCTGGCCAGGGAGCGGGTCGCACGATCCCCGCCCACGCAGCCCAATAGATGCGGCTCCTACGGAGCTGGGCGTAATTTGCGATGCGTAGCTATAAAGATTTCGCTCCTACCCAGCTGGGCTCCGACCGTTTAACGGACCAACATAGAAGGCCGTCTACCGTTGTTGGCTCACTTAGCCTTCCTCGCCCTCCGTTTCCAAATCCTCCTGGGACACGACGGGGGCGATATCCTGTAGCTTCTCGCCCTCAATGAGATTGATGAGTTTTACGCCCATCGTGTTCCTGCCAGTCTCCCGGATCTCGCTGACGCGCAAGCGAACCATTTGACCGCCGGTAGTGATGAGCATCACTTCGTCGGCCTCATGAACGGACAAGGCACCAATCACTTCGCCGGTTCGGTCTCCAGTCTTCATCGTGATGATTCCCTTTCCGCCTCGAGACTGCAGACGATACTCCTCGAAGTCAGTTCTCTTTCCGATGCCGTTGGCTCCGGCCACAAGCAGTGTGGTGTCGGCAACAACTTTTGCGATACCGACAACCTCGTCTTCCGCGTCGGGCCGGATACCCCAGACACCAATTGCGTTCCGTCCCATATCTCGAGCGTCGTCTTCGTTGAACCGAATGCTCATCCCTTGCTTGGTTATGAGCACGACTTCTTCGCTGCCGTTGGTCAGCAGAGCGTCGATCAACTCGTCGTCCTGCTCGATTTGAATCGCAATAATTCCTCCCCGGCGGACGTTGGCGAATTCAGAAAGATTGGTTTTTTTGACGAGGCCGTGCCGGGTGGCGAACATGATATGCAGGCTCGGGTTCCAAGTCGTTTCTTCGGTCGAGCCCTCCTCTTTTTTCGCTTCGATTCGCAACGTAGACGCGATCTTTTCTTCAGGGCGCAGCTCGAGCAGATTCGCAATCGAACGCCCTTTTGAGGACCGGCTCATCTCAGGAATCTCGTAGACCTTCTCCACGTAGCAGCGGCCGGTCTGCGTAAAGAACATCAGGGAATCGTGAGTGCTCGCCGTGAAGAGGTGTTCAACGAAATCGCCTTCCTCGCCCTCCATCTGTGCTTCGCGAGTGGCCATCCCAATCACTCCACGACCGCCTCGGCGTTGAGCTCGGAATTCGCTCTCTGCGGTCCGCTTGATGTAGCCGCCATGAGTAATCGTGATAATGCACCCTTCGTTGGCGATAAGATCCTCGATGTTGATATCACCATCAGCCGGGACGATTTCCGTCACCCTCGCGGAATCATATTTGTCCTTAACCTTTAAAAGCTCTTCTTTGATGATGGTCATCACCCGGTCAGCCCGATTCAAAATATCGACCAGATCATCGATGCGGGTGAGAAGCTCGCCGTATTCGTCAGTGATTTTCTCTCGTTCTAACCCCGTCAATTGATAGAGCCGAAGCTCAAGGATTTGATCTGCTTGCTGTTCGCTAAAACTATATCGGCCATCCACCAAACGCGCGGCGCTGCGGATGCGAATACCGATCTGCTCGACCTGGCTCTGGCTGAATTCATAGGCCAACAGTTTTACGCGCGCTTCCTCTCGGTTAGCTGAGTTCCGCACGATATCGATAAAATCATCGAGATTGGCGAGAGCGATTAAATAGCCTTCCAAGCTCTCGGCTCGTTGCTCTGCTTGCCTGAGTAAATAGCGAGTTCTTCTGAGCACGACGTCCCGGCGATGCTCGATGTAACAGTGCAGAGCCTCGATGACCGACAACAGCTTCGGCCGCCCGTGATCGATGGCGAGCATGTTAACGGCGAAAGTGCTCTCTAAGGCGGTGTGCTTGTAGAGGTTATTTAAGACAACATTCGAGTTGGCGTCCCGTTTGAGCTCGATCTCAATCCGGGTGTTTTCATCGGACAGATCGCGAATATCGCTGATGTCCGTGATCACCTTTTCCTGGATCAGCGCGGCAATTCGCTTGATCAGCTCGGCTCGATTGACGTTAAAGGGGATCTCCGTGATCACCAGGGTTTCCCGGTTCTGTCTTCCCTCCTCGATCGTCGCCTTGCCTCGCACCCGGACGATTCCCCGACCGGTCTCGAAGTATTGGCGGATGCCACTCACGCCGTAGATGGTACAGCCCGTGGGAAAGTCGGGTCCTTTGATAATCTCGAGCAGTTGGTCGACGGTCAGCGTGGGATTGTCGATCAACGCGCAGACTCCGGTGATAACTTCTCCCAGGTTGTGAGGGGGGATGTTCGTCGCCATCCCCACGGCAATACCCGTACCGCCATTTACCAGCAGGTTCGGGAACGCCGCCGGAAAGACGGTCGGCTCCTCAGTGGTCTCGTCATAATTGGGAACGAAATCCACCGTCTCCCGGTCCATGTCCTCCATCAGGACAGCGCCAAGGTGGGTTAACCGCGCCTCCGTGTACCGCATCGATGCCGGCGGATCTCCGTCCATCGAGCCGAAATTGCCTTGGCCTTCAATCAAGACGTCGCGCATTGCCCAAGGCTGGGCCATATGGACGAGCGTCGGATAAATCGCCATATCGCCATGAGGATGGTAGTTACCCATCGTCTCACCGACGATCTTTGCGCACTTGGTATGCTTGCGATTGGGCAGCACGCCGAGTCCCTGCATTGCATAGAGAATCCGGCGCTGGGAAGGTTTTAATCCATCGCGAGCATCGGGCAGCGCGCGGGAGATAATGACGGACATCGAATAGTCTAGAAACGACTTCGACATCTCCTCCGCGACATTGACGGCTTCGACTTTTTCGTTGGGATCAGGCATTGGAATAGTTCGCGGTTCGCCGTTCACTGTTCACCGTTCACAGGGTTCGCTTGATCAACGGTGAACTGCGAACGGGGAACGGCGAACTGTGAACGCGTTAGACGTCGAGGTTTCTTACGTTCAGGGCGTTATCTTCGATGAACGCTCTGCGTGGCTCCACTACGTCACCCATCAGGATCGTAAACATCTTGTCAGCCTCAACCGCGTTATTCTCGTTGAGCTCGACTTGGAGCAGTTTCCGTTTAGCGGGATCCATCGTGGTAGAGAACAGCTCTTTGGCGTTCATTTCTCCTAAACCCTTGAACCGTTTGATCTGAACACCGCGACGGCCAATCTCTTTGACGGTCTCCAGGATCTTCGGGATCGAAGAAACCGGAATGGAGGTCGCCCGTTCCCCTTCGCCATCGATCAGTTCGAAGATCGGTTGTTCGTTGGTGGCGTAGTGCTCTACTTCCAGACCGCGCCTGCTCAGCTCCTGGAAAATCTTGAGCACCGCGTTTGCCTCATGCAGTTCGATCCGTCGGGCGCGGCGACGCAAGTGGGGAGGCGTTTGGCCATTGCTGCCGCCAAACAGCGGTAACTCGCCTTCCTCACTCAACGGTTCATCATAAAGCTGTAGATCCGGATTCTCGTCGGCGAACTGCTTTAGCGCCGTCTCATCCGGGAAATACTTTACGTACTCCTGATTTCCGTCACGAATGGAAACCAGATACTCAGGAAGCACCCCAGTCTCGGCATTCCGGTGCGCAATATACTCTTCGAAGTCGCCGCCGTGTTTGCGGATGGAATCGCTCAGCTTCGAGAGACGCTCCAAGAGCTCCAAAATCTCGTTAAGTTGTTCTTCAGAGAATTCCCGATCGTCCTTCAGATTACGCAACCGCACTTCTTCGGCGCCCAATGAAATCAGAATTCGATTGAGCCGGGAGTCGTCTTCCACGTATTCCTCCCGTTTCTTCCGCTTGATTTGATAAAGCGGTGGCTGGGCAATGTAGATGTGTCCCCGGCGCACTAACTCTGGCATCTGGCGATAGAAAAAGGTTAGAAGCAACGTTCTGATGTGCGAGCCGTCGACATCGGCATCGGTCATAATGATGATCTTGCCGTAGCGAAGTTTCTCCAAATTGAACGAGCCCTCTCCTTCTCCATCCCCGATGCCGGTTCCGATGGCCGTGATCATCGTCTGGATTTCTTGATTCTGTAGCACGCGATCCAGGCGCGCTTTCTCAACATTCAACAGTTTACCGCGAATCGGAAGGATCGCCTGGAACCGCCGGTCCCGGCCCTGTTTTGCTGATCCGCCGGCAGAATCACCCTCTACAATATAAAGCTCGGTCTTTTCGTAATCGCGTTCCGAACAGTCCGAGAGTTTGCCCGGTAAACCGCCTCCGGTTAGGGCTGTCTTTCTAACGGCTTCTCGTGCTTTGCGGGCGGCCTCTCTCGCCCGCGCAGCCATTAAGCACTTATCGATGATCTTTTTGGCGATCGCGGGGTTCTCCTCGCAAAATCGGCCTAACCCTTCATAGGTGACAGATTGCACCACCGGCTTGACCTCATTGTTGACCAGTTTGCTCTTGGTCTGAGAGCTAAAGCGCGGATTGGTTAGCTTAATGCTCAATACGCAGACCAAACCTTCCCGTAAATCTTCGCCCGTTATATCTGGGTCTTTATCTTTAACCAGGTTGTTGGATTTTGCGTAGTTCTTAAGGGCGTTGGTGAGACCGGCCTTAAGCCCCTCCAGGTGCATACCACCGTCAGCATTGGGAATTGAGTTAGCGAAACACTGAATCTGCTCGGTGTAGGAGTCGGTGTATTGGAGCACCAGATCTACGAAGGCAACCTCGGTTTTGTCATCAACCTCAATCTCGCGCATCCCGTTGATGACGATCGGATCAGGATGGATTAACTGCTTCGTTTCCCCCAGTTGTCTTACAAATTGAGGAATCCCCTCCTTGTAAAGGAAGACCTCGCGACGAACGGGATCTATTCGTTCGTCCGTTAGAACGATTTCCAGTCCTTTATTTAAGAAAGCTAACTCACGTAACCGCGTAGCCAGGCTCTCAAACTTAAACTCCGTCGTAATCGTGAAGATCTCGGCATCCGGCAAGAATGTAATCAGTGTACCGGAGAGCTGCTTGTTTTGGATTTCCCCAATGATCTCGAGCTTGCGAGTTGTTTTGCCTCGGGCAAAGGCGATGTAATAAATCTTTCCGTTTCGGGTGACCTCCGCCTTAAACCATTCCGAGAGGGCGTTGACACATTTCGCGCCGACCCCGTGCAATCCACCGGAGAATTTGTAAGCGCCTTGTCCGAACTTACCGCCGGCGTGAAGGTTGGTGAGGACTAGCTCAATCGCGGGGATGTTAAACTTGGGATGGATGTCAACCGGGATACCCCGGCCGTTGTCTCGGACCGACACCGATCCGTCAATGTGGATGGTGACATCAATGCGAGTACAAAACCCAGCTAGATGCTCGTCGATGGAGTTGTCTAGGACTTCAAAAACACAGTGGTGAAGGCCGCGTTCATCGGGGTCACCGATGTACATTCCGGGACGCTTTCGGACGGCTTCTAGACCCTCTAGTTTATCAATTTGGGCCGCGTCGTAATTCGAGATTTCAGACATACTTACCGCAGAACGAGGTCCGATTGGAACACGGACCGATCAGGGCGAAACTTGAGCCTGCAGTATACGCGGAGCAACCTCTTTTTGCAAGCCGGGATGTATGCAACAGATTGTAGTTTTGAGGATTGGCGCCCGCAAGATTTTGAATAATTGACGCTCCTAATGGGCCAGTTGACATTACAGTACTCTGAGGAATGACGGAATATGATTTTGCGGTGATTGGAGGGGGCAGTGCTGGTTACGCCGCGGCGGTCACGGCCAGCCGGTTAGGCTTGCGAACCCTCTGCGTCGAGGGGGGCGCTGAGGTTGGCGGACTTTGTATCCTGCGGGGTTGCATGCCAAGCAAGACCATCCTGGAATCGGCGAATCGGTTTCTCACTTTGCGGCGAGCGAAAGAGTTCGGTTTAAGTGCTGGCCAGATTGGCTACGATGCCGCTGTTATTCGGGAACGTAAGCGCAAGCTGATTGCAGAGTTTGCCGGTTACCGGCGTTCGCAGCTTGAGGACGGAAAATTTGAATTTATTCGCACCCACGCCTCATTCTTGTCTCCGCACGAGCTGCGGTTGGTAACCCCTGAAGGTGAAGAGACACAAGTCCGGTTCCGTTTTGGGCTGATTTCAACCGGCTCTGAGTTGAACGTCCTCGAAATTCCAGGACTGGCTGAGATCTCTTTCCTGCATAGCGATTTGGCTCTCGATTCGGACGTCGTTCCTCCGTCGATCGTTATCTTAGGGGGCGGCGCAATCGCGCTCGAATTTGCGACCTTCTATAGCTCTCTCGGTTCCAAGGTGACCGTGATCCAAAGGAGCCCCCAATTTCTTAAAGAGGCAGACGCCGATGTCTCCGGAGCCTTGACGGAGGCCTTGCGGGAGCACGGTGTGGAGATGATCTGCGACACAAAATTGTTGAGGGTTGTAGCCGAGAAAGGAGAAAAGGCGGTCTATTTCCTCCATGATGGTGTCGAGCGACGAGTAGCAGCCAATGAACTTTTCTATGCGCTAGGTCGGCGGCCAGCGGTTGCCGGTTTGGATTTGAAAGCGGCTGGAATCGAACTGTCGCCGAGTGGGGCGATCCAGGTGAATGACCGCATGCAAACATCTCAGCCCCATCTATTTGCTGCGGGCGATGTAGCCGGGCTTTACGAGGTTGTGCATATCTCGATTGAGCAAGCGGTCGTGGCGGCAAAGAATGCTCAAAGATTACTCGAAGGAAAAGAGTTGGGCAGGATTGACTATCGGCTCCATCTTTTTGCCGTCTTTTCGCATCCTCAGCTCGCGTTTGTCGGATTGACGGAGCGCGAAGCAGTTAACCAAAAGATCCCGGTTCGGACTGCGAGTTATCCATTTGCTGATCACGGCAAGAGTTTGGTGCTCGGAGAACCAGAAGGGTTCGTGAAACTCATCGTGCATGCAAAGAGCGGCGAGATTCTAGGTGGAGCTGCGGTAGGTCCTGAGGCAGCCGAGCTAATACACGAAATTGTAGTCGCCATGCACTTCCGGGCAACTGCGTCAGACCTGGCCTCGATTCCTCACTATCACCCGACGTTAAGTGAGATCTGGACGTATCCAGCGGAAGAACTGGCTGACGCGTGAGTGGTGAGAGGTGAGGCGGTTTGGGGGTAATCAGTGAGTAGTGGACTGGACCTTGCCTCTGTTTAATCCCGTTCGCTGCATTAAACAGTTGTCGCGGCCGCCTCCAGATCTGTCCCGCTTGGGCCTAACCGAATATTGGTTTCACCGCTTACAGGTTAATGTGTGCCACCAACTACTTCTGACTTCTCGGCACTCACTTTTCATACGAAGCGCGGCGGTGTTCTAAAATAGCGGTCTGACGCCAATTTTCGTTACCGTTCAGCGTTGACAATCCAATCGACAAATCCATAGTTGCGACCGTGCTCAAGAAGTTTATCCCCCAAAAGCCAGGATCAGGCCCGAGTAATGAGGAGACTGAATCCGGGGAAACAACTCCGCAACCTCCCAAGGCCTTAGAACCGAAAACTCTAACATCAAAAAATTCCGTTATGGCAGATCAATCAAATAAGAACTCCTTAGCAAATGACGTCGAAATAAAGGGCTCCATAAAATTCGCCAATGAGTTTACCTTTGATGGTAAGCTCGAGGGGGAGATCACTTCGAACGATGGAATCTTGACGGTGGGGGAGAGCGGGGATGTGCACGGTGAAGTCAAAGCAAAATCGGTGATTGTTATGGGTAAAGTGCATGGCAATATCACCGTTAATGAACGTTGCGAGCTGCGGTCTCGGTCGCAATTGATCGGTGATCTGCGCGCGGCTCGTCTGATCATCGAGGAAGGCGCGACCTTTGTCGGTAAGTCAGAAGTGAGCCCGAACAAGGGGATGCTGAAAGAGCTAGGGACTAAGGAAAAACCGCAAGAAGTCGGCGCTCCGCGATAAAGGAGTACTGAGTGGCTGCAAAAGGACGAGTAGAAGTTCAATGTCCTCACTGCGGTAACATTCAGCTAGAGCCTGAGCTGGCGAAGTCGACTTACTGCCGGAAGTGCAGTGGGTATATCCAAATCGCAAAAGGCGGCCGGGTGCCTGGCCCGCTGCCGGCTGGCCCTAAAGAGCCGACACTTTTTGAGAAGGTAGAGGGTCTGCTGGGTGTTCAACGGACGTTTGTCGCCCGCTGCTTTGAATGTAACGGTCGGCGAGAAGTTGGCCGTAACGCAACTTCTACCATCTGTCCGCTTTGTGGAGCATACATTGATCTGCAGGACTATAAGATCGTCGGATCTTATAGCCGATCGATCCGGACTCGCGGTTCGTTGGTGATTACCCCGAAAGGTGATCTCAATAGCAATCGTGCGATTTGCGAGACCGCCGAGATCCAGGGCCACATGCGTGGCAGTTTGATCTGCGCAACCGTTTTGCGGATCAAGCTTAAGGGTAAACTCAGTGGTAGCCTCGAAAGCAAGCACGTCATAATCGATAAAAAAACTGAGGTGGAGCTGGTGCGTCCGCTTCGAGGCGAGCTGATCGAGGTCGAAGGAATAATGTCCGGTCGGATTCTTTCCAGCGGCAAGGTGGTTGTGAAAAAAGGAGGAGTGCTGCGTGGGACGGTTAACGCCAAAAGTTTTTTGGTTGATCGCGGAGGTCAGTTCTCCGGTGAATTGACCATCGGTCAACCGACAATGGTGCAAGGCGACCTATTGAAACCAGCCCCGGATCATCGCGAGCCTGATCATGATTCGGACGCCGGAACAGATTTTACCTTGGCGCCCGTCTAGTGTTGGTCGCGTTTGGTTTTCGGAGAGCCAGACCGCACTCCGTAGCTGCTCGCATCGTTATACGGCACGATTATAAAGATTGTGTTCCTACGGACCATCTTCAGGTCTAGCAAGCATCTAGACGCGAAAGGTTTACGGTTCGAGAGTTGATCTTGGGGTTGCCGTCGGCTGCGGCGTTGCACTCGTTGTTGGCGCCGGCGTAGCCGAGTTCTGTGCGCTTGGAGAGGCTTGCGCACTCGGAGATCCTTGTGGACTGGCGGATCCGGTTGGCGAGGCTTGAGGAGTAGCAGGCGCGCCGGCAACACTCGGGCTTGGTTGTGCCTGAGCATTGAGTCCGAGTTTAGCAGTTAGTCGATCCGCATCCCTTCTTGCCAACGCCGCCATGGTACTTTGTGGATAACGCCGGAGCACCTCTTTATAATCTTGTAGTGCTTCCGTCAGCTTACCGTTCTTCTCGGTGAGCCTCCCGTGATAATACAGCGCCATCGGAGCGAGATAGCTTGAATTGTAATGGCTGGAGACATCTGAGTAGTACTTGAGGGCATCGTCGGTTTTGCCCTCGGCTTCTGCGTTGGTGGCCAGGCCGAATAGCCCGTTAACGAAAAGAGGGTGTCCCGAGTAGTCCTTGATGAAGGCCTGATACGATTTGTCGGATTCGCTGTACTGCCCATTGGCAGCCTCGGCGCCGGCGATCTGCAGACCTGCGTTCCCGGCTGCGATCGTCCCAGGGTAACGGCTCACCACTTTTTCCCAACCTTTGATATCGTGAGCCCCAACAAATGCCTTTGCCGCC